>LXNJ01001254.1_pt1 | contig 15421 bp, 13 predicted proteins | sample 809081 | NCBI WGS metagenome assembly LXNJ01 (sample SAMN04870510, study PRJNA318959) | sponge metagenome | biome: sponge; feature: marine sponge reef; material: water | host: Petrosia ficiformis | place: Greece: Milos, Mediterranean Sea | collected 2013-05-29 | depth 5-7 m
ACTTTTCCGATAGCTGCTGTCCTCAAGGTAGGAGGGAACTCCGATTCCCGACTGCAAACGTGTCGCGATTCGGAGATCGCTCCCGCCAAATGCCAAAAGTGTATTTGGCGTTGATTCCAAAATATGAACAATTGTGAAAAACAACAAAACTTTCACTTAACTGGCACAAGTCGTTATATTAGCATTGAAAAGAAATAAATCAGAGGAGAATAAATGCAACCACAATTACCTGATGCACGAAATGAAAATATCTTAGTCCACGTCGGTGGGGAATTGTTACCCCGCGAAAATGCGAAAATATCTGTGTTTGATAGCCTTGTCCAAGGTGGCGATGGCGTATGGGAAGGATTACGTATCTACAAAGGTAAAATCTTTGCCTTGGATGCACACTTAGACCGACTGATAGACTCTGCCCACGCAATGGCGTTTGAAGGCATCCCTTCCCGCGATGAAATCAAAACTGCCATTTTTGAAACGCTTCAAGCTAACGACATGCGTGATGAAGTTCATATACGGTTGACACTTAGTCGTGGCAAAAAAGTGACCTCCAGTATGAATCCACAAGTTAACCAATATGGGACATGTTTAATCGTTTTGGCAGAGTGGAAAGCACCGATTTATGCAAGCACTGGTGTTCGATTGATTACCTCAGCAATTCGGCGGAATCCAGCACAGTGTATTGACTCAAAGATACATCATAACAACTTGATTAACAATATTCTCGCAAAAATAGAAGCGAACGTTGCTGGCGTAGACGATGCAATTATGCTGGACATTTTCGGCTTTGTCTCTGAAACAAATGCGACAAATATCTTTATAGTGAAAAAGGGACAAGTCCTCACACCGCATGCGGATAGTTGCCTTCCGGGGATTACGCGTGGCAACGTCATACATCTCGCTCGCGAGGCAGAGATTCCGTTAGTAGAACGAAACGTCTCTCTGACAGAGGTTTACACGGCAGATGAGATGTTCACGACAGGCACCGTTGGTGAGTTAAGTCCTGTGTTGGAGGTAGATGGTAGACAAATCGGCACAGGCAGTCCAGGACCGATGACCGAGCGTTTGCAAGAACTTTATGGGGAAATGACTGCACGTGAAGGCGTCCCGATACCGTAGGGGTTTATCGCTACTGAATTTGCAATGCTTTCATCAAATCTTCCTCTCCGTCTTTGATGACTAATTCAATTGCCAATACAACTATCGGTAACTCTGTGGAAAGAGATGCCAACTTTTGTTCATCTTTCTGTGTTGTGACAACCCATTCTGCCTCATACTGTTGCATCTGATGTTCAATTTGCTGTAAATCGGATTCGGTATAGGCATGATGATCAGGAAAAGCAAACAATTCTACTGCCTCTGGATTATACGCTTCAAGTGTTGCGACAAAAGCATCAGGATTACCAATGCCGCACACAGCCAGAAGTCGCTTTCCTGTTAGGTTTTTTATTGGTATTGTAGCATGTTTGTCAGGACAATTTAGCCAATACAGTGATGTGGGTTGATGTTTACTCTCCAAGATGGGTTTATTCGGTGCTAATTGGTTCAGCTCTGCCTTCAAATCTGCAATCTGTGTATCAATAGCATCTGTCCGAGTCAGTAAAATAATGTCTGCGCGTTCAATTGCAGTTATGGGTTCCCGCAACGTACCTATAGGCAGTAGCGCGCCAGTGCCGTAAGGTTGCGTTGCATCTATCGTGAGAATATCAACATCACGTGCCAGTTGCCGATGCTGAAACCCATCATCAAGAATTAAGACATCGCTTTTAAAGCGGTCAATAGCAGCTTCACCTGTTAGATAACGTTGTTTTCCAACAACAATCGGAACATTGGGAAGTTGACGTGTGAGCATATCCGCTTCATCACCGCATTCTTCTCTTGAACAGAGGCGATTTTTATCATCCGATACGACCATTATTTCCTCACTGCTGCGCCGTTTATAGCCGCGTAGAAGAATTGCTACCTGAAAACCTTTATTTTCAAGTAGTTTGGCAATTGCAGCGACTGCTGGGGTTTTACCTGTCCCACCCGCAACAATATTGCCAACACTAATTACGGAACAAGGCAATTGTTTTTGTTTAAAAATCCCACTTGTGAAGCAGTAATTTCGTATCCAGACGATACTACCGTAGAGCCAAGACAACGGCATTAGCAGGACGCGGAAGAGTGTCGGAATAACTCCGCGCTGCTTAGTCGTGATGAGAGTGTAGAGTATTCGTTTCATTGGGTGGGATTATGTGTTGATGCAATCTGTTCCAACACTAACTGTGCTGTTCTTTCTGCTGCTCCTGACTCTCCCAATTGATGATAGACAGTATTGAGGGCATCGCGCTGTGCATCACATTTTTCAGGATTGCGGAGTAGGTCTAAGGTAAATTCCGTGAGTGTGTCTGGTGATAGATCATCTTGAAGAAGTTCGGGGACAATACGTCTTTTGGCAATGAGATTCGGCAATCCGCTATGTTCTAACGGGGTTAATGCGTTAATAATCCGCCAATTGAACTGTGAGGTTCGAAACAGAATAATCATCGGTGAACCGATACAAGCGGCTTCAAGCGTTGCGGTGCCAGAAGTAATCAGCATCAACGTGGCAGCGCGCATGGCTGTGTAGGTTTCATCTTGTAATAACTTTACAGTTGGGATACCTTTGATTCCTTGTTTACATTCGGATATTAGTTCCTCTGAAATACCCGGAGCAAGAGGTAGAATCCATTCTGTATCTGAAAGAACCTGTGCAACGTTGGCTGCTGCCTTTAGCATAATTGGAAGAATACGTTGGACTTCAGATCGTCTGCTGCCGGGCATCAGTCCAATAACTTGGGCGTTATTTTGCAAACCGAGTTTTTTTCGTGCTTGTGTCAATGTGAGATCAGTCTTTGCAAAATCAACAAGCGGGTGTCCGACAAATTCGGCTGGTGCGCCTGCATCTTGATAAAATTCTGTTTCAAAGGGAAAAATTGAGGCGATGGCGTTTGCGCGTTTCGCGAGTTTTTTTGCTCTACCTGGCCGCCATGCCCACGCTTTTGGTGGAATATAGTAGACCATAGGAACACCTTGCGTGTAGGCGGACTTTGCTAAAGGCATGTTAAACTCGGCAAAATCAACCAAGAGGAGGACATCTGGAGGGTGTTGACGGATACGTTTTTTTAATAATGCTTGTTTTTTTAGAAACTTTGGAAGGACAGCGAAGACATCAGCAAAACCCATGACAGCGGAATCACGGATGTGGATATCCAGACACACACCAGCTTCTTCCATCATGTCGCCCCCCATGCCGTAGAAAGATATTTCTGTGCATTTTGCTTTAAGTGCTTGGACGACATGTGAAGCGTGCAGGTCGCCAGAGGGTTCACCTGCAACAATCATAAGCTGCATTATGGTTTGTGGTTAAAATGGCACAAGGTGTGCTTATTACGGTGACTACGGCATTAAGCCTGGTAATTTGAGTCCATCTGTTTCGTCGTAGCCGAACATCAGATTGAGGTTCTGCAGTGCAGCACCAGCCGCGCCTTTTCCAAGGTTATCAAGTGCTGCCATAGCAACAACACGCTGCGTCCGCTCATCAACTTCTATCCCGACATCGCAATAGTTGCTTCCGAGGACCGCCTTGGTTTGTGGATAAATTTCTTTGTCAAGAACTCGGATGAACGGTTCATTTTGGTAAAAAGTAGTATATGTCTCAAGTAAAGTTTCAGTATCAAGCGGTTTTTTCAGGCGTGCATAGACGGTACTGAGAATCCCGCGTGTCATCGGAACTAAATGCGGCGTGAAGGTTACTGAAATATCTTGTCCAGCAATCGCACTTAATTCTTGTTCAATCTCTGGTGTATGACGGTGTTTTCCGATATTATAAGCAACAAGATTTGCCTCACGATTCGGATAATGCGTAGTATCTTTCGGTTTTGGTCCTGCCCCAGAAATACCTGATTTAGAATCAACAATTACTGAATCTAATTCAATGAGTCTATTGTTAAGCAGAGGCATCGTGGCAAGGATAGCACTTGTTGGATAACACCCTGGATTCGCCACGATTTGGGCATCTCGGATCTTTTCTCGGTAACGTTCTGGTAAACCGTAGACAGCATTCTGGATAAGTTCTGGACTGGTATGCTCAACGTGGTACCAGTCACTGTAGGTCGCTGCATCATTCAGACGGTAATCTGCACTGAAATCTACAACACGCAAACCTTGCGCAACAATTTGTGGGGCATACGTCATGGCAACTTTGTGCGGTACAGCCAACACGACAACGTCCACCCGTGCTTTAAGCGAATCAATGTCTAACGGTTCAAACTCAAGGTCTATAAAATCGCGCAGATGTGGTAAGATGTGGTCAACGCGTTGACCAGCGTAGGTTTCGGATGTGGCGAGTTCTACGCTTAATCCACTGGGATGGTTAACCAAAAATCTTAGTAATTCGCTACCACTATAACCGGATGCGCCGACTATTCCGATCTTTGTCATCTTTTTACCTTTGAGATATGTTTTGTTGATAATAGTTTAGCATGAAGGGGTAGAAATGTCAATTTTTTGTTGTAGAAGGATTCGCAAGAACGGTTGACAAAAAAGGGAATTCATGTAAAAATAAAAACGGAGGATTGATTATATGAAATTTGCTCGATATGAATTGAATGGAACAGTTGGATACGGTATAGTTGCAGGCAATAGTTTGCGAACGTTGGATGGATGCCCGTTCACAGACTATAGTGAAACTGGAGATACTGTCGCTTTAGAAGATGTGAAGCTCCTTGCACCCGCAACGCCCTCAAAGGTTTTAGCCGTTGGCTTGAATTATAGGAGTCATTTAGGCGATGCGCCTGAGCCAAAAAACCCGGAAATCTTCATCAAAACACCATCGTGTATTAATGATCCAGAGGGTGATATTGTGCTTCCTGAAGGTGATGACGATGTACATGCAGAAGGTGAATTGGTAGTCTTAATTAAAGAACGGACGAATAAAGCAACGCCCGATGAAGCAGAGGCAAATATATTAGGCGTGACCTGCGGAAACGATGTCAGTGCTCGCACGTGGCAAAGTAATGATATGCAATGGTGGCGCGCGAAAGCATCTGATACTTTTGGACCGATGGGACCAATCATCGCAACAGATGTTGACTATGGCAACCTACAATTAGAAACGCGTATCAACGGTGATGTGGTTCAGTCTCAAACCACTGGCGATCTCATTTTTCCTGTACCAGTGATTGTTAGTTTCATCTCGCAAGCGATAACTTTAGAGCCGGGTGATGCGGTTTTCACAGGAACACCCGGAACCACAACTGCTTTGAAAGATGGCGATGTTGTTGAAGTTGAGATTGAGGGGATAGGGGTTTTGCGTAATACTGTTGTGGCGTAACGACAGAGGTGAAAGATGGCAAAAATTACTTTGTTTAAAGGTTATGAAGGAGAACCTCCGATTCCGAAACCGAAAGGGCAGGTGCAAGCCAACGTTGTTACTGTTCAAGATGGCGTGCCGGTAAAATATCCGGGTTGCGATGGAATTGGAGTGCGGGTTGTGCATCCTGCTAACCCGAAAGCACCAGCACAAAATTTAGGGATGGTGATGTTTTTTGTGCCTCCGCATGTCGTTTTGGAGCCGGGAAGTCATCACACAGAAGAGTGTTATGTTATCATGCGCGGAGAAGGCACTATGACTATTGCTGATGAAAAAGTGCCGGTGAAAGCAGGGACGTTTATCCACCTTCCGCCGTGGTGTGAGCATGGGATTGAAAATACAGGCGATGAAACGTTGGAAGTTCTCATTTGCACCTCACCGCCAAATCCGTGATTTATCAATTAATGGAACACAGTCGCTTGGCGCGCTTATAAAGTCCACCTACTTTTTTATACTGCAGTTTACCTCATAAATCATTTGTAGGGCGAGGTCTCTGTGCCTCGCCATTTCCTGGTAAGAAAACATCGGGCGGGCACAGAGACCCGCCCCTACAAAATAAGAATATTTTCTTTACCAGTCTCGTGTGTAACCCGCAGTCCAACCGCCATCTACGGTTAGGATAGTCCCATTGACATAACTTGCCTCTGGCGCGACTAAAAAAAGCACGGCTGCAGCAATCTCCTCAACTTTCCCCGGTCGTCCAAGTGGAATATGTGATAGGAGACTTGCAGCCTTTTCTGTGTATTCTCCATCGGGTCCATAGAAGAGTGCCTTTGTGCCGCGCGTCAACGTAGAACCTGGGGCAACTGCATTGACAAGAATGCCCTGCGGTCCAAGTTCCAATGCCATTGAGCGTGTTAGATTAGCAACACCTGCCTTTGCCGCGACGAATGCGCTCTGAAGACGAAGCGGCACCAGTCCTGCAATAGAACTGATATTGACGATACGTCCGGGAGGGTTTTGAAGCATGTAGGGTATCACAGCACGACTCACCACGAATACACCGGTTAGGTCAACTTGTAAGATACGATGCCAGTCGTCTAAAGTATATTGATGAATTGGTACGCGATCGCTTTTTGTGTTGATGCCAGCGTTGTTGATGAGTATTTGAATTCCACCGAATTCGGCGTTTATGGTTTGTGCAGCGGTTTCCATCTGTTCAGGGTTCGCAACATCTGCCTCAACGAAGATGCATGTTCCAGACGTTTTCTCAATATCTTGAGTGGTTTGAATGCCGGCTTGCGCGTCAATATCCACAATTGCAACATGCGCGCCATTTTCGACAAGTGCATGCACAATCGCCTTACCGATGCCGTTTGCACCACCGGTGACAATCGCTCCGTGTCCTTCAAGGGCAACTTTCATGTATTATCCTTCAAGTGGACATTTATCGTAAATCTATAAAAAGTGTAAGAGGCGCAATGAATTGCGCGACTACAAACGCGGTAAATCCAAGAAAAATGTATAAGAATTTTAGATTTTCTTACTAAGATGCCTTCTGTGCAGTGAACTTAAGTTCCGTTTTTCCGTTTAGTCCTGCTACAACAGGGAAAGTGCGTTCGCCCGTTCCGTCTTTGGTAACATACCTGACTTCTGGAGAAAAATATGCATAGAGTGCTGTATTTCTCGGTCTCGGTGATGCGTTAGGACCGGAACCGTGTACCATAAGACTATGGAAAAACAGCGCACTGCCTGCCGAAAGAGGAACATCCATCTGTTGTTTTGCGACCTCTTCACGATCGGTAAGTTCTGCATCCTGTTGCCGAGCAATTCCACCCCACTCTTGAACACCCCATAAGTGGCTGCGCGGAACAACTTTAAAACAGCCGTTTTCAGGGGTAGCATCGTTGAAAGAAATGCTTACCGTAACCAATCTTGGCGGTTCCATCGGCCAATATGCTGAATCTTGGTGCAGCCCATGCGATGAACCATGAAAAGCAGGTTTGAACATTAAGGTGCTTCTAAAGAGGAGTAGGTCTTCCCCGATAAGGTTTTGGAGTACCGCAACAAGGTTCGGATGTTGTGCTAAATTCCGAAACACCTCTGAGTACTGGCGCGTATTTTCTGCTTTACGCAGCACAGGCAATCTGTCACCTTGTGTTTCGTCTTTCGCGAAAGGTTCGCGTTGTACGTGCCTCCGTGCGACATCTGCCCGTTCTTTATCAGCATCTGATTCCTGACCAGCAGCAAACTGATGCAGCAGTTGAATCTCTGCTTGACATTCTTCCACATCTGCAGGTGACAATAAGTTTTCAACAACGAGATAGCCTTCCTTCTCAAAAAAGGCTTTTTGTGCATTCTTATCCATTTTACCCCCCGATAAGTCGTTTAATTTCCCATATAATACTTGAAATAGCAAATCCGATATAGACGGCTGAAGCAATGAACATCATTATAGTTGAAATTGTTTTCGGTTTAGCAAATTTAGGTAAAAAGCGGTAGTTCATATAGAGCGTAAGCGGTACATAGAGTGCCATCGCAAAACCGCCCATATATGCTGCACTAAAAAGAAAACCGAGTCCGCTTACATTTAACTTTTCCATCACAAAAGTGATCGCACATCCAGCAACAATCCAAATACCTACTATGAGCAGGTACCACCAACTTAACTCTCGTTTTTGCGCACCTTTAAAATTGGTATAAATAATATCGGAGATAGAACGCCCAACACCATCAAGCAATGCAAGTTGTGTGCCGAAAAGGGTTGCAACACCAACCAACAGAAAGATTCGCCTCCCGAACTCTCCAAAACTGTTACCTAATATATCCGCTTCATCAAAGATGAGTTGACTCCTATCTGGAAGTGCTTCAATTCCCTTTTCAACCACTTGTGGATGTAAAACAGCAAGAGATCCAAAAATAAATAGCAGAATTGTAAAAGTATTGAGTGCCCAAAAGAAAAGAATCTGGTCGCGTTTGATATAACCCCACCAATCCGCGAAGCGGCGACGGTTTTCTTCTGTCTCTTCAAAGAGAAAACCGGTTGCGGGAACTTTTTCGGTACGTCCACGTAGGGGGTTGCGTAGTCCTGGGACTCGCGCCCCCATTCCGATGTTTTTATCCCGAAGATAGAACGTATAGAATAGATTAGCAGTGCCCCCTGCTCCCGCAAACACCAGCGCAATAAATAATGCTTTTACCGACATATTCGCGTCTTTGTATCCAACATTTACTATTCCTGACCCTAATTCTTTCCACGTATCCAAAGAGCCAACCAAAATTGCAACAAGAATAAGCCCAACCGTCACCACGGCGACAAGTATTTCTATTGTGTGTTCTACGGATTGGTAAACCATTTTTGGTCCGAATAAGATGACTGATGCTACAATGAACGTAATTATCGTCCAAAAGGTATCTGAACCCCAAAATGTCCCTGCCTGCCATTTGGAGTTAAAGATGAGCGCTTTGAGTGCAGCACCCGATTCACGTGCCCAGCCTGGGGCAATCCACCCTACTATGATAAGCAGGATAAACAACGGCGCAAAGCCCCGCCAAATACGACTGTAGCCTGTGTATACCGTTTCCCCGGTTGCTATTGTCCATCTACCAACCTCAAAGTTTATCCAGAGTTGGAGAAATATACCGAGGACAGCTGCCCAGACCATGCTTGCACCGTACTCTGCGGCGATGAGAGGCCAAATCACAATTTCACCTGCACCAATAGATAAGCCAACTAAAATTGCACCAGGACCTGCTATCTTCCAAAAAGGCATCTGCTTTTCAGGTAAATCCACAGTTTTAAAGTTTTGAAGTGGTTCGAAAATTTTAGGCATTCTTCATTCCTCATGTAGGCGTTGGACATATAGTCACATATCAGTATCCGACGATATTGCTTCACTTAACACTTCAATCGGATGCTTCGGTAGGATGCCAGTCCCGTGTTCAAGCTGGTGTCGGCAGGAAAATCCTGACGCTGTCAATATAAACTCCCCAGATTTTTCACGGATAGTTGGGAAAAGACGTAGTTCGCCAATATTCATTGAAAGATCGTAGTGGGACTTTTCGTATCCAAATGAGCCTGCCATGCCACAACAACTGGAATCGATAACTGTCACATCATGCGCTTCTGGCAACTCAAGCATCTGCTGCACCGGTTGGATACCAACAAGTGCCCTCTGGTGACAGTGTCCGTGTAACAAGATATCGCGTGGTTCTGCCACAAATGTAAGTGGAAGTTCACCTTTTTCATGTGCATGAAGTAGAAATTCTTCCAGTGAGTAGGTAGTCTCAGCAACCCGTTTTGCCTTAGTTGTGCTAATAAGTTCAACATAGTCGTCAGTCAATGCAGAGGTGCAACTCGGTTCACATCCGACAATTGGAATTCCTGCTTCTGCATAAGTATGGAGTTGTTCAATGTTGTAATTTGCGTACTCAATAGCTTTGTCAAGCATTCCCTCAGAAATAAGCGGTCTACCACAACACCGTTTCTCCGGCAAGATCACCCCAAATCCTGCAGATTCTAAAACGTGTACTGCTGCCTTTCCTATATTTGGCTCACTAAAATTCATGAAGGTATCGTGAAACAACACGACTTTTTTGTCGGAAGTTTGTGCCGACTTGCGTTTTTTAAACCATTTTTCAAAAGATTGATGGACGAAGGTAGGCATATCTCGGCGGCGGTCAACACCGAGTAGTTTTTCAGCCACCCACTTGGAAAGCGGGTTATTTGTTGACCAATTGGAGAGTGGCGCGAACGCTGAACCGAAAACGGCAAGTGATCCAATTTCTCCGAAAAGACGATTACGCAACGGGAGTCCATTTGCTTTTCGGTAATGTGCAAGCATCTCGTATTTTATTTTTGCCATGTCCACATTGGAAGGACATTCTGCTTTACAAGCTTTACAACCGAGGCACAAATCAAGAACATCATAGAGTCGGTCACTGGTGAAATCTTTGTGTGGCAAAGCACCAGAGATTACTGAGCGGAGCGCATTGGCACGTCCACGTGTAGAGTGTTCCTCTTCTCGTGTGGCGATGAAGGAAGGGCACATCGTACCAGTGAGGGTTTTACGGCACGCACCGACCCCATTGCACATCTCAATGGCTCTGCCAAACCCGTCTTGTGCTGAAAAATCGAAATAGGTATCAATTTTAATAGTGTTGTATTTTGCGCCGAATCGGAGATTTTCTGTCATCGGAGGAGGGTCAATAATTTTACCGGGATTCATAATACCGTCTGGGTCGAAAGCATTTTTGACTTCGCGAAGTGCCTGATAAATCTGAGGACCAAACATGCTTTCAATCCATTCACTTCGGACAAGTCCATCACCGTGTTCCCCACTCATCGCACCGCCAAGGTCCATGAGTAAGTCGCGCACTTCACTTGCAATGCTATGCATTTTTTGTATATCTGCTTCGGATTTGAGATTGATAATCGGACGGTTATGCAGTAATCCGACACTGGCGTGTGCATAGTAAGAGGCAGTTGTCCCGTGTGTCGTGACAATTTCGTCAAATCGACGTACATATTCGGGTAAATTCTCAATGGGAACAGCAGCATCTTCCACAAAACCTATCGGCTTTGCATCACCTTTCATCCCCATGAGCAAGCCGAGTCCTGCCTTTCGCGTTTCCCACACACGTGACTTTTCTTCACTTGTAAAGCACCGCACAAATGCATATCCGAATACGGTATCTTTTAAAGTTTTTTCAAGATGGTCAATCTGTTCATGCAGTTCAGTTTCTGTTTCACCGTAAAATTCAACCGCAAGGAGTGCTTCCGGTTCACCTTCAATAAAACTGGTTAGTCGTGAAAACTCCAAAGAACCGCGTGCCATATTAAGTATTGTCTTATCAATTAGTTCAACTGCGGTTGGGTTGCACGCTAAGATGGGTTGCATCGCCTCCATAGCAGAGATGATCGATTTAAAATGAACAACACACAGACAGGTCATTTTGGGAACGGGTACAAGATTAATTTTCGCCTCAACAGTGGTTGCCAGCGTGCCTTCGGAGCCTACAACAATTTTTGCGAGACTGAAAGGACGATGTGCATCGCATCCGTCGCGACGGTAGGGGGTTACCTCTTTTGACCCAGCATCTGATACATATTCATCAAGGTTGTAACCTGCGACTCTACGTAAAATTTGGGGATAGCGTTTACGAATTTCATCTGCATTCTCATCACAGATTCTGCAGAGTTCTCTATAGATGTGTGCTTCTAAGGAATTTCCCGGCTTTTTTGATGCGACTTCAGGAAATGATAGAGGGGCTGCTGTTATCTCATTGCCGTTTGCAAGAACGAGGTCAAGGGACATCACATGGTCAATCGTTTTACCATAAATAAGTGAGTGAGACCCTGCGGAGTTATTACCGATGGTGCCACCGACGTTTGCTCGGCTGCTCGTAGCAACATCTGGAGCATACATGAGTCCATGTGGTTTAAGTTGGTGATTTAGTTCATCAAGAACGATACCGGGTTGGACACGTGCCCAATGTTCATCAATGTTTACTTCAATCAGTTGATTCATGTACTTGGACATGTCCAGGACGATTGCTTTGCCAACGCTTTGTCCGGCGAGACTTGTTCCACCACCGCGTGGAAGAATAGGTATTTTGCGTTCAGCAGCGATCTGGACCGTCTTGATTACGTCCTGTTTATGTTTGGGAACAACAACACCGATTGGTTCAATTTGGTAGAGGCTTGCATCTGTGCTATAGAGTGCCTTTGAGTATGCATCAAAGCGCACTTCTCCCTCAAGTTCTTTCGTGAGAAGTTGTTCTAATGCTGGGTCAGAGTTTTGCATCCGTTTCCTGTTCATAATGCGTTTGATCCTAAGGGATATGGGTATGTTAGACGATAGTATGCTAAAAAAGATTATAACTGATATTTCTCAAGTGGCTTAGATGCCAAAATAGACAAGGGTTTATCCCCGCAAGCGGGGAATGCGTAAGTCCTATTTTACCCATTTTAGTTCTCCTTTGTGGATGTGAGGGTTTTCATCTTTGTAGCTGTAATAAAGGATAAATTAAGCTGGATATGTGTAAATCCTGATCGTCCAACTTTTTTAGTCTTTCAATGCAGGTTTTTGCATCATAGTTCTTGGAGTATATGTCCCAGCGTATATTACGAAGATTATATGCCTGAATATAAATACTCTTATATTCAATTCTTCTTTTAATGATATACTCATATACCATACTCGTTATCGGACATAAAATAAGGTACCCCGCAATAACCCATATAAATGGAACTATCCAAGAGGGCAAACCTTGATTTATCCATAGATCGATTATCCTTTCACCACCGTCCAAGGGGAATTCTAAGATGAATGTTAAACCGCCACCAATCAAAAATTGTTTGAGCCTACGCTTTCTGCGTGCCTCTTTTGCTTTGGGTGCTACACAAGGACTAACATCCAGAAAATCATCCAAGAATGGCATGTATATGGAATGCGGTCCCTCACTCTCAATTTCGTCCGAAATATACGGGGCGAATAAACCAAAATAAAAATCCTTTTCAATTATAATTAGGTCTGAATCAATAAGATCCACTAAAAGGAAATTGGTTATTTGAGGTAGATGCCACAAAGGATTTTCTAAATATTTTTGAACAAGCTCACGTATGTTCTCAACACTATATGGCGAAAGTTCTTCTCTGAATTCTTGGTGAGCAGATGCAATTTCAGACAAAAACTCCTCAAAATCCCCTCTAAAATCGTAGTCTTTATCCCAATCTTCATAATATAGTTGACATCTGAAATTATAGTCTTTATGCCAATCCACTTTATATTGCGTCATAGCCCTCTCTATTTTGCACCTCAACGCGCTTTTTACTTCACCTACTTTTTGCCTATTTAGATTGTAAAGACGCTTTTCTTCTTCGGTTGTCGGATACCGGACAGCAGAATATGCTTTGCAAGTTCCGTTGTATTCATCTTTAAGCCTTTTGATTTCGTCAGCGTTTTCCTTCCAATTTATCGCTGCACGTAATTCTTGTGCCCGTTCATTGTCTTCACCATTTTCTTCACATTCTTTTTCAAGCATACTTTCTAATGATTTATTGTAAGGACTGTAATATTTGACTTTTAAGAGTTTGTCAACAGCATTTAATACTTCGCCATCAGGTGGGCTCCGATCTTCTTCTGGTATGTCTTCTTCTCTCGCAGGGTAGTTTTCTGCAAGTCGTTCTACGTCCCACTCACGACTTCGGATTCTATCCAAAATAGGATGATTTTCCCGTGCAACTCTTTCTAAGTATTTAAGCGTATCTTCATAGAACTTATCCGAACTGAATTCAGATTTTTCACCCCATCCCCCTTCACGCTCACCAAAATTACCCTCACCTATTCGACCATACATAAGAATTTTCCCTGAAAGTGTCTAAAAATCGGTTAGATAATAATATCGATCGTCAAAAACGGAGGCGATTGCTTCTGGCAGAGATGATAATGACACCGATAGCGTATTTGCTGATGTTCTGTTGATATTCAAAGCCCTTATCCATTGTCACCAGCACATCAAACGTTTCTGCGGCTTGCTCAAGGAGTTCGCCATTTCGCTTTCCTTTCCACCCTTGTCGATCCATAGTTGTCACTTGGAAATCGGGATCAAAATATCGGACTAATCGCCAGTTTAAGTTTTCGTCAAGTGGAACACGCATGTGGGGTTGTCTTCCGATTTTATCGTGTTTAATGTCTCAAATACCGTTTCCAACGCGAACTCTAAAAATGCGATTACCTGCTCTCGCGACACAGAAGTGAACCCATCAAGAAAGTCATCAAGGCTCTCTCCTGCTTTTAGATGATCAATCAGCGACTTTATCGGCACCCGTGTACCGATAAACACTGGCTCGCCGCCGTGAATGTTGGGGTCTTGGTTTATCATTGCTTTGTATAAACGAAACGCAGTCCACTCGGTCCCTAAATTTTGCCGAGAACTATCAGAACCGCTTTTGTAGCACCGTGCTGGGGGACACACTTCTGACATAAGTGGAACATTTATCGCTTGAGATAACTTATCACTTATGTCTTTAATAACACTTCCGTCACGTTCCGTCCGCTCCATTTTGGGTTTTACTCGGACATATAGTTCATCATCTCTCACTCGCTCCAAAAAATCTTCTGACAATTTTTTAGACACCTGATCACTATATTCCAAGAATGGATAATCTTCTTTGAGAATACGCTCCAGTTCATTTACAACAAACGGGTTTTCGTGTAGTTTTTCCATTATTACACCTTGTGATATTCTTATGTGTCAGAATAGTAAAAAAGTGACTATAAATTGGATAGAGTTGATAAGTGTTATCAAATCCCAAATACAATTAGAGGATAACACCAATACACCAAAAAATCAAGTAAATAACTACAGTTGGTATTTCTCAAAAGCACTCAGAAGCTAATATCTATCAACGATCTCTCACTCTCAATATGAGGTTATGAAATGCTGATTGATATATCCTCAATGGACGCCCATTGGGTGAAAACTTAGCCTTATGAAATTGTCAATTTAATGGTTTTTTCAACGGAAAAATTAGCGGAATTATCATAATGGAGAACGCATTTCATGCCTGTATAGGTGTTTTGGACTGATGGTTATTGGGTTTAGAACAATTATGAGAAATCCCAATAGAAAAACAAGTTTTTTATTTGAAATACGGCACTTCTACAAAAAATTTGACTTTCTGCCCGTTCAGAAGTATAATAATTTAAAATGCCTCTGTGGTGGAATTGGTATACACGGCAGGTTGAGGGCCTGTGCCTTAATTGGCGTGCTGGTTCGAGTCCAGTCGGAGGCATCCTTTCCAGATTTATCCATAATAAGACGTCCAAAGGGACAGATGGTTCCATACCCCTTTGGACATGGCTAAACAATCAGTTGATGCGTGAGAGTTAGCACGTATCAACTCTTTTATTTTATAGTAAATTATGTAAATAAGTTCACATATATTCTGTAGGAGCGATCTCCGAATCGCGACGAAACCACTAATAGTCGGGAATCGGAGTTCCCTCCTACAAAGAGGGTGTTCTGTAGGAGCGATCTCCGAATCGCGACCTTTACCCGCAAAATTTCGGTAGACACTCCACT
>LXNJ01001255.1_pt1 | contig 15389 bp, 8 predicted proteins | sample 809081 | NCBI WGS metagenome assembly LXNJ01 (sample SAMN04870510, study PRJNA318959) | sponge metagenome | biome: sponge; feature: marine sponge reef; material: water | host: Petrosia ficiformis | place: Greece: Milos, Mediterranean Sea | collected 2013-05-29 | depth 5-7 m
TCCGGGTTCGCGAGCGGGACCTGGATCACCTCGATGCGGAAGTACGCGGTGTTGGGATCCTCCTCCGGGGGCAACCCCGAGCACCCGGGCAGCTCGTCGGCGGGACGCACGCCCGAGGTGCCGGAGACGTAGACGTACACGTTGTCGTCGTCGCCGGGATCGGTCACCACCGTGTGGGTGTGTGAGCCGCGGCAGGTCTGCACCGCCGCCACCTGCCGGGGCGCCTCCAGGTTCGACAGGTCGAAGATGCGCACCCCGCGGAAGCGCTCCACGCTGACGCTGTCCTGGACGCCCCCGGTGCCGCAGTCGAGCCGGCCGCGGGTTTCCTGCGCCGACATGAAGAGCAGGTCGCCATAGATGGACACGTCGCCCTGGCCGCCGGGGCACACCACCGCCACGTGCAGCTCGATGTTGCCGGGGTCGGAGATGTCGTAGACCTGGAAGCCGTTGTAGTTGCCCTGGAAGAGGTAGTTGCCCTGGAAGGCGAGGTCGGTGTTGGAGAATCCGGCGCCCTGCCGCGGTGTCTCGGGGTTGAAGAAGCCCTCCGGGCGTGGCGTGGTCGCCACCAGCTCCAGGTTCCAGATGGCGCTCTCGGCGTCGAGCCAGCCGGAGGCCAGGTTCACCCGTGGATCCAGAATGTCCCAGTCGAAGGCGGGAAGCGGGGGCTCGGCCAGGGAGTCGGTGCGCACTTCGGCGAGTTCCTCGGGCCTCGGCTGGCCCGGTGGAACAGCCTGCGCCGCCGCGGCCGCGGGCATCGCCAACGCCGCCAGCACGACCATCGGCCCCAGGACCCGAATGCCCGCCATCTCTCGATTCAACTCGGACCACTTCCTCATCGTGCCTCCTCTCCAATTTCCGGGTTCAACCGCAGCACAAACCGCCCGCGAGCGCGTGGGTCAGGTGTTGCCGCTGCTCAAGGTGACTGCCGTCGGGCTCTCTCCCGAGCAACTACTCCCGGTCGCCGCTCTCCAGAAGCGCGCGCATGCGCCGAATCTCCATCTCCTGGTCCGCCTCCACATCCGATGCGAAGTGATAGATGGCGGACCCCTGTCCTGCTCCCGGACTAGCGAAGAGCTCCCCGACCATGACCAGCGCACCATCGTGGTGACGGATCATGTACTCTAGAAACAGGCGGTCGAATTCGTCGTCGCGCGCCTCCGCCAGCCGCGCCATCTCCTCCGGCGTCAGCATCCCCGGCATGAGATGGCCTCCCATGCCGTGGTGCGCATTGTGAGCCCCATCGCCGGGGGCTTCCTCGCCGCGGTCGTGCAGCCAGCGCTGCATCATCGCGATCTCGTCCTTCTGCGAGATCTCGATGCGCAGGGCCAGCCGATGCAGCCGCGGATTGGACGTGCGTTCCCGGAGCAGGTCCACCATGTCCAGCGCCTGGGCGTGATGCGGGATCATCCCGCGCATGAAGCGAAGATCGGCTTCCGTGTGCGGGGGAAGTTCGGTGCCGTCGAGTTCGCCCGGCTCCAGCACGCGCGTCGGCTCCCCCGGCGCTCCCGGCTGAACCGTGCGCGGAGGGGTTTGCGCGGAGAGGGCGCCGAGGGAGGTGGCCAGCGCGGCCCACTCGCGGCCTTTGTCCGCGGCATCCGGGCCAGCGTCGGGGGTCCCCGCGGAGCCGGTCTCGCCGGAGGATGGCTCGCCGCCCACCAGCGTGGGCTCGGTGTCCATCCCCTCGCCCTCCTCGTACCCTCCCATCCCGGTCACCCGGCCCCAGCAGTAGACCTCGCCGGCCGCGGTAATCGCGCAGGTGCCGTAGTTGCCCGCCGAGATCGACTCGAAGGTGTGGCCGCCCGTGACCTCGACCGGTTCGAGGCGGTTGGTGGTCGAGCCGTCGCCCAGCTGGCCGAAGGTGTTCAGGCCCCAGCAGTAGGCTTCGCCGTCGTCGGTGAGCGCGCAGGTGTGCACGCCGCCGGAGCTGATGCTTGAGAAGTCGTGCCCGCCGGCCACTTCGGTCGGTCCGCCGCGGCGCTCCTCGGTGCCGTCGCCCAGCACGCCGTAGTTGTTGTTGCCCCAGCAGTACGCGTCGCCGCCGCCGGTGACCCCGCAGGTGCGGTTGCTCCCGGCGGAAAGCACCTCGTATCTCGGTCCATCGACTTCGCCGGGCTGGGCCGAGCCGAGGGCCCGGGTGCTGTCGCCGAGCTCGACGAAATCGTTCGAGCCCCAGCAGGTGGCGCGCCCGTTCCCGGCCAGCGCGCAGGTGTGGTCGACGCCGGCGGTGATCGACTCGAAGCGGGTGTCGGTCTCAACCCGCACCGGCGTGCCGCTCGGGCTGCCGGCCGCCACGCCCAGCTGGGCCGAGCTGTTCAGCCCCCAGCAGAACGCCTCGCCGTCTCCGGTGAGCGCGCAGGTGTGGTTGGTGCCGGCCGCGACCGCCTCGAAGGTCATGTCCCCGGCCACGCGCACCGGTTCCGTCCGGTTGGTGGTGGAGCCGTCCCCCAGCTCCCCGTAGCCGTTTCTGCCCCAGCAGTGGACGGCGCCGTCGGCCGTCACGCCGCAGGCGTGCCCGTGGCCGACCGAGATCGACTGGAAGGTCAGCCCGCCGGACACCGGGGCCGGTTCGGCGCGGTCGGCGCTGCCTCCGTCGCCCAGCTGCCCGCTGGCGTTGGCGCCCCAGCAGCTCGCCGCCCCATCCTCCCCCAGCGTGCAGACGTGGCTGAAGCCGACCGAAACCGCGCCCGCGCCGGCCTGGGCCGGAGGGGGATTGGCCACCAGGGAGAGGGCGGGCGATGCGAGGAACAGGGCGAGAAAACCCGGGAGAACACTCAGGTGCAGCCGCATGAGTCGCTCCTTGCCGGACGGAATAACGTCGTGTCCGCGACACTCTTGACCCGAAGAATCGGGACGGCCGGATTCGAACCGGCGACCCCCTGAACCCCATTCAGGTGCGCTACCGGACTGCGCCACGTCCCGAAGAACGCGCAATATAACCAGCCCACGGCAGTGCACAAAGAAGCCGGGCACAGGGGTTGCAACCCGCACCGGCTCCCCTACACTTCTCCGGGTTCCCGCACTGAATCGGAGGTGAAGAAGTGACCGACGCCCGAAAAAACTACGACGTGATCGTCATCGGCAGCGGCCCGGGCGGCTACGTCGCGGCCATCCGCGCGGCCCAGCTCGGAATGAGCGCGGCCTGCGTCGAGTACGAGGAGCTGGGCGGGGTGTGCCTTAACGTGGGCTGCATCCCCACCAAGGCCCTGCTCTCGAGCGCGCTCCTGGTCGGCCAGCTGAAGAAGGCCAGGCAGCACGGCATCATGCTGGGCGAAATGGGGGTGGACCTGGGCCCCGCGCAGAAGCGCAGCCGCAACGTCGCCTCGCGGCTGGTGCGCGGCATCGGCCATCTCTTCAGGAAGAACGGGGTGACCCACATCGAGGGCTACGGGCGACTGGCCGGCGGAGGCACCGTGGAGGTGCAGAACGGCGACGGCGAATCGCAGCGCCATCACGGGCGCCACGTCATCATCGCCACCGGCTCGCGGCCCCGCGACATTCCCGTGCTGATCATCGACGGCGAGCGCATCTGGTCGTCCACCCACGCCCTCTTCCAGCAGGAGGCCCCGGCTCACCTGGTGATCGTGGGCGCGGGCGCGGTGGGCATCGAGTTCGCGGACATCTACGCCGCCTACGGCTCGAAGGTCACGGTGGTCGAGATGCTCGACCGCATTCTTCCCGTGGAGGATGAAGAGGTCTCGCAGGCGGTGGCGCGGAGCTACAAGCGCCGCGGAATGGAGATTCTCACGAGCACGAGCCTGCAGAACACCGAGATCCACGACTCCGGCGTCCGGCTGACGGTGCAGGACGGCGCCGGCAGGGAACGCGTGCTCGAGGCCGACTATGTCCTGTCGGCCGTCGGCCGCGTCCCCAACATCGAGGACATCGGGCTGGAGAGGGCCGGGGTGGCCACCCGCGACGGCTTCGTCGAGGTCAACGAGCACATGGAGACCAGCGTGCCCGGCATCTTCGCCATCGGCGACTGCGCCGGCCCGCCCCTGCTCGCCCACAAGGGCTCGCACGAGGGCATCGTGGCGGTGGAGCACATCGCCGGAGCCGGGCACGGGACCGTGGACTACGGCAACGTCCCCAACTGCACCTACTGCCACCCGGAGGTCGCGTCCGTCGGGCTCACCGAGGCCCAGGCCCGGGAGGCCGGCCACGACATCGAGGTGGGCAGGTTCCCGTGGGTGGGCAACGGGCGCGCGCTGGCGGCGGGCGACTCGGAGGGCTTCCTGAAGGTCATCCGCGACACGCGCTACTCCGAGATCCTGGGCGCGCACATCGTGGGACCGGGCGCGACCGAGCTCATCGCCGAATTCGTGGTGGGCCGTCACCTGGAGGCGACGGTCGAGGAGATGGAGAAGGCGATGCACCCGCACCCGACCCTCTCCGAGGCCGTGGCGGAGGGAGCGCTGTCAGCGCTGGGCAGGGCGATTCACATATAGCCGGGCGGAGCGGCATCCCACGCCCGCGGGCCGGGACAGCTCGCCGCCGAGCTAGTGTCGCGGAGTGGCCGTGGTCTGGACGGGCAGGGACGGCAGCCTGACCGGTCTGGCGCCGCCGGCCTCCACCCTCTCGTCGGGCGCCTCCCGCCGCGGCAGCTCTCCCCGGATCGCCAGCACGCGCGCCAGCGCCTCTCCGATCTTGTTGTTCGGAGTGGACGCGCCGGCCGTGATGCCGAGCTGGAAGGGTCCCTCGGGGAGCCAGTCGCGGGCCACCAGCTCGGCCGCGGTCGGATCGAGCTCCGGCTTGTGGCGCACCGTGCCCGTCGTCGTGTCGATGCACACCGAGTCCTCGATGTGGTAGGTCACGGTGTACTCGCGGCACATGCTCGCAAGGTGGTTCGTGTTCGACGAGTTGTAGCCGCCGATGACGATCATGACGTCCGGCGGCTGCGCCATCATTTCCTCAACCGCGTCCTGCCGCTCCTGGGTTGCCGAGCAGATGGTGTCGAAGGAGCGGAAGCGCTCGCTGGCGTACTCCTCCCCGTGTCCCGCCACCATCGCCTCGCGAATCCTCGCGGCGATCGCCAGCGACTCGTTGGCCAGCATCGTGGTCTGGTTCGCCACCCCGACCCTGCAAAGATCCTTCTCCGGGTCGAACCCGGGCGTGGCCTTCTCGCGGAAATGCTCCCTGAACTCCCCGGTCGACATGCTGCCGGGGCGGTGCGCGATGTAGTCGCACACCAGCTCCGCCTCCTCCATGTTGCGCACGATCAGGTACTTGCCCCCGTCGAACAGGGTGACCTGGGACGCGGTGGCCCGGGACTCCTCATGCGTGTACTTGCCGTGGACGATGGCCGTGAAGCCGTCGCGCGCATACCGCTCGACCCGCTTCCAAACGTTCAGCACGGAGCCGCACGTCGTATCCACAAGCAGGCACCCGATCCCGCGCAGCGTGCGGAAGTCCTGGCGCGTAACGCCGAACGCCGGAATCAGAACCACGTCCCTGGGCGTAAGTTGTGAGAAGTCGAAGCTCTGGTCCTCGCGCGGATAGAGGAAGCGGATGCCCATCTCGCGCATGCGCTCGTTCACATGCGGGTTGTGGATGATCTCCCCGACCAGGTAGATGTTCCTGCCGGGAAACTTGGTCACGGTCTCGTACGCGTAGTCGATGGCGCGGTCGACCCCGTAGCAGAACCCGAATTCCTGCGCCAGGCGCACGGTGATGTCGCCGAAGACGTCGGTGTAGCCACGCGCACGGATGCGATCCACCAGCTGCGAGTGGTACTCGGCATCGATGATGGGTTTGACCTGCTTCTTGAGACCGAAGCCTCTGCGGAAATAGGTCTCTTCCATGCCGGATCCGGGATGATGGGGGAAGACTGGGAGGGAACTGCTGCTACACCTGCAACTAAGCGAAGGCTCCGGCTGCGATCAAGCTGCCGGGCGCTGCAGGCGGCCCGGTGGCACCGGAGTCGGCGGCTCGGGGTAGAGCGCCCAATGTCGATACTGTCCAGGCTCGCGCTCCTCTTCATCGCCGTGCCGCTGCTCGAGCTGTTCATCCTGATCCGGCTGGGTGGTGTGATCGGCCTCATGCCCACTCTCGCCCTCTGCGTGCTGACGGGCGTGGCCGGGGCGTGGCTGGCGCGCCGGGAGGGGCTGCGCGCGCTATGGTCGTTCCAGGAGCGGCTGGCGCGGGGCGGCGTGCCGGGCCGGGCACTCATGGACGGGCTGTGCATCCTCATCGGGGGCGCCGTGCTGCTCACTCCCGGGCTGCTCACGGATCTGCTCGGCTTCGCGCTCCTGCTGCCTCCCAGCCGGCGCTGGATTCAGGCTCGGATGCAGCGGCGCATCGAGCGCCAGGTCGCCGAGGGCTCGATCCGCGTGACCACCCTAGGCGGGCAGGCCGGGGCTCGCGAGGCGTCCGGATGGGGATTCGGGCCTGGAGGTGGAGGATTCGGTTCCAAAGGCAGCTCCGGCGAAGAGGTGCGCGAACCCCGTCCGGCCCCCGGAGAAATCATCCAACCCGAGAAACGAAACGATAGATGACGCGCAATGGATCGATGACCCAGGAGATCGACTTCCTCCAACGGCTGCTCAACGCGCCCGGCCCGTCCGGCTTCGAGGTCCGGGCCGCGCGGGTCTGGCGGCAGCAGGCCAGGGAGTTCGCCGACCGCGTCTGGACGGACGTGACCGGCAATTCCTTCGCCGCGGTCGATCTCGAGGGCAGGCCGCGGGTGATGATGGCCGGGCATGTCGACGAGATCGGCCTCCAGATCACGCACATCGACAAGGAAGGGTTCCTCTACTTCGACACCATCGGCGGCTGGGATGCGCAGGTGCTCGTGGGCCAGCGGGTGCGCATTCTCGGCGCCTCGGGCGAGGTGCCCGGCGTCATCGGCAAGAAGCCGATCCACCTGATGAAGGCGTCGGATCGAACCCGGGCCAGCAAGATCCGGGAACTCTGGATCGACATCGGGGCCGGCGATCGCGACGCCGCGGGTGAACTGGGGTTGCGCGTGGGAGACCCTGCAGTGATCGACGCGGCCCTGGTGCGGCTGGCCGGCGACCGCATAGCCTCGCGCGCCATCGACAACCGTATCGGCGCCTACGTGGTGCTGGAGGCGCTCCGCCGGCTGGCGGAGTCCCCGGGTTCAGCCGGCGCGGTGGCGGTCGCCACTGTGCAGGAGGAGATCGGCTATTCGGGAGGCGGGGCGCGCACCAGCGCCTATTCCGTGGATCCGGATGTCGCCCTGGTCGTAGACGTCACCTTCAGCACCGACGCCCCGGCCATCAACAAGAAGGAACTGGGAGAGCACGAGCTGGGGGGCGGTCCGGTGCTCAGCCGGGGGTCCGCCGCCCATCCCGTCGTGTTCGAGCGACTGACGCGGGTGGCCGAGGCCGAAGACATCGCCTACAGCATCCAGGCGGCCCCGCGCGCAACCCGCACCGACGCGGACGGCATCCATCTGGTGCGCACCGGCGTCCCGACCGGGCTGGTGTCGGTTCCCAACCGCTACATGCACTCGCCCAACGAGATCGTCAGCACGAGCGACCTGGACGCGGCCGCGAACCTGCTCGCCGCCTTCGTGCGCAGCCTGGGCGAGAGCGAGGACTTCACGCCGAGGTAGGGCGTAGCGGACAGGGCGCCCGCGAGAAGGCGAACCCGGAGGCGCCATCGTCGTTACCGTCGACCCATCGTCGGCGGCCGAACCGGCGTGAAGCCTGTTTCGTCGGGATCGTGCCTGTTGTGGAGTCCGTAGTCCCTCGCCGCCGCGGCCTCGGTTACGTAGCCGTCGAGCACGTCGTCTCGGACGCGCTCGCGGGAGCGCCGCACCGGGTCGCCGAGGCCACCGCCCCCGGGGGTTTCCAGTACGATTCGGTGTCCGGGCGGCACGACTTCGCGACCCTTTCCGCGGAGGTTGCCGACTCCGGGCACGTGGACCCGTCCCAGCGCGCCGCGGTGGCCGTCCGCGCGGCCCCTGGCGGGGTTGCGGACCCGCTCGAACATCTTGGAGATCGCGAAGGGTTCGCCGGAGGCGTGGGAGATCTCCATGACCTGGCCCAGGCCGCCCCGGAACTCGCCGGGACCGCCTGAGTCCGGGATGTATTCCTTTCTCCAGAAGATGAGCGGGGCCACGGTTTCGGTGATTTCGAAGGGCGTGCTGCGGACGCCGGAGGGGAAGGCGGTGGCCGAAAGCCCGTCCTTGCCCGGGCGGGCGCCCGTACCCCCGGTGTGGAAGGGATTGACCACGAAGGGCTCGGAGCCGCTGTACGGATGGCCGCCGGTCAGGCCCGGGCCTCCGAGCAGCACCGGGTTCCACAGGCAGGAGGCGCCTTCCGCGGGGACGGAACCCGGCTCCATGGCCTGCTCCAGGCATCCCAGCACCACGTCGGGGAGCATCTGGCCGATGGCGTGGCGGGCGGCGACGGCGGCGGGGCGGGGCGCGTTGAGGATGGAGCCGAGCGGGGCGCCGACCGAGATGGTGCTAAGCGACCCCGCGTTGTTCGGAACCTCGGAGCCGACGACGCAGCGAACGCCGAAGGAGGCGTAGGCTCGCGTATAGGTGAGGGGCACGTTGATGCCGCGAGGGGACATGGACGAGGTGCCGTCGAAGTCGATGCGGATGCCGTCGGGGGCCGCGGTGAGGGCGCAGGCGAGGTCGAGATCGCGGTCGTAGCCGTCGATGCGCATGTGGCTGCGATAGGTGCCCGGACGCAGGGCGCGGATGCGCGCCAGCATGGCGCGACGGGACGCGGACACGATCATCTCCGCCAGCGGATCCAGGGAATCGAGGTCGAACTCGGCCATCATCGCCGCGAGGCGTTCGCAGCCGGTGCGGTTGCAGGCGGCGAGGGAGTAGAGGTCGCCCTGGGCCACGTCGGGATCGCGCACGTTGGCGCGGATGAGGCGAATCAGGGTTTCGTCAACCCGTCCGGCGCGCATCAGGTAGCCGATGGGGATGCGCACGCCCTCCTCGAACACCTGGTTGGCATCGGCGCCGAAGCCGCGGCCTCCCACGTCGGCGATGTGGCTGGTGGCGGCAAACAGAGCGACCGGGCGACCCGCGACGAAGGCCGGGGTGACGACCGTGAAGTCGTTCAGGTGGCCCGTGCCCTCCCACGGGTCGTTGGTGATGAGTACGTCGCCGTCGACGAGGGTTGGGACGGGATGGTCGCGCAGGAAGAAGCCCACCGATTCCGCCATCGCGTTGACGTGTCCGGGGGTGCCGGTGACGGCCTGGGCAAGCATGCGCCCGGACAGATCGAAGACACCTGCCGAGAGGTCCCCGGCTTCCCGGACCGGTGTGGAAAAAGCCGTGCGCACCAGCGTGCGCGCCTGCTCCTCGACAACCGAGAGCAGGCGGCTCCACATGATCTGGTCCTGGAGGAGGGAGAGGGCGGGGCGGTTGGATGAGGGTGTGGGACGGTCAGGTTCCCGTGCGGGGAGGGTGGACTCGGACGCGCGGGGGATGGATTCGGACGCGGGCGCCGTGGATGCGGGTGTGGGACGGCCGGATGCGGGATTGGGAACGGCGGATTCGGGTTCCAGATCCACCGATGGGGGCGCCGGATCCTCCGTTGCGGACGTCGGGCGGCCGGATTCGAGTGCGGGGCGGCCGGATTCGAGTGCCGGGCGGCCGGATGCAAGTTCGGGAATGGCGGGCGACCGTGTCCCGTTTCTGCGCACCAGGAGGTGGCCGCCGGGGAGCACCACCGCCCCCCACCCCCCCGGGACAACCGTGGTGGTCTGGGTCTCCACGACCAGGGCCGGTCCCTCGACCCCCGCTCCCTCCCCCAGCCCGCTGCGGGGATGGACGGCCGCCGCGACCGGACCGCTTTCCGTGCCGTCGACCAGTTCGGCTCGGCGGACCGGCGCGGGTGCGGCGGTAGTGGGCGGGCCACCGGTCGAGCCTGCCTCGGAGGGTGGGATTCCCGCAGATGCATCCCGACCAGCCGGCAACGCCGAGCCGGACGGGATTCCCGCCGATACCCTTTCATGCATCCGACCGATGGCGGCCGGGTCCCGACCGGCTGGCGAAGCCGGCCGGGAAGGCGTGCAATCCGGTTCCCCTATTCGCATCCCGCCGCCCGCGACCGACCCGGCGGAGGCTGTGTCCGAAACCGACCCCACCCCTGCCCGCACTCCCTCCGCCGTCACCACCAGCGTCCAGCTCAGCACCTCCACGTCCAACCCGGGAATGACGCGGTCGTACACGGCCCGGTACGCGTCGTCGAAGGCCCGCCGCAGGACGTCCACGGAGCCGTCGCCATCCAGCGAACCAGTGCCCGCCACCACCTCCGGCGGCACCACCACGCCGATCTCGTGGCCCTGCCTCACGTAGCGCATGTAGGCGCGCACGCGCTCGGTGGTCTGGGCGCCGGGAGCGCCCCGCGCGACCACGGCGGTCGCCTCCGCCCGCATCTCCTGCATGACGTCCCGGACCACCCTGGCGTCGAACGCGGACATGCGCATGTAGCGGCTGCGCACCACCTCGTATGAAATCGGCGCCAACAGGAACCCGACCGCCGAGCCCACCCCCGCGTCGGCGGGGACCAGAAAACGATCGAGCTCGAGCTTGTCCGCCAGGCGGGCCGCGTGGATGGGCGCCGAACCTCCGAACGCCACCAGCGTCCGGCCGGTCAATCCCTTCCCCCACTCGATCGCGTGCGTTCGCGCGGCGTTGGACATGTTCTCATCCACCATCTCGCTGATCCCGAGGGCGGCATCCGTCTCATCCAGTCCAAGTCTTGCCCCCGCCTCGTTGCGAATGGCCGCGGCCGCGCGCTCGCGGTCCAGAGGGATCGCGCCCCCCGCGAAGAAGGCCGGATCGATGCGGCCCAGCACCACATCCGCGTCGGTGACGGTCGCGTCGGTCCCGCCCCGGGAGTATGCCGCCGGCCCCGGTTCCGACCCGGCACTCGCCGGGCCCACCCGGATGCGGTCGAGGTCGTCCACCGCCGCAATGGATCCACCGCCCGCCCCGATCTCGACCATCTCGATCACCGGAATGCGTACTGGCAGGCCGCTTCCCCTTCTGAAGCGGTAGCTGCGGGCCACCTCGAAGGCGCGCGACTGCAGGGGCCGGCCCCCGTCGATCACGCACAGCTTCGCGGTCGTGCCCCCCATGTCGAACGAGAGCACGTCGCCCAGCTCCAGCCGCCGCGCCAGGTGGCTCGCCAGAATCGCACCTCCCGCTGGACCGGATTCCACCAGCCGCACGGGCGCCGCCATGGCGGTCTCGAGCGTCGTGAGGCCGCCCCCGGAGGTCATGAGCAGGAAGGGACAGTCGAGGCCCGAAGCCGCGAGCGACTCTGCCAGTCCCTCCAGGTAGCGGGACATGAGCGGCTGGACATAGGCGTTCGCGCAGGCGGTCGAGAGCCGCTCGTACTCGCGCACCTCCGGGCACACATCCGAGGCCAGGGTCACCGCAAGCGCCGGGCGCTCCGATGCCAGAATCGCGCCGATACGCCGCTCGTGTTCCGGGTTGGCATAGCCGTGAATGAGCCCGACGGCGACGGATTCGACCGCGTGCACGTCCAGCAGAGGTAGCAGCGCGCGCACCGACTCCTCGTCCAGCGGCACCAGCACGCGTCCGTCCCGGTCGACGCGCTCGGTCACGGGCAGGCGCAGGCGGCGCGGCACCAGGGGCTCGGGCCGGTCGATGCTGATGTCGTACTGCTCGAAGCGATTCTCGCGCGCCATCTCGAGGGCGTCGCGATGTCCGGATGTGACGATCAGGGCCGTGCGCGCGCCCCTGCGCTCGATGATCGCGTTCGTCGCCAGAGTGGTCCCGTGAATAACCAGCCGTACCGCCGAGGGCGCCACGCCCGCGATCTCCAGCACCCTGTGAACTCCGGACAGGACCCCCTGTTCGGGGGCCGCGGGCGTGGTGAGCACCTTGGTCGTGACAGGCGGCCCGCCGGCCTCCAGCGCCACGTCGGTAAAGGTGCCTCCGATGTCGATCGCGAGACGCGCCCCGGGCGCCTCCATGCGCTCGCGGGAACCTTCAGCCATCGTCGCGCAGCGGAACCGTGTAGTTCAGCGCCAGGCGCCCGCCGTCCGGATAGATGGTCTCGCCGGTGAGGTACGACGCGTAGGCGCTGGCCAGGAAGACCGCCACGCTCGCCACCTCCTCGGGCTCTCCAACGCGCCCCATCGGCGTCCGCGACAGGATCGTCTGCCGCGCCTCCTCGTCGGCCATCACCTCGTCGAGCATGTTCGTGGCGATGGAGCCCGGCCCGATGGCGTTGACCCGTATGTCGTGCGGCGCGAGCGCCATCGCCATCACCTTGGTGAGCTGCGCCACCCCGCCCTTGGAGACCGCGTAGGCCAGCTGGTTCGGGATGGTCACCACGGCATTGGTCGACGACATATTGACGATGGCCCCCCCGACACCCCGCTCTACCATGTGGCGGGCCGCCAGCCGGGACATCAGATAGGTCCCCCGAAGGTTCACCGACAGCACCCGGTCGAAGTCCTCGACGGCGCCGTCCAGAATCGATCCCGGGACGATGATGCCGGCGTTGTTCAGGAGGATGTCGCAGGCTCCGAAATGCTCCGTGCAGACGTCGAGCAACCCGGCGCAATCCTCCTCCAGGCCCACGTCCGCCCGAATCGACACGGCGGACGCCCCCGTCTCGTCGCGAATGCGGCGCGCGGTTTCCGCGCAGTCCTCCTCAAGGACGTCCCCGAGCACCACGTTCGCTCCGTGGCGCGCGAGCGCCAGCGCGCACGCGGCCCCGATGCCTCTCGCCGCTCCCGTGACGATCGCGTTCCTGCCCTCGAGTGAGATCACTTCGCCGGCTCCGCTGAAGGTGCACGTCTGATTGGCGCCACCGGCCTTCCCGCACCGAGGCTCGCCCCAAGCTCACATCTTTCAAGGCTTGTGGCGAGAGATGGCATTCGGGCGACCGCGACGTGACACCGGCGTGCGGATCCATCGTCAGCGAGGTGGGTAGCAGAGACTGGATGTTGATTTTTCAGCAATCTTGTCCCATCGTGCCCTGAGCGCCGGAGTCGATCCGGCCACCGTCGAAAGCCGCATCCGCGGGACGGGCCCTTACCCTTGTCCGCGGCAGAGGCCCTGACCCGCATCCGCGACACAACCCGTCCGGTGGCCCGCGAACAACCCAGACCGGAGCGCGAGACACGTGAGCGAACTTCCCCCGCTGAGCAGGCGTGAACGCCAGGTGATGGACATCCTCTACGAGTCGGGCGGCGCGACCGCCGTCCAGATCCGGGAGCGCATGGCAGACCCGCCGACGGACTCGGCCGTGCGCTCGATCCTGCGCATCCTGATCAACAAGGGACACCTGACCCGGGAGCTGGACGGACCCCGCTACGTCTATGCTCCGACGACGCCGGTGCCCCGGGCGAGCCGCTCCGCCATGCGTCACGTCCTGTCGACGTTCTTCGGCGGCTCCGTCGAAGGCGCGGTCGCCACGCTCCTGAAGCTCCGGGAAAGCGATCTGACCCCGGCCGAGCGCGAGCGCATCAAGGCGATGATCGACGATGCCGCGGAGGAGGGACGGTGAGCGGGTTGGACGCTGCCGCAGCCGGTGTGGCTGGACTTGCCGCGAGGGCAACGCTGGTCCTTTGCCTGGCATTGGCCCTGGCGTGGCTCGCGCGCCGGGGATCAGCCCGAACCCTGCACCTGCTATGGACGACGACGTTCGTCGTGCTGCTGGCGCTGCCGGTGCTGAGCCTGCTGGGCCCGTCGTGGACGGTGCCCATCCTTCCGGTGGGGGGCGTTGGGGCCGAGGGACCGTCCTTCGAGATGGCGGCCCAGGAGGCACCGGCTGCAGGAGTTGCGCCCGGGATGCGCGGCTCAACCACCTCATTCGGGTCCCCGCGCCGGATCGAAGGCTCGATGGCCTCATCCGGTTCCGGCACGCTGGCGTCACGCGCGGCCGGGCCCGGAACGAGCGACGAGCCCATCCCGGTGACCCCCGCCGGCATCGCGTTCCTGATCTGGGCTCTGGGCTGTGTTGCCACGCTTACGTCTCTGGGAGTCGGAGGCCTCCGCTTCCGGACGCTGGTCCGCAAAGCGGTCCCGGTGCGTAATCCGGCCTGGCTGCAACAGGTCAGGACCATCCAAAGGCGCCTGCGCGTTGGGGACGAAGTCCGAGTCCTGATGAGCTCGAGTGTGGCCACGGCGATGGCGGGCGGCGCGTGGCGACCGGTGATCCTTCTGCCGTCCGCGGCGGAAGGCTGGTCCCCGGAGCGCCGTGGGGTAGTGCTGGCCCACGAACTGGTCCATGCCCGCCGCCGGGACGCGCTCCGAGAGGTGGTTGGACGTGCCGCCGTGGCGCTCTACTGGTTCCACCCCCTCAGCTGGCTGGCGTGGCGGGCTGCGACCATCGCCGCCGAGCGATCATGCGACGAGGAGGTGCTGGCGCTCGGCACCCGCCCCTCGGCGTACGCCCGGCACCTGTTCTCGCTCGCGTCGGAGACGAAGAACGGTCCCGCCGTGCTGGCCCTCCCCATGGCGCAGCGCTCGCAACTGGAGAACCGGATCATGTCCATCCTGAAGCAGGATCGCCCCCGCTATTCGCTCGCCCGCACCACCGCCGCGCTGGCGGGCATCAGCGTGGCGGGGACGCTCATCGCCTGCGCCAATCCGGTCCCTGGGGATTCGGCCGCGCAGCCCGCTCCCCACGTGGAGGAGACAGCCTCGGGCGAGGCGCAACCGCAGGAGCGCATGATTCCTGCTCCCTCACCAGAGCCGATGGCGGGAGCGGACCCGGTGCCGGAGCCAACCACTCCGGAAACCGCGGTGCCTGAGCCCCCGGCCGCAGCGCCCGCGATGTCGGAGCCGGAGCCGGCCGCGTCTCCGACCACCGAGGCGCCGCCGGACGAACCCGGAAGTGTCGGACCAGCAGCCGATCGGGTCGCGACGCCGGAAGCCATCTCCCTGCAGGAGCTCGATTGCAATCTCTGGAGCGTACGCGAGATGCGGGACGGTGGATCAACGACCGTCCAGACGACCGTGGACGGGATGCAGCTCTGCATGCGAAGCCGAGGCGACGTCGTCATGATCGAAAGCCGCACGACCCTTGAGAGCATGGATGCCGCCAGCTGGCTGGTGCTGCAGTCGAAGGCCGAGATGTTGCATCGGATGGTCATCACATCGGGTCCCGATGGCCTCGAGTACGACTGGAGCATCGATGGGCGGCCCCAACCGTTTGACGCCGAGGCCCGGGAATGGCGCGACTTGATGTTCACCGTGTTGGCACGCTCCGGTGAGTCGCAGCAGATTCGCGGCAGGGAAGCCAGCCTCCGCGGCAAGATCGCGTCCCACAGGGGTTGGGTCGCGACTCTTCAGGGGCGGATCGCGTCTCACCGCTGGCACGTTGCGACGTTAGAGGGTCAGATCGCTTCGCTCAGGGCGCATGTTGCCGGATTGCACGCGCAGATGGCTTCCGCCAGGGTTCGCGCCATCC
>LXNJ01001256.1_pt1 | contig 15379 bp, 13 predicted proteins | sample 809081 | NCBI WGS metagenome assembly LXNJ01 (sample SAMN04870510, study PRJNA318959) | sponge metagenome | biome: sponge; feature: marine sponge reef; material: water | host: Petrosia ficiformis | place: Greece: Milos, Mediterranean Sea | collected 2013-05-29 | depth 5-7 m
ACAGACGGGGAGCAGATTCTGTGGGTGGCCGGTTATCGTCAGAGCAACGTGGGCCTGGTTACCGGTAAGACCCGACGCGTGGTAGTCGCCGACCTTACGACGAACGATCCTGGTCGGTGGTGAACGATCCTGGCTGAAAGCGTCCGGACCGCGCCTGGTGACGGCGTGGTGGCCGGCTGAAGGGAATCCGTAATGAAGATCCTCCTCACCGAAGTTCAGATAGCCGAAAAGGTGCGACACCTGGCGGCGCGGCTGTCTGAGGATTACCGGGAGAAAAACCCTTTGCTAATCGGTTGTCTCAAGGGGTGCGTAGTCTTCCTGGCAGACCTGATGCGCGCGATCACGGTACCCCACTCCATCGACTTCGTCCGTACCTCGACCTATGGCATGGGGCAGACTTCCACGGGGGCTGTCAGGGCCGATCTCTTCGATGTGAACGTCCGTGGCCGCCACGTCGTGATCGTCGAGGACATCGTTGACACGGGGCTGACACTGGGCTATCTTACGGAGGCGTTGACAAAGCAGGAGCCGCGGTCTCTGAAGGTATGCGCCCTGCTGGTCAAACCGGGGGCGAACCGGGCGTCGGTCACGATCGATTACAAGGGATTCGACTTACCGGGCGATTTCGTCGTTGGGTATGGCCTCGACTGGGGCGAGCGGTATCGTGACCTGCCGTACGTCGCCGTGGTCGATGAACAGGATGCCTGAGCGTGGGGACCTGCCGGTGCGGAACGACCTGGCATATCCTCACGCTTATTTCTTGGCGGGTGCAGGCGGGCCAGGCCGACCAGGCGGGCCAGGATGCTTCCGACGGTTCCGCGTGGACTCAGTTTAAACAGAGGTTTGGATTTTATGTCCGAGCGAAGGCGACAAAAAGAACGGCCGCAGGGCCAAAGGCCAGCCGCTCCTCGTCAGGGTCGCGGAAATCGGCAAAATGCGCCGCGGCGGCCGCGGACCATCGTCATGTGGGTGCTCCTGGCCCTGTTGTCGGTCGTGCTGGTTCAGATTTTCAGCCGTAACAGCTCCGGCGAGATGGAAATCGGCTATTCCGTTTTCCGGGACCACCTGGCCAACGGGAACGTGAGCAGCGTGACGATTCTCGAGAAGACCATCATCGGCGAATTCAACAACGCGATCAGTACGCCGGTCGCCGGAGGCCTGGAATCTCTGGAGACTCGGTTCAAGGTCGAGATTCCCTTCGAAGATACCGAACTGATAGATGAACTGGTGCGGCAGGACGTAACAATCACCGCCCGTCCGAATGCGAACCCCTGGTATACCCATCTGATTACCTGGCTGCCGCTGCTCCTGATCCTGGGTCTTTGGATACTCATCTTCCGCCAGATGCAGGGCGGACAGAAGGGGATCTTTTCCATGGGCAAGAGTCAGGCCAGGCTGACGGGCGAGCGCGAAGGCGTGAAATTCAACGAGGTGGCCGGGGTCGAAGAGGCGAAGCGCGACCTGCAGGAGGTCGTGGAATTCCTCAAGCATCCGGACAAGTTCAGCCGGTTCGGCGCCCGCCTGCCCAAGGGCGTTCTCCTCCTGGGTCCACCGGGTACGGGTAAGACACTCCTTGCCCGTGCGGTGTCCGGTGAAGCTGGCGTGCCCTTCTTCACCATGAGCGGCGCCGATTTCATGGAGATGTTCGTGGGGGTCGGAGCCTCCCGTGTGCGGGACCTGTTCAAGCAGGCCAAGGAAAACGCGCCGTGCATCATCTTCATCGACGAACTGGACGCCGTGGGGCGTCACCGCGGTGCGGGACTGGGCGGAGGACACGACGAAAGGGAGCAGACGCTGAACCAGTTGCTCGTGGAAATGGACGGGTTCGAACCCAACAGCGGAGTCGTCCTCATCGCCGCCACGAACCGGCCCGACGTGCTGGACCCGGCGCTGCTACGGCCAGGGAGATTCGACCGGCAGGTCACCGTGGATCGGCCGGACGTCAGGGGGCGCGAGCAGATCCTGGACATCAAGGCGAAGGACAAGCCCCTGTCGGAGTGCGCCGACCTCAAGACGCTGGCCAGGCTGACGCCGGGCATGTCGGGCGCCGACCTGGAAAACATCGTGAACGAGGCGGCGCTTCTCGCCGCGCGGGAGGACCACAAGCAGATAACCATGGAGGATCTCGAACGGGCCAGGGACCGCATCGTCATGGGCTCCGAACACCAGCTGGTCATGTCGGAAGAAGAGCGCCGGACCGTCGCGTATCACGAAACCGGCCACGCCCTGACCGCTGCCCTGATCCCGGAGATCGACTCCCCGCACAGCGTCACCATCATTCCGCGTGGACAGGCGCTCGGAATCACCCAGTCTATCCCCGAGGAAGACCAGTACCTTTATTCGGAAGCCTGGTGCCGGGGACAGATCGCCTGCCTGCTGGCCGGGCAGGTCGCGGAACGTATCGGGGTTGGGGACACGTTCAACGGAGCCGGAGACGACATCAAGCGCGCCACGGAACTGGCACGGCACATGGTCTGCGGATGGGGGATGGGCGAACTGGGCCCCCTGGCACTGGGAAACCCCGAAGGGGAAGTCTTCCTGGGGCGGGAACTCACCCGGAAGCGGGACTATAGCAACAAGACGGCCGTAAGAGTCGACCAGGACATACGCAAAATCATGGATACCTGCCGGCAACGGGCGGAAACTATTCTTTTGAAGCGGGAAGACACCCTGCACCGGATGGCCGAGGCCCTCCTCGAGCATGAAACCCTGAACAGGGACCAGGTGGATCAGGTGATCGCGGGAAAACCGCTGGATTCACCAGTGAAGAAAGAAGTCCCCACCGGGCAGGAAGCAATGGATGAAGGCGAGCTGGAAAAAGAGACCCTCGCCGACGAAGACAAGACACCCGCTCACGCTCCGTTCAAGGAGCCACCCCTGGCCGCCCCCGGAGTTTGACCGTGTGTGAAGGACTGTATATCCAGGGCGGCGGGATCCGTTGGGACTGCTCGGAACGCACAAGGGTGATGGGCGTCCTGAACGTGACGCCGGATTCATTCTACGACGGCGGCCGCTACTGGGATCCGTATACGGCGGTTCGGCATGGCCAGCGGATGGCCGACGAGGGCGCCGACATCATCGACGTCGGTGGGGAATCCACACGGCCCGGTGCAAAGCCGGTCGACCCGGAAGAGGAACTCAGGCGGGTGATCCCCGTAATCGAAACGTTGGTGGACCGGATCGAACAACCGGTGTCCATCGACACCCGCAGCGCCGAAGTCGCCCGCAGCGCGATTCGCGCCGGGGCCCGGATGGTGAACGACGTCAGCGGCCTTACCGCCGATCCGGAAATGGCCGGGGCGGTTGCCGCGGCCGGCGTCCCCGTCGTGATCATGCATTCGGACGGAACGCCCGAGGACATGCAACGGCATCCATCATACGAAGATACCGTGAGCGAGATCGTCGACTGGCTGGATGACCGCATCGCATTCGCCATTGCGAACGGCATCGAAAGATCTCAGATCATCATCGATCCGGGCATTGGTTTCGGCAAACGGCTTAGCGACAACCTGCTGTTGATCCAGTCCCTGGCGGCATTTCGAAAACTGGATCGTCCCATTCTAATCGGTCCATCCCGAAAGTCGTTCATCGGCCGCGTGCTGGACGCCGAGAAAGAGGACCGGCTGGAAGGCACGGCGGCCGCGGTTTCGATGAGTGTCGCCAATGGCGCCAGCATCGTCCGGGTGCACGACGTCGGAGAAATGGACCGCGTGATCCGCATGACCGACGCGATCTGCAGGGCCCGGCAGGAATAACACGCCTGACGTAATCAGGCAATCCATTTAAACATCATGGTCATAAATATCGTAATCCTGGGTTCCGGAGGCGCCATTCCGACCCTGACGCGCAATCTCCCTTCCATGGCCGTCCAGTGCGACGGCCGCGTGTTCCTTTTCGACTGCGGCGAGGGTACCCAGACGCAGCTGGTCCGGGCGAAGCTGGCCCTGAGCAAGATCGAGGCGATCTATATTTCCCACCTGCACGGCGATCATGTCATGGGGCTGCCCGGCCTGTTGATGACCATGGGCCAGATACCGCGGGAACGGGCCCTGTATATCTATGGTCCGCCCGGTATCTCGGACTTCGTGGAAGGCAACCGGCGCTTCCTGGGCCACCAGTGTCCTTTTCCCGTAATCATCAGCGAAAGCAATGGCGGAATGGTTTCAGAGGACGACACGGTCTTTATCGAAGCCGTCCCCGCGGACCACAGTTGCTTCACGCTGGCCTTCGCTTTCCAGGAACGGGAGCGGCCGGGGCAATTTCTGATCGAGGAGGCGAAGCGGTTGGGCATACCTCCCGGACCGCTCTTCGGCCGGCTCCAGGCGGGTGAATCGGTCACGCTGCGGGACGGAACGTTGATCGAGCCCCAACAGGTCCTGGGACCCACCCGGCGGGGACGCAAGATCGTGTACGCCACGGACACCCGGCCCTGCGACCAGGTGGCGTCGCTGGCGGTCGAAGCCGATGTGCTGATTCACGATGGGATGTTCGCCGACGACCTGCGGGCGCAGGCCCGGCAGAAACACCACTCGACGGTCGTACAGGCTGCCCGCATCGCACGTCGGGCGAAGGTCGGCAGCCTGGTGCTCACCCATATCAGCTCCAGGTACATGCAGGATGGACCGCTCGCCGCCGAGGCGCGAAGGATCTTCCCCGATACCCGGGTCGCCCGGGATCTCATGGAAATCAACGTACCCATGTACAAGTGAACAGGTTCCGGCCCGCGGCCTCGCATCCCGCCGGTCAGTCGGCTGGGTCCCGCTGGACGGCTTCCCATGCCGCAAGCCCGCCGACCAGGTCCATGACATCGCAGATGCCGTGCCGCTTCAGGATGCTTGCCGCCATGGCGGAGCGGTAGCCGCCGGCGCACTGAACGATCACCGATTCCTCCGCACCGATCTCTTCCATGCGTTCTTCCAGGTGAGTCAACGGCACGTGGCGGCTGCCCGGGATGTGCTTTTCCTTCCGTTCCCGGTCGGACCTGATGTCGAGTACTACCGGTGGTGGGTCATCCGAGTCCAGCCGATCCTTCAGCACGGCGGCGGTGATGCGGTCGGTCCGCCCCACCAGGTCCGGCCTCTCGGCCAGTGCGTGCATGCCCCCATCGAGGAATCCGGCGATGTGGTCGAAGCCAATACGGCCGAGCCGCAGGGCCGACTCCTCCTCCGCACCCGTCTCCGTCACCAGGATGATCGGATCGTCGCGGTTGAGAAGGGTCCCGGCCCAGCTGGCGTACTGCCCACCCAGCCCGATATTGTAGCTGCCCACGAGGTGCGCGCCCTCGAAGTCCGCCGCGTCCCGCGTGTCCAGGACCTGCGCGCCCTCTTTCGCATGCCGCAGCACTTCGTCGAGTGACAGCGGATTCAGGTTCCTGGCCATCAGATGCTCCAGCGTATCGTGCTCCTGCGCGTTAAATGCCGCGTCATAGCTGAAGTAAGCCGGTATCTCCGGCTGGTCCGCCGTGATCAACCGGACGAAGGCCTCCCGGTCCATAGGCTGCAGGGCGTAGTTGTACTGTTTCTGGGTTCCCATGGTGGAAACCGTGTCCGTGCTCAGGTTCTTTCCACATAGCGATCCGGCGCCATGGGCGGGATAGACGAGTGTCTCGTCGCAGGTGGCCGGCAGCAGTTTTTCGTGCAGCGAATCGTACAACAGGGCGGCGAGATCCCCGGCCTTCCATCCGACCGAGGCCCTGAGGTCGGGGCGGCCCACATCGCCGATGAAAAGCGTATCGCCGGTAAGCGCGGCATGGGGCGTGACTTCCGCTTCAGGGTCATTGACCAGGATGCAGACGGATTCGGGGGAGTGACCGGGTGTTTCGAGGAACTTCAGCCGAATCGCGCCGACGTTCATGCTCTCGCCGTCCTCCATGGGCTCGAAAACATAATCCGCCCTGGCCCGTGCGCCCAGGTGGATCACGGCACCCGTGCGGTCCCGAAGCTCCAGGTGGCCCGCGGCGAAGTCCGCGTGGAAATGCGTCAGAAAGACATGGCCGATCTTCATGTCCCTGGCTTCGGCTTCTTCGATGTACTGGTCGATGTCGCGCTGCGGATCCACGACGGCCGCGGCGCCCGATGCCTCGTCTCCGATGAAATAGGACGCATGGGCCAGGCATCCCAGGTAGTATTGCTTGAGTATCATGGTTGTCTCCTTATTTCCGGCTCCCGGTCGCGGGTCTTGGCCCCGGTCGGATCTTCGCTTCAGTTTTCCCCGATGTACAGGGTAATCGAAGAACTCATCACCTGGTCTCCCCGCCACGTCCGGAACCCCGACGCGTTCGGTTCCAGCGCCGAGCCCTTAAGGTAGGGCTTCCACACCTGCGCTCTCTGTCTGTGCCACAGGAATACACCGGCCACCTCCTCCACCAGGAGCCTTTCCGCTTCCCTGTAAAGGGCAATGCGGCGATCCGGGTCCCTGACCTCGGCGTCGGCCGCATTCATCAGGCCATCGAAGGCGGCATTGTTCCAGTTGTGCCGGCCGTTGGACCGCCAGAGCCCGAGCAGGTTGCTCGGATCCACGAAGTCGAATTCGTAGGGTACCAGCCCGAAGGCGAGCGTATGGTTATTCAGGCCGTCCATGAAGACCTTGTTCTCCACGTTGCGCACTTCGACCTTCATGTTGAGGTTGCGATTCAGCATCGCCTGCAGTCCCTCGGCCGCGTCGCGGTGCATGGCGATCTCGTTGCGCAACCACATGTCCAGCTCGGGTAAACCACGTCCGTCCGGATAGCCGGCCTCCGCAAGGAGTTGCCTGGCACGCACCGGATCGTATCGCTGGCTGTCCTCGTAGAGGTTTCCGGAGTAGGCCGGAAATCCTGGGGGCAGCATGGCGTAGCCGGGTATGGCAAAACCCCTGAGCGCGGAACCGCATATGGCGGCCCGGTCGATGGCGAGACTGATGGCCAGGCGTACCCTCCTGTCATTGAACGGAGGTTTCGTGACGTCGAAAAACAGGTAGTGGGTCCAGAAATTGGGCCAGGTATGCACCTGGTCGCTCAGGCTGTCATCGGAAAGCAACCGGGCCAGTTCCGCCTGGTTCTCCACTTCTGTCAGATCGATCTCGCCGGCCTCGTACGCGGGCAGCCTCGGGGGCGGCGTGGTGAGATTGAACATCTTGTAGACCAGTTTTTCCAGAAAGGGTTTGTCGGCCCCACGGTACATGGGATTGGCCTCGTATATCATCCGTTCGCCCTTGGTCCATTCCACCATGACGAAGGGTCCCGAGGAAATGCAGGTCTCGGGACGGGTGGACCAGGTGTCGCCGTATTTCCGCACGGCGTGCTCAGGGGATACCCAGGAGTAGGTCAGCAGCAGGGGAAGATGGGGCGTGGGGGAGTCGGTGGCGACATGCAGGGTGAGGTCGTCGGAAGCCCACACACCCAGCGAATCGCCGGGAACCTCCCGGGCGACGACGGCCTGCCAGTTCCGGATCGGCTGGTAGTACCACCCGAAGTCGTAGGCGTTATCCGGGTCGGCGCCCCGGCGCAGGGAAAAGACGTAGTCGTAGGCAGTCAGCGGCCTGCCGTCGCTCCACTGCTGCCCCGGACGCAGATGGAAGGTCCATACCAGTCCGTTATCCGACATCTCCCACCGTTGCGCGGCGCCGCCGCGCAACGCGAAATCACGGTTCGTGCGCGTAAGCGGCTCGGCAATGATGTACTTCCCCTCCGCGCCCTTGTAAACCGTGCGGAACCACTCGTTGTAGGGACGTGATTCGGAGAACTTGTAAAGGACCTGCCGCTCGGGAGGCAGGGCATCCGGTGGCAGCGGCACGCCAATGGAATTTACGTAACGCGGACCGTTGGGGGGATGGAGGGTATCGATAAGTCCGAAGGCGGACCAGGCAACGCCGGCGAGAAGGAGTAGGCAACCCGCGCGTCGAAATATCGATATGCCGGTATGTTTTCGCATGCTGCACCTGCCATCGGGCTGAACCCCCTACTCGTTCATTCTCGGGTCGAGGGCATCGCGGAGACCGTCGCCGATGAGCGAAAAACCGAGCATGACCAGGGCGATCATGAATACAGGGAAGAGGGCGAGATGCCAGTAGTAGATCACGTTGGGCAGGTGACTGCTGACCATCTGTCCCCAGCTCGGCGTGGGCGGATTGATGCCGAGGCCGAGGAAGCTTAGTCCCGCCTCGGCGAAGATGGCCTGGGGTATGCCCATGGCCAGGCCGACGATGATTGGACTGAGGGCGTTGGGCAGCATGTGGCGCACGATGGTGTGCACGTTGGAGGCGCCCATGGACCGGGCCGCCCTGACGAAATCAGACGCCCGAAGGGACAGGAACTGGGCGCGGACCAGGCGGCATACGCCCACCCACCCGGTCACGCCGATGGCGAATAACACGTTGCTTAGCCCACTGCCCAGCCAGGCCATGATCAATATGGCGAAAAGCAGACTGGGAAAGACCGACATGACGTCCACCAGGCGCATGACGATGTAGTCGGCCCTGCCGCCTTTGAACCCCGCGATAGCCCCGAGAGGCACCCCGATGAACAGGGAGATCATCTGGGCGACGAATCCCACGATGAGCGAGATCCGCGCGCCGTAGACGATGCGGCTGAAATAGTCCCGGCCGATGCTGTCCGTGCCCATGGGGTGGGTCCAGGACGGGAACTGCCACGCCGCGTCGAAATTCGCCTCGGAATAATGGGACGGCGAGACCCAAGGCGCGAAGATGGCCATGAACGTGATGACGATGATGATGATCCCCGCCGCGACGGACAGCTTGTTCTTCATGTAGCGGCGCAGGGCGTCGCGCCACAGGCCGCCGGTGGTCGGGGTGATTTCCGTCATGGTGCGGGTCTTCCGTTCGCTAGTCTTCCGTTTTTTCCGTTGAGCGTCTTGTCGCGAGACGCTCTATCACCAGTACGATCGCGCAACCGGTGACGCCCAGTAGAATCGCCAGCATGACTTCCTGCGACATCGACGCGGGCAGCACGTTCTGCTGAACCAGGGGTTTCACCGCGCCCTCGCGATCCGTGAACGATTGTACTGTTTCCTTCCACGGCCAGATCTTACGCAGAGATCCTACCATGAGACCGATGAGGGCCGCCACCGTAACGTCATGGTAGCGACGTATCATCCACCTGAGCGCCCGGGCGAAGAAGATCAGTCCCAGCATCCCGCCGCACCCGAATATGATGATGGGCAGGAAATCCCGATCGACCACCGCTTTGAGCATGTACTGGTACTTTCCCAGGATGACCAGGATGAACGAGCCCGATATGCCGGGCAGGATCATGGCGCAGAGGGCGATCGCTCCACTCAGGAATACGAACCAGGCGGCGGAGGTCGTCTCGACCGGGACGGCGCCCACCAGGACGAACGCCGCCGCGGCCGCCAGCAGCAACGCGAGCACTTCCGTCGCGGTCCAGTTGGCTACCTTGCCCCGAACGGTTATGATCGACGCGAGCACCAGTCCGAAGAAAAACGCCCACACCAGCACGGGATGATGGGCGAGTGCCCAGGCGAAAAACCGTGCCAGGCTGAAAATCGCCACCATGATACCGGTGACGAGGGCGATCACGAAACGGTAGGGGAATCCGTCGATGGCCTCCTTGAACTGAAACCTCGCAAGCTGTCGCAGGAACCTGCCGTTGACCGAATGCACGGCGTCGAGGAGTTCCTCGTAGATACCGAGGATAAAGGCCATCGTTCCCCCGGACACGCCGGGAACCACATCGGCGACCCCCATGCAGAATCCGCGGGCGGAGATACCCAGGTAGTCCCGTAACGTACGCCCCGACCGTGAAGATCCGTTGGCCATCACTTGCTCCCGCGTACGTATCTGACCCTGGGATCCACGAGTGCGTAAAGGATATCCGTAATGAGATAGACGATGCCGATCAGTACCGCCACAAGCAGTGTCAATGCCATGATCATGGGATAGTCCCGTTCGAAGATGCTAGTTACGAAGAACTGTCCCAGTCCCGGAATGCGAAAAATGCCTTCGACGAAGAGCGATCCGGTCATTACGCCGGGCAGCATCGGCCCCATGATGGTCAGCAGCGGGATCAGGGAGTTCTTCAGCACGTGGATGAACAGGACGCTTCGTTCCTTGAGTCCCTTTGCCCGCGCCGTGCGCACGTAGTCCATGCGCAGGTTCTCGAGGATGCTGGAACGGGTGTACCGGGCGATGATGGCCATGGGACCCAGGGCATAGACGATCACCGGCATGATCCAGGTCTCGGGTCCGCCCCAGCCGCCCGTGGGCAGGATCCTCCAAATGGTCGCGAAAATGACGATGAACAGGATGGATATGGCGAAACTGGGCACAGTGATCCCAAGGGTGGCAACGATTGTTGTCCCGTAATCCACCCAGGTGTTCTGGCGTATGGCGGAAAGTATGCCCAGCAGGATACCGAAGGTAAATGCCACGGCGAGACCCATGCCGCCGAGCTGCATGCTGATCGGCCAGGTCCGCGCGATCAGATCGGTTACCGTCTCACCCGGACTCTGGAATGGTATGCCGAAATCAAATTGCAACGCATTCCACATGTACCGTCCGTACTGCTCGTACAGGGGCCGGTCCAGGCCGTACTTGCGCAGGATGTTCGCCTTGGCCTCGGCCGACAGGGGCATCTTCTCCTCGTCGAACGGGCCGCCGGGTACCGCATGCATCAGGCTGAATGTGATGATCGTGACCAGGAATAGTACGCCGATCAAGCCCACGATGCGGTATATGATGTATCGGACCATAGGGTCAGGTTTTCTAGTGCGTCACTGCGGTTAAAAATGGGGAGAATCCGCCGGCTCGCGAAACCTCTATCGATACCGGCGGTCCAGTCCCAATAGTGCAGACCTGCTCGCCGGGGTGTCAAGGTTTATTTGACGGTTCGGCTCGTTCACACAGGCGGCTTCAAACAGGGTAAATCCGAGGTCAGGGCCTGGCGCTCGGTGACCGCTTTCCACCTGGTGAATCGACCCCGAAGCCGGGGGCATCTCCTCTTGACACTCCCCCTGCCGTTTTACAAATTAACCGGCGTGATTCCATGGCCTCGAACTGTAGAACAGGGAGGATGAAAGGGTGCGGATCGTCGATGTCTCTGCGCTGGTGCTTCGCCTGCCGGAAGTGACCGAGGCCTGTGACGGTACGCAGGATACCTGCCTGATCTGCATCAAAACGGACGAAGGCATAACGGGCTGGGGCGAAGTCGATTCCTGCCCCACCGTGGTGAAGGCCGTCATCGACGCACCCTTGTCTCACCAGATCTGCAACGGCCTGGCCAACGCGCTGGCCGGCGCCGATCCCCTGGATATCGATGCCTGCACACGCCTGATGATGGAGTCGGCCAATTACTACGGCCGGGTCGGCGCGGGCCGGCACGCCATGGCCGGAGTCAACCTGGCGCTCTGGGACATTGCTGGGAAGGCCGGCGGAAGACCCGTCTACGAGCTCCTGGGCGGCGCACACAGACTGAAGTTCAGGGCCTACGCATCCGTCCTGTTCGGCGACACGCCCGATGAAACCCGGACCATCGGACAGAAATACGCCGACCAGGGATTCACGGCGGTCAAGTTCGGTTGGGGACCCATGGGAAAAGACGAAGCGCAGGATGTCGCGCTGGTGCGGGAGGCCCGCCGGGGGACGGGCGACGACGTGGACGTGCTCATCGACGCGGGACAGGTCTGGGACTGGCAGACCGCGCTGACCCGGACCCGTCAGTTTGCCGATTACCGGCCTTTCTGGATCGAAGAACCACTGCACCCCGACGACATCGAAGGGTACGCTTCACTGACCGCGGAGAGCCAGGTTCCCATCGCCACCGGGGAAGCGGAGTCCCGGCTCGAGGATTTCGAGCGCCTGGTCACCGAGGGCGGGCTGGACTGGATACAGCCGGACCCGGGTCGATGCGGCATTTCGACCATGGCGGCGGCCGGGCGTACGGCCCACGATCACGGCCGAAGGGTCGTCAATCACAGTTACAAGAGCGGCATCACCATGGCGGCTTCGCTCCACGCGCTGGCTTCCCTGCCCAACGCGTCCGTCTTCGAGTTCTGCATGTCCGATTCACCGCTTCGGCATGAACTGACGCATGAACGTTTTGCAATTGATAACGAAGGTTTCGTGGCGGTCCCGGACGGACCCGGACTGGGCGTCACGGTAAACGAGGAAACCATAGCCCGGTACCGGGTCGCGTAGCATCCGCGTTCGCAGGCTCTGGTTCTTTACATGCCGATACTTTAAAGGAGTAGCAACGATGGCCGCCCCTTCACCAGTCATGCATGCCGCACTCAACCGGATAAACATCGACGAGATCAAGGAACAGATCGGTCCACCGCCCGCATCCTGCGCGGTCGTTGCCGCAGACCACGTGACGGCGGCGTTCATCTGGCAGGAATCGGGCACGATCAACGACAACCACTGCCACGACTACGACGAATGGTGGCTCGTACTCGAAGGCGAGATCGACTGGGTGATCGAAGGCCGGGACGAACCGGTCCATGCGAAAGCGGGAGATTTCATCTACGTGCCCGCCCTGACCTTCCATCACATATTCCCGGTGGGCGGCAAGCCTTCGATCCGCCTGGGCGTCGCCCTGACCGGACACGGCCACCTCCACGAGCGGCCGGAACGCAAGGTAAAGATCACGCTGGAGTAGCGCCACAACGGAGTGAATCCATGTCAACGAGAGCTGAAAACCTCGCAACCATCAAGGCCGGTGGCGTGGTCGCGGTGCTCAGGGCCGACAGTCCCGACAACCTGGTCCATGTCGCCCAGGCCATCGGAAGGGGAGGCATCGGGGCCGTCGAGATCACCATGACGACGCCCGGCGCCCTGGGCGTCATCGGCGAGTGCGCAAACCGCCTGGGCGGGGAATTTCTCCTCGGCGCAGGTACCGTGCTGGATCCCGAAACGGCCCGCGCAGCCATCCTGGCAGGCGCCCAGTACATCGTGACGCCGACGCTGAACCCGGACGTCATCACGCTATGCAATCGGTACGACAAGGTCATCATTCCGGGCGCCCTGACGCCGACGGAAATACTGACGGCCTGGGAATGCGGCGCGGACATCGTGAAGGTCTTTCCCGCTACCGCGGTGGGACCCCGCTATTTCAAGGATGTGAAGGGTCCGCTACCCCAGGTCGATCTCATCCCGACGGGCGGGGTGGACCTGGACAACGCGGGCGACTTCATTCGGGCCGGCGCCTGCGCCGTCGCCGTGGGCAGCAACCTGGTCGACAAGACCGCCGTGGCCACGGGCGAATGGCAGGTGCTTACCGATACCGCCAGGAAGTACGTAGAGGCGGTCCGTTACGCGCGACAGGAAGGTGGGGGATGATCCGGAAGGCCGTGGTTCCCGTCGCGGGCCTGGGCACGCGGATGCTGCCCCTCACACGGTCGGTCCCCAAGGAAATGCTGCCTCTCGGCCGCAAACCGGCCATTCACCGCGTGGTGGATGAACTGGCGGCCGCGGGTATTGAACAGGTACTCTTCATTACGGCCAGCCACAAGTATGCGATCGAGGAATACTTCGATCCCGGCGGCCAGGCGGAAGGTCAACCCCGGTCAAGGGCTGGACTGAAAACCGGGGATCTGCCCGGACCGCCCGCGATGGACTACGCGTTCGTGAGACAGGAAGTACCGGGCGGTAATGGGGACGCCGTTCGGCTCGCAGAGTCCTTTGCGGGACCGGACCCCTTCATCGTGGCCTGGGGCGACGCCGTCATCCGGTCGGCGACGGAAGAAAGCGACGTCCGGCGCATGGTGGAAACCCACGCGCAACATAACGCCGCCTGTACCATTGCGGTGGAGTACGTACCCGAAGAGAAGGTGTCGCGGTACGGCATCGTCAAGCCCAGGTACGTATCGGACCCGGCGTTCCCCATCGATGACATCGTGGAAAAGCCGGCCGTGGAAAACGCGCCCAGCCGCTACGCTGTATCGGCCCGGTACATCTGCGGACCCGACATTTTTCCGGCCCTGGAGGCAACACCCCGTGGACAGAACGGCGAACTGTGGCTCGCCGACGCCATCCGCAACCTGCTGCAGGCGGGCGGCGCGGTGTGGTGCGTACCTCTCGGGGCCGGCAGCAGGCGTTATGACATCGGGACCCCCCTGGCCTACTGGGAAGCACTTACCGACTATGCCCTGGAGGATGAGACCGACGGCGCGGCCTTTCGAGATCTCCTGCAGCGGCGATTGAACGAGCCATGAACAGCGCGCATGCCGCGTTCGTTTAGGCGCGCGTTTCGTAGGCGCGCGTATGGGTGAACAGTCCGCGTCGATCGGAGCCAGATTGAACGGAACCATATCCGCATCCGCACCCGGACGCGTCGGCATCGTGGGCAACCCGACCGACATGTACGGCGGCAGCGTGATCTCGTGTTCGACGGTGGAAAAGGCCAGGGTCCGGTTCCAGCCGTCGGACCGCCTCGTCCTGGACGCCGGCCCCGAGCAGCGCGTCATCGCATCGCGGGAGGACCTGGTCACGCGGGAAGACATTTTCGATATCGCCCGGGTCGCGCTGGCCGGCACCGAGTCCACGGACCTGCCCGTCAGGATCTCCTGGTCGACCGATATTCCCTTCCGCGCCGGCCTGTCGGGGTCGACCGCATTGCTCGTATCCATGGTCGCCGGATTGCTTGCCTGCCGCGGCATCCGCCACGGCGCCTACCACCTGGCGGAGCTCGTCCGCGGGATCGAGTACCGGAACCTGACTTTCTGCGGTTACCAGGACGCCTACATGTGCACCTTCGGCGGGTTGCACTACATGGACTTCAGGGGGAAGGAATTCCACCTGGCATACGGGACCGATCCCTTCGCTACAATGGAAGTGTTGCCAACCGTCTCGGCCCTGCCCGTCCTCGTGGTCATCACGGGCGGCCAGCGCGTCTCCGGCGGCGTGCATACCCCCTTGAGGGAACGCTGGCTGGCCGGAGAAACCGAAGTAGTTGAAGCCTACCGGCAGATCGCCGGCCTCGCCCGGGAAGCCAAGAAGGCGATGCTTGAAAACCGGTTCGACAGGGTGGGTGCGTTGATGAACGAGAACCAGGCGCTTACGGAGTCCCTCGGCGGTTCAAATCCGGAGGACGACCGCTTCATCGAACTCGCCAGGCGGGCTGGCGCGTCCGGCGCCAAGCTCGCGGGCAGCAGCGGCGCCATCGTGGCGCTCCATGAAGCCCCCCGCGAACTTTCAAAATCCATGATGGAGGCCGGCGCCGTGGGTATCCTCGAACCATCGCCTGGACCGGGGCTCGAAATCGAACAGGAAGACAAGTAGGGAGTCGTCGTGAATATCACACTCGATTATCACAGGTCCGGTCTGGAAGTCCGCGTCCCGGACGAAAACCTCGCAGCGGTCCTCAACATGCGGGATACACCGCCACTGGATCACCCTGTAGCGGCTACCCGTGCAGCGCTTCATCAAC
>LXNJ01001257.1_pt1 | contig 15370 bp, 14 predicted proteins | sample 809081 | NCBI WGS metagenome assembly LXNJ01 (sample SAMN04870510, study PRJNA318959) | sponge metagenome | biome: sponge; feature: marine sponge reef; material: water | host: Petrosia ficiformis | place: Greece: Milos, Mediterranean Sea | collected 2013-05-29 | depth 5-7 m
CAGGTCTTGGAGAGCGCGCTGTATCGTCTGGCCTTCGGGGTCCAAGATCCCCTGGCGGGGGGTTACGCGGACCTCAACGGCCCAGACGGGCAGGCGCGGCTCACCCGAGCCGCCGCCGGAACTTCTGCCCGGCGCTGCCGCAGTCACGTGTAGAGCTCTCTTGCGGTAACGCGGCGAAAAGCCTCCAAGTAGCGCTCCGACGTGGTAGTAACCACTTCGCCGGGGAGCGAGGGGGCCGGGGGAGTCTTATCCCATCCACCCTGTTTCACGATTCGGTCGAGATGGTCGCGGACCGGTTGTTTGTCGAGGGACGGTTGGCCGCCTCCCAGTCGGTAGAAGGCCGCCGGCCAGAAGCGGGAGGAGTCGGGGGTCATAACCTCGTCAATCAGGGTCATCTCGCCCGACTCCAACTGCCCAAACTCGAACTTGGTGTCGGCCAGCAGGATCCCGCGGTCGCGGAGCATGTCCCGGCCCCGGGCGTAGAGGGCCAGGCTGGCGTCTCGAAGGCGTTCGGCCGTCTCGGTCCCCACGATCGTTTTCATGTGATCGAAGGTGATATTCTCGTCATGCAGCCCTTGTTCGGCCTTGGTTGAGGGAGAAAAGATCGGCTCCTCGAGTTCTTCCGACTCGCTCAGACCATTTGGCAGTGGTTCGCCGGCGAGGGTCCCGTTGCGCGCGTATTCTTTCCACGCGGACCCCGAAATGAACCCCCGGACCACACATTCCACGGGGAAAGGTTTTGCTTTCTCGATGAGCATGCCCCGGTAAGCCCATACATGCCGGGTGGCTTCCAATTCCGGGCAGGCTGCGATCACCTCGTCCGGGTCGGCGGCGATGTTGTGCCCCCGGACGATGTCCCCCGTCTGATCAAACCAAAACGCTGACATCTGGGTGAGGACCGCCCCTTTGTGAGGAATCGGATCGGGAATCACACAGTCGAACGCACTGATTCGGTCGCTCGCCACCATCAGAAGTCGCTGGCCGAGATCGAACATCGAACGGACCTTCCCCTGGTTCAGGAGCGGCAGCGGGAGGTCAATGGAGTGGAGTGGCTTTGTTCCGGGCATGTTTGGCAAGGTCTCGCAGCAGAGTAGGCTGAGATTAGTACGACCTGTTGGTGAGTGGGGTCAGGTGGAGCAGGGTCAAACGCGGACTTCTGTCGAGGTGCCGTCAGTCGAAGCCTGGTCGAAGTCGGCCAGGCGCGGCCTGACCTCCGTCTCGAGGAACCGCGCAACCTGCGCGGCTGACCGGCCGGACAGCTTCTTGGAGTCTGCCAATTCGGCCAAGTCATCCTCGGACAGGCCGAAGGCCGCATCGCCTGCAATTCTCGCGAAGAAATCGCTGTCCGCGGCACCTTCATCCAGACGAGAACGGGCAGCAAGGGCGTGGACACGGATACGCTCGTGGAGATCCTGTCGATCGCCGCCCAGCCGAACCCCGGCCAGCAGGATTTCTTCGGTGGCCATGAAGGGGAGTTGCTGGCCCAGCCGCCGGGCAATCACGGCGGGGTGGACGACCAGTCCACTGGCAACGTTCGCGGCCAGAATGAGGATAGCCTCGGCAGCCATGTGCGCTTCGGGAATGGAAATCCGCCGGTTCGCCGAATCATCAAGAGTCCGCTCAAACCACTGAACCGACGCCGTCCACGACGCGTTTATCTCCAGCGTGCAGAGGTGCCGCGAAAGAGCGCAGATCCGCTCCGAACGCATTGGATTCCTCTTGTAGGGCATGGCCGAGGATCCGATCTGCCGCTGCCCAAACGGTTCCTCAATTTCCCCAAAGGCTTGTAGCAGTCGAATGTCGTGCCCGAACCGGGCCGTCGATGCGCCGATCCCGGCCAGCAGGGCCAGCACCCGGTGGTCCACTTTGCGAGGGTAAGTCTGACCGACAACCGGGTAAACGCCCGAAAAACCGAATCGCTCGGCGAGCCGCTGGTTCAGGAGATCGACCTTTTCCCCGTCCCCGTCAAACAACGCCAGAAAAGTCGCCTCGGTCCCTGTTGTGCCCCGGGCGCCCCTGAGCCTCAGGCCCGCCGTCAGATGGTCCAACTCGTCCAGGTCGAAGAGCAGGTCCTGCAGCCACAGGCAGGCTCGTTTGCCCACCGTGGTCGGCTGAGCCGGCTGGAGGTGCGTGTATCCCAAGGTCGGCAGCGCGGCGTGGCGCTCCGCGAACTCGGCGAGGGCCGACGCGCCGACGAGCAAGCGCCGCCTCAGAATGCGAAGCGCCGTCTGGTGCTGCAGCAGGCCGTGGTTGTCGCCGACAAACGCGCTTGTCGCGCCCATGTGGATGAACTTGCGCGCCTCCGGAGCGACCTCGCCAAAGTGGTGAACATGGGCCATGACGTCGTGCCGAAGCTCGCGTTCAATAACGGCCACACGGTCCAGGTCCACCGTGTCCCGAGCAGCGCGCATGGCCGCAATGGCGCCACGGGGAATGGGAACGCCCAAAGCCCGTTCTTCCTCGGCAAGGGCAATCCACAAGTCGCGCCAGGCGAGCGCCTGCGCGCCAGGCGAGAAAACTGATGCCATCTCGTCGGAGGCGTAACGCTCTATCAGTGGATGCGGGTAACCGCGGTCGGCGTTCAGAGCGGGAGCCTGTCTGGGGGGAGGTCCAGAAGCGATGCTATAGGTGGAAGCAAAGATCGGGAAGGACATCCGCTAAGCCCGAATGTTATTCCGAAGTGAATTATCCTGCCAGATTCACACGGCTCCGCCTGCTCAGCTTGGTCCGCACGCGTGGTGCGGCTGGCAGAGCCTGACAGAATCCGAGGTCGCGGGACCAGGCGGTTAGGATTCCGGCCCTCGGATGCGGAAGGGTCGCAGCGTGCCGAAGTCCGAACCCCGAGCGATATGCAGGCGGACCCATCCGTCTTCGGCGCGGGCGTAGTAGCTGAACTGGTCCCGAAGGGCTTCGGCCGATCGAACTTCGGTACCGTTCACCGCCCAGATCACGTCGCCTTCTCGCAGGCGAGTGGCCTCCGCAGGTCCTTCGACGGAGAGGACCAATGCTCCGTAACCAACCTCGAGACCCCGTTCCTGGGCGATGTCGGCGGTGACCGATACCAAATCCAGGCCGGCCAACGCCTCAATGCGCTCCGCCCGTCCGGACGGGATTTCCTCAAGTGCCAGGCGGGTCTCGTAGAGTGTTTCCCCGCGCCTGAAGACGACGACGAGCTGACTCCCCACCCCCGCATATACCAGTCCGACCTGCCAGTCGAGGTCGTGGTTCACGGTGCGTCCGTTTACAGACACAATCTCATCTCCGACCCGCAGCCCGGCCTCCTCGCCCGGCGTTCCCTCGTACACCTCGGTGACCAGCGGCCGTCCATAGACGGATTCGTCGTCGGCCCGTTCGGTCAGCACCTCGAGACCGGCCCACGGTCGGCGGACCCGCCCGTGATCCAGGATCTCCCCGGCGACCACGAGGGCTCGGTCGATGGGGATTGCAAACCCCAATCCCTCCGAACCGCCCGAGCGGGACAAGATCGAACTGTTGACGCCGATCACGTCGCCGTCCGCGTTTGCAAGGGGACCGCCCGAGTTGCCGGGATTGATTGAAGCGTCGGTTTGAATCATGTCGGCATACATGACCTCTTCACCCGATGCCGACTGGATGTCACGGCCCAGACCGCTGATCACTCCGGCCGTGACAGTGGCTTCGGGGTTGCGCAGCGAATACCCGGAAGGGTTGCCGATCGCGACTGCGGGTTCGCCGATGAAAAGATCGGCAGTGGAGCCGAGCGGGGCGGGCGGCACCCGCCCACCTGAGATCCGCAAGACGGCGATGTCCGTGAGAGCGTCCGAACCGACCAGTTCGGCGTCATGGATGCTGCCATCGGCGGCGACCACTTCGATCTGGTCGGCACCCCTGACGACATGTTCGTTGGTCAGCACGATGCCCGAGGAATCGATGACGAACCCGGACCCCAGCCCCGGCACCGCACGCGACCCGCCAAATGTGGAAAACAGGCTGCGGTAGTGGACCAGCTGGGTTGTTCGCACGCTGACAACGGAGGGCAGTACCCTGAAGGCGGCCACCATGGTCGGGGTCCTCCGCGCCGCGGAAATGTCCGGAACCTCCTGAGCGCCCGTGCCGGCGCTCCCCACCGGCAAAGCCAGTTCGCCGATGGCCCAGTCCGCTTGGACTTCTGCCAAGTCCAACGGGGAAGAACCGGACCCATCGAACTGCACGGGGTCCGCGGTTTCGGCAAGAGAGCCGGCTCCGCGCGGAGAAGTCATGGGACCGGGTAACTCATCCGCCGGGTTGTCCTCGCCCCACGGGGAGATCCCCAGGTACGAAGCCAAAGAACCTGCCCCGAGTCCAGCAAGGCCGAGCACGACCGTTCCCGCCAGCCAGGCCAGCGGGCCCCCGAACCTGTGTCTGCGCTCCTTACCGCTAGCTTCCAATGCGCCCACCCTTGTTTCCCGTACGATTTACTGCGCTGCCCGCGGACTGCGAACTAGCCAAGATCCGCCCCGGACGTTCCCGCGGGAACGGATTTTCTGGAGAGGTCGTATCGTCCAGCGAAGTCCCAAAACATACACATTTGGCGCACCCGGTTTTTCTGGACACCTGCATAGCAGGGATCTGTCGGGAGCAAATAGAACGTCCGGTTTTCGGAGCACATGCATTGTCCGCTTTTCCAAACCGCCGCCTGCGAGGCGCGCCGGAAGGTCTGGACGTGCACCTCGGCCGACACAACGGTGGCGTCGGCCGCCCAACTCGCCTCCGGATTCTCCGCGACGGGAACCGGCATCGGCACAACCGCCCAGTTGAGAAGTCCGATTGAGACGAGACAGAATGGAGGCCCTCGCGAAACAGCGGCCTGTTTGCTGTCGAGGTCGTAGTAGTCAAGCAGAAGTACGGCCTGTCCGTGAATCCTGCCGGGCGGGATGCATTGTCTTCGATACTCGCATTGCACTCAAGCCGGACGGTGAGCTGCAACTGAGCAGAGGCATCGTCTGGACAATCCTGTGCTTGCTTCCGATATTCATGCCCGGTTCGAGATCCACCGCCGTTCGCACCCGACTTGGAGGAAGGCCCATCCACGGAAACTGCCGGCCATCGGTCGTGTGCTTGATTGCGCTGGGCTTGGTTTCGTGCGCGGGCCGTTTCCCGCTCCGGCATTACCGTCACGCTCCGCCGGGGCCCACGCCCGTGGAAGTATTGCCCATTCTTACGAACCCGGCCGAGGTGGCAGTGGCGATCGTCCAAGCCTATCCCGCGGACCTTCTCGCCCGGGGAGAGGGGGGCAGAGTCGAGGTCTGGGTGCATGTCGATAGCGCTGGCAACGGCACATCGGGGCCGGTGAAGACGCCAAGCGGACAGGATGCCCTGGACTGTGCCGCGATGCGGGTCGCAGACGCGACGGAGTATGATCCCGCGCTGGATCAGGGTCTTCCGACCGCGGCTTGGATCGCCGAGTGGGTTGAATTCCGGCCCGAGGATGCTGCTGCCGGGACGGCGACCGATCTCGGTGGTCCGCCGTGCGAGCCTTGGGACGAATCCCCTGCTCAGCTCAACCCTGACGACTTTGGGCGTTGGCTCGAACGATTATATCCGCCTGAACTGGTAGAGCGGAGCGTGGGCGGCTCTGTGAAGCTGGCGATGCTGGTCAGCGAGTTGGGTGAGGTCTTGGCCTACGAAGTCAGGGTTCCGAGCGGCCATGAAGCGCTGGACGCCGCCGCCGGCCGCTTCGCCATGAACGCGCGCTTCAAGCCCGCGAAACGGCTTGGGCGTCCGATCAGCGTTTGGGTGGCGCAATCAATCGAGTTCAGGGTGCAGCATTAGCCGGTGCCCGCCGGTTGTGTCCTGTCGCGGGACAGGCCCATTGGACCTGCATGAACCTGCGGATGACTCCAGGAGCGCCCTTAGATCGACCGCCTGAACCCCGCAGGGAGATTTGTGCGGCGTGTCGCGATGGGCCCGATGACGACGGGAACGGTCAGGGCCGTACCTGGCGCTGCCCGACGGCCGCTTGGTGACCCCCGGTGATATGGCGCCTCGGCGACGCGGCGAGGGGCTCCGAAGGAGTGAAAGAACAAGGTGGGGTGGGGCGCTGAACCGCCACGAGGCCGGCTACCAGGTCAGCGTCCGCGGCTAACGGATTCTTGGCAGCCACGGAATCCCGTGCTCCCGGTTCCAGCGACCATCATACCGCACTCCGGTCAGATACAGCCCTTCGGCGGGTGCCGGCGTCGGCGGGCGCGGCGGCTGGTGTGTAGAAGACGATTTGGCCCCCGCAGACGTTTCCGCGGGAACGTTTCCCAAGGCGAGCAGGTCGCAGAAATCCTGCTTCGGCCGTTTCCCGGCACTGATCTCTACGCTGGTTCCCACAAGGTACCGCACCATTCTGTGCAGGAAACGATTTGCAATGATGGAGAAGAACAAGAGTCCGTCCGGTCCATCCCGCCAAGCCGCCTCGTGTACTCTGCAAGAAAAGCCGTTCCCGCATTGGCCACTTTTGGCGAACCCCTCGAAAGAACGTTCTCCGACGATGGTCGCGGCCAGTTCGTTCAGCACGCCGACGTCGAGCGTCCAACCCACCGCCCAGGCGCGGTCCCTCCAGAACGGCCGCTGTCCGCCGCGGGCAATCACGTACTGGTACCGCCGCGCCGACGCGCTGAACCGGGGGTGAAAGTTTTCGGTCGCCCGACTCACCGACAATACCCCAATCGCACCGCCCGCGGGGCCAGTGGTCAAGACAGCCTGTAGCGCTCGTTCGACTTCAGCAGGTTGGTGCCACCCGTCCGGTGCGGTGAACCCGATTTCTTGGGCGGAGGCGTGCACGCCGGTGTCGGTCCGCCCCGCCATCGCTACCCGGGCGGACCGGTCAAAAAGCAGCGAAAGCGCCGACTCCAGCGCGCCCTGCACGGTCGGCAGGTTTGACTGGAGCTGGGATCCGTGAAAAGACCCCCCGTGATATTCGATCGTGGCCCGAAATCGCATCAATCGCTGAGTCGCCGGCGCCCGCATTGCGCCCGCGCCGCTGCCCGGGCCGCGCGTCGCTCCCTTGACAGAGTCTCGTGCCCCGGCAATGGTTGGGCCCCATGACAAAAGCGAAAGCAGATGCGGCGCGGGGTCCGGGGGTGAGGTCCGTGCTCAGTCGCCTTCTGGCGGGAAGACCGCTCGACGCGGTGGAAGCCGAGAACCTGTTCACCGCTTTCATGGAAGGCCGTGCGGCCCCCGAGGAGACGGCTGCCGCGCTGGCGGCGCTGAAGGTCCGCGGGGAAACCGCCGCGGAAGTTGAGGGGGGTGTGCGTGCGCTCCGCAGCAGCATGATCCGGGTGGAACTCACGACCCGCGCACCCGCCGGCCGACGACCAGGGGGCGGGAAGCCGCCGGACCCGCCGGAAGAACTCAGCCGTTTCCCGGATCTCGCTGGCGGCGCGGTGGACACCTGCGGCACGGGCGGCGGCGCGCTCACGACCTTTAACATCTCCACCGCCTCGGCCGTCCTCGCGTCGGCGGGAGGCGTCGGCATCGCCAAACACGGCAACCGGTCGTTTACCTCGAAATCGGGAAGCGCCGACGTGCTCGAAGCGCTCGGCATCCCGATCGAAGTTGCACCAGAGGCGCAGGCCCCGCTCTACGCGAAACGGGGGTTCATTTTCATGTTCGCGCCCGCTCATCATCCGGCCATGCGCAACGTCGCTGGTGTGCGGAAGGCACTGGGCGTCGACACCATCTTCAACATGCTCGGCCCGCTCGCGAACCCGGCCATGGTCAGCCGGCAGGTCGTGGGTGTGGCCGACCCCGGGAAGCTCCCGCTGATTGCCGACGTGCTGGCCGGGCTCGGGCACAAACGGGCGCTCGTGGTTCACGGGACTCCGGGGATGGACGAAATCAGCCCGCTGGGGCCAACCGACGTGATCCGTGTGGAGAACGGCGTTGCCGCGGCGGACCGTCTGGACCCGGCTGATCTTGGCTGTCCCGCCTCCGGCAGCGCCGACGACCTGGCGGGCGGCACTCCGCAGGATAACGCCGAGGTCATCGAGGGCGTACTCGCCGGGAATGTCGGAGGAGCCGCGCGGGCCGCGGTGGTTCTCAATGCCGCCGCAGCTTTCTGGGCGGCCGGGGCCGTCGATGACCTGCAAACGGGTGCTACGCTGGCGGAGCGGACCATCGACGAAGGCGGGGCAGCGGACAAGCTGGCGCAACTCAGGGGATAACTGCCTCCGACCCGGGCGAGCGGCCCGCACCAACCAAGAGAGCCGCTTTGGTCAGCCGTATCGCCTCAGCACACCAACGACGATGCCCTGCACCCGGACCCGGTGCGCCTGCACAATCATGGGAGCAAGGGCCGGATTTGCCGGCTGCAAGCGGACGTACCCGTCCTCTTCGCGGTAAAGCTTCTTCATCGTTGCGGTTTCGTTGTCGATCAGCGCAATCACCATGTCTCCCTCGCGAGGAATGCGCCGGACCCGGACAATGACGTGGTCTCCGTCCCGGATCTGTTCGTTGATCATCGAGTCTCCGCGGACCCGGAGGACATAGTGCTCGTCCCGTGACCCGGAGATCATGTCTTCCGGGACCGCAATGGTTTCTCTTTCCGCAATCGCCTCAATCGGCTCGCCGGCGGCGACTGTTCCGCGCAGTGGCAGCTCGACGGCACCCAACCGTATGCCCACATCCTCGGTGCCCAGGAGTGAGTTGGTCAGTTCAATGGAGCGGCGCTGGTAATGGGTGCGCCGGATGTACCCCTTGCACTCCAGATTGGTAAGGTGTTCGTGGACTGTCGCGACGGAGCGGTACCCAAAGTGCTGGGCGATCTCCTCCAGGCTGGGTGCGTACCGCCGGAACCGGCAGAAACCCTCAATGAAATCGAGCATTTCTCGCTGCCGAGGAGTGAGGGGGGCCTTGTTCTGTTCGCTCATTTGTCTGCTGCTTTCGCCAGGACCTATTTGCCGGGGCCATCTGCCAGGCCATCGTCCTACGGCAGCATAACCGAAAATCCAAACTGCCCCACCCGAACACCGAATATATGCCGAATATACCCGAAAATCAACCCAAGAAGTTTCCGCGGGAACGTCCCCCGCACTCCGCGGCAGTGCCTTAGACGTGACACCGGAACGAACGGGCACACGTGCGTAAATTTCAGCCACGATGACCCTCCAAAAAGTGCTTGACGAAATCGTAGCCGAGAAACGGGCGGAGGTCGCCCGCCTGGAGATGTTCGGGGAAGCGCTCCTGATGCAGGCCCGGCAGGCGGCGCCCCCGCTTCCGTTTGCAGCCCGCCTTAAGGAACCGCGCCACGTCGTTTCCGTAATCGCCGAATTCAAGCGGCAATCCCCCTCTGCCGGACCGATTGCGCCGGACGCCCAGGCCGCCGGCGTCGCGGCGGTCTACGAGGCGGCGGGAGTGGCGGCGATGTCTGTCCTGACCGACGAGAAATGGTTCGGCGGGAGTTTGGACGACCTGCGGAACATTCGGGGTGCGACCGGCCTGGCACTGTTGCGGAAAGACTTCACCCTGGATCCGGTCCAGATCTACCAAGCGCGGGCCGCGGGGGCCGATGCGGTGCTGTTGATCGCCCGGATCCTCAAACAGGACATGCTCCGCCGGCTGCTGCGCACTGCGGAGGAGTTGTCCATGGCCGCCCTGGTGGAGGTGCATGAAGGGCATGAACTGGACCGCGCTCTGGAAGCAGGGGCAAAGGTCGTCGGTGTCAACGCACGCGACCTCTCTACCTTTTCGGTGGATCTTGAAGCCGGGCTCGCCCTCGTGGAACGGATCCCGGAGGATCTTGTCGCCGTGGCCGAGAGCGGGATCGGGTCGATCGCGGACGCCAAAGCAGCGGGCCAGGCCGGGGCAGACGCACTGCTGATCGGCGAGTGGTTGATGGCCGGTGGGGGACCGGACACCACATTGGGGCATTTGGGAGGTCACGGGGAGGGCCTCGCCCGGAATCGACGACTCGGCGGGTCGCCCGGCCGTGGAGAAGCAGCGTGACCTGCCGGGTGAAGGTGTGTGGACTGCGCCGGCCCGGTGATGCGGAGGCTGCCGTGGTGGCCGGTGCGCACTATCTGGGAATGGTATTCGCCCCAAGCCCGCGGCGCGTTACGGAGGAAGAAGCCCGCGAGGTGTGCCGCATCGCGACTGCAAGCCAACCGGTGGCAGTCTTCGTGGATGAATCCCCGCAGGAGATCTTGCGACTCAAAGACCGAATCGGGTTCACGACGGCGCAGCTCCACGGTTCGGAGTCACCGTCAGACTGCGAATTGCTGAGGGAGGGAGGCCTCCGGGTGTGGAAGGCTCTCCGACCAAGATCCCGGACGGATCTGGTCCGGTTGTGGAAGCACTGGGAATCGGAGACCGAGGTCGTCTTGGTCGACGCCTGGTCACCTGCGGCCAGGGGCGGGACTGGGACCACCTTCCCCCACGGGTGGCTGTCGGACCTGCGCATGACGCCGCCGAACGGAGGCCAGGGGCGCCCGTCGCCGCCCGCGGGCGAGCCGACAGACCCGGGCCGCAAGGCGAGCCTGGCGCTGGCCGGTGGTCTGACCCCGGACAACGTGGCGGCGGCGATCAAGACCGGAAACCCGGCGATCGTGGACGTGTCTTCGGGGGTCGAGGTCGCTCCGGGAGTCAAAGATCCGTCTCTGATCATGGCATTCGTGCAGGCAGTCGGCGCCATCGGCCCCGTAGGAGCACCCGGAACCGTCGGAGCAGTCGGGAAGTGACGGGGGGCATGGGGTGGTTCGGCACCTACGGGGGCCAGTTTGTGCCCGAAACCCTGATTCCGGCGCTCGACGAACTCACCCGGGCCTGGGCCGACGCCCGCCACGATTCAGAATTCAGGAAAACGCTGGACGACTGCCTGCATCGATACGTGGGCCGCCCCACGCCCTTGTATCAAGCCCGCAGGCTGGGGAAAGACATGGGGGGCGTGCGGATCTGGCTGAAACGGGAAGATCTCAACCACACAGGCGCACACAAGATCAATAACACGGTCGGTCAGGTCCTCCTCGCCCGGCGGATGGGTAAGACACGCATCATCGCCGAGACGGGGGCCGGCCAGCACGGGGTGGCGGCGGCCACGGCCTGTGCGCTGTTTGGCTTTGAATGCGACGTGTATATGGGCGAAGAAGACATGCGCCGGCAGGCTCTGAACGTCGAGAGAATGCGGATGCTCGGCGCACGGGTGCTGCCGGTTTCCAGCGGCTCGCGGACGTTGAAAGATGCAACCAGCGAGGCCATCCGCGACTGGACGGCATCAGCAGGGGGGACCCACTATGTGATCGGTTCCGCGGTGGGGCCGGCTCCCTACCCGGACATGGTGCGGGGGTTGCAGCGAGTGATCGGCAACGAAACCCGGACCCAGCTCCGCGAGTTGGGGGTGGAGCCCGCGGCGGTATTCGCCTGCGTGGGCGGGGGCTCCAACGCGATCGGCATGTTTGCCCCGTTCATCGACGATCAGCCCCTTCCGGAGAATCCGTCCGTCCTGGCCGATTCGTCCGGCCCCGGCCAGGTCCGCGGGGTTTCCGACAACAGGACCGAACTCGTGGGAGTGGAGGCGGCGGGGGCGGGCCTGGCTTCGGGCCAACACGCGGCGTCGCTCTCGCTCGGGCTCCCGGGAGTGCTGCACGGCAGCCACAGTTACTTGTTGCAGGATGAAGACGGTCAGGTGACTCCGGCCCACTCAGTCTCGGCGGGCCTTGACTACCCCGGGGTGGGACCGGAGCACTCCTGGCTCAAGGAATCCGGCCGGGTACGCTACGAGTCGGTAACCGACCACGAGGCGGTTGCGGCATTCGGCGACCTGTGTCGGCTGGAGGGGATAATCCCGGCCCTGGAGAGCGCACACGCCGCTGCCGGTCTGCGCAAAGAGGCGGAGAAATGGAAGAACCGCGACGTGGTGATTTGCCTCAGCGGCCGTGGAGACAAGGACGTCGAAGAAGTACGGCGGTTTGAGCGAACCCGCGGGGCCGACGTCCAGAGCCCGGACCAGGCGAGCTGAGGGACCGCGTGCACGCTACCGCCGGGGCTGCCGGCCGGATCGAAGCCACGTTCGCCAAGAGAACTGCTTTTGTGCCGTTTCTGTCCAGTGGATACCCCGGGCCGCGCGACACCCCCCGTCTCCTGATGCAACTGGCGCAGGCCGGGGCTGACGTGATCGAGCTCGGCCTTCCGTTCAGCGATCCGCTGGCCGACGGACCGGCGATCCAAACCGCGAGCGCCCGCGCCCTGGATCAGGGTGTAACCGCCGCATCGGCCCTGGACCAACTCGCTGAGGTGGCACCCGAACTCCCGCCGATAGTGATCTTCACCTACCTGAATCCGGTCCTGCGCATGGGGCCGGAGAAGTTCGTCGAGAAGGCTGCGGAAGCGGGAGCGGCTGGCCTTCTCCTTACCGATTTGCCGGTCGGGGCAGACCCCGGGTTGGCGGCACGACTTGGGGGGGGCGGCCTTGACCTGATCCCCCTGGCCGCGCCCACCACATCCGATGCCCGTCTCAAGACGATAGCGGACAGCGCCCGCGGGTTCCTCTATTACATTGCCCGCACCGGGGTTACGGGCAGCCGGACCGACGTGGACGCGGAACTCTCGTCAAGGGTGACACAGCTGCGCGGAATGTTGAATCTGCCGGTGGCGGTCGGATTCGGAATCGCGACTCCGGACCAGGCCCGAACGCTGGCTGCGGTTGCAGACGGGGTCGTGGTGGGTACGGCCCTGATTAAGGCACTGGGCACCAGCGAGGCAGCTTTTTGTGAACTCGCGCGGGCCCTGGCGGAGGCCGTCAGAGCTAACGAGAAACAACACTGAAGGGAAATGACGACGCCATGAGCGCTTCCGAAAACTCAGATGTCGCGGGCGAAGAGGCCTGCACGATTAGTGTTACCGAGGACGGGCCGATCAAGGTCGAAGGAGACTGGCGCCTGTTGACCCGTGGGGACTCGGCCGCGGTGGTCGCCGGAGACCGGCCGCGGGGAACTGTCTGGCTGTGCAGGTGCGGGCATTCCGCCAAGAAGCCGTTCTGCGACGGTACCCACAAGAAGGAAGGGTTCTCGGCCGAAGGGATCTAACCGCAATCCCAGACCGCACTCGAACCGCACACGCCTGATGGACGATCTCCACCCGATCGTGCTCGCGGCCGGGAAGAAGCGAACCCTGCCCAATTGGGCCGAAGCGTCCGAGGAACGCCGGCACCACCTCCAGCGGGTCGGACGGCTGATGTGGAAGTGGAGTGGGGTGCTGGGGTTGCCGAGGCGCGAGCGCGTGAGGTGGCGCGCCGCGGGAGTCTTGCACGATGCGCTCAAGGGGAGTCCGCCGAACCGCCTTGGGTCGCAGCTGCTGGCGGCCTTGAAACAACACGCCCTCGCCGCCACCCTGCCCGAGATGGGTTCAAACATGCTGAACCAATGGCCCGGGAGTCTGCTCCACGGCCCGGCCTGCGCGGCCCGCTTACACGACGAGGGAGTCACGGACAGAGACCTGCTGATGGCGGTCGCGTTCCACACGACCGGTCACGCGGGCCTTGAGCGAATCGGGCAGGCGCTCTACGCCGCCGACTTCCTGGAGCCCGGGCGCGTAACAAAACGACGGACGCGGGCGGCACTGCGCCAGCAAATGCCAACGCGGTGGCTGCCGACCATGCGCACGGTCGCCGCGGCGAAGATCGATACGCTGCTCAAACGTTCGCTGCCCCTTGATCCGATCACCGTCGATTTCTGGAACAGCCTCGCGGCGAGCACTGAAAAAGGAGCCGCAACTCCGCGCGGTCGCTGAACGAGCACAATTCCCGGCCAACCGGCGCGCGGCCGGGAGCACTCGGCCGGGGGAACTCGGCCGACCTCTACGTATCGGTCGGCTTCAGAGCAGCCAGCAAGTCGGAGTCGGGGGAAACGAAAAGGGTGCGTTCGCGTTCCGCGACCACGGACCCGGGCAGGGATTTGCGAGGCTTGCGAACGTACTTGCGCCGGGTCCAGATCACGGGCACCGTGCCGCTGTGCCGCGCCCTGCTGTGGACCGCAGCCGCGGTGGCCGCCTCGGCAAGGTCGCGCCCCGGGGGATTCTCGTCGGCCCGCCCCCACCGGAGAATGACGTGCGCCCCGGAGGCTTGCGAGGCATGGAGCCAGATGTCTTCGCGCCGCGCGTGGCGAAACGTCAGGTCGTCGTTGTCGCTGGCCCCGCGTCCCACCAAGATTTCAAAGCCGCCGCTGCTGACGTACCTGACAAAGGGCGCACGCTGCAAAACGGGTCCCTCGCGCGGCCGGCCGGAGCTTCTCTTCCCCCCCCGCCCCCTTGAAGCGCCCGGACCGGACAGGGGCCGGCCGCCGATTGCAGACCACAAGGAATCGGACGGGCCATTTTCTTCAACCTGGAGGGACAGGTCGTTTAGTTCGGCAAGTCGCGCCCGGGCCGCCGAAATGGCTGCGGGCAGGCGCTCCAAAGCCCTCTCACGGCGTGCGGCTTCCTTGAACAACTCCTGAGCGTTGGTAACCGCGTCCATCCCCGGATCAAGCGAGATCTTGCGTTTGGCACCATCAAAATCCACCAGCGTAACCGACCGTGACCCGCGAGGAATCTCGGCCTTTCTGGCGAGAAGCAGATTGCCATCGGCTCTCGTTTCTTCGGGCGGCAGAACCGAAGCCAACTCCCGCTCCAACGCGGCAAGACGCTTGGCCGCACGCTTCCGCCGGGCACTGATCCGACGAAGGAGCTGGTCGTGTTCCCTCTCTTCGCTGGTTGAACCGCCAGATCCCCGGCCGGCCACGCCACCGGAGCGCCGCCACGTGAGCCCGTCGGCTCCCGCCGGGAGATGGGACAGTAACCCCGCAGCACCGCCCGCCACCTCGACTTGCCGGGTGACCGCGCCCAGAACATCCGCCCCGACACGCTCGCCGGTCGCAGGGTGAATCGACAGATACGCCGCGAGCGCCGCATCCGCGAATCGATCAGACCGGGACTGGCCAGACCGGGACTGGCCAGACAAGGCCTCCGCGATGGCATCAACGTTGGCTGGGCTCGTCCAGGCCCATGAACGCAGAACCTCTTGGTGCCAATTGACCCCGTGACCGTGCCCGGACGAGGCCCGGGCCCCGACCCACGCCCGCCAGTCGTCAATCGACGGCGGAAGGTCGGCAGCGGCCCGCTCGGCGGCCGGCGGAGCCCAAATGTCTCCGCGCTCCACGCCATGACCACGGACCAGGACGGATTCCACCCGCCAGCCCCCCGCGAAACGCAGGTGGAAGAGGTTGAACCGGGTGGTGCGGAGTTGCAAGACGGCCCCCTCGCGCTGCCGGCCGTCGGCATCGACAAACGTAAGCAGAACGACCCGTTCATCGGGCGCGGCAACGGCCGATCCCAAAAACAGGCGCCGGAAGGTGGCCGGGGGCACATCGGTCGAAATTCCGGGGGGGTCCGAGAC
>LXNJ01001258.1_pt1 | contig 15366 bp, 12 predicted proteins | sample 809081 | NCBI WGS metagenome assembly LXNJ01 (sample SAMN04870510, study PRJNA318959) | sponge metagenome | biome: sponge; feature: marine sponge reef; material: water | host: Petrosia ficiformis | place: Greece: Milos, Mediterranean Sea | collected 2013-05-29 | depth 5-7 m
GGACAAGGGAGAGGAAAACATGAGAAAGTACACCCGCCACAAGGGAAGGACTGTCGGCCTGCTCGGTGCGCTCGCCATGTCGATCGGCATGGTCGCGGGGGCCGCGGGCCAGGCGCATGCCGGAAGCTGCGAGATTGCGAACAGCCTCGACCCGGCCGCCCTGGTGCCAGACGGGATCGTCGGCGGCGGCCCCTTCGGCGAATCGCCGTCCACGGTGGACAGTGTCAAGCTAACCGACGAGCAGGGCGAAGCGGCGAGGGCCGGCAATTTCCGCGTCGGTGTCGTCATGCAGACGATGGATATCGACTGGTCGACCCTAGTTGTCGCTGGCATTACGGATACGCTGGAGAAGTACGGTGTTGAGCTGGTTGCTGTGACCAACCCGAGCTTCCGCGTCGACCGCCAGGTAGCGCAGATCGGCGACATGATCCAGCTCCAGCCCGATGCGATCATCAGCATCCCGGTGGACAACACCGCCACTGCCGAGGCGTACAAGTCGATCGCCGAGGCCGGTATCAAGCTGATCCTGATGCATCAGGTGCCTCAGGGTCTAACCTATCCCGACGACTATCAGGCAGTGATCTCGCCCGACAACCAGGGAAACGGTCAGGTCGCCGCGCAGATACTTGCCGCGCACATCCCGCAGGACGGGGTGGTCGGGATCGTCGACTTCGGTGTCGACTTTTTCACTACCAACGAGCGCACCCGACGGGTGAAGTCGTGGTTCGCCGAGAACCGGCCTGACGTGACGATCAAGCAGGTGGACTTCGTCGACACGACCCGAGCGGGCGACGCCGCGTCGAGTTTCCTCACCGCAAACCCCGACATCGACGGGATGTGGGTGGTCTGGGACGCGCCGGCCATGCAGGTCGCGGCCGAGCTCAGGGCACAGGGTAAGGACATCCCGATCACCACGATCGACCTCGGCATCCAGGCCGGCGTCGAGCTCGCGAAGTGCGGGCTGGTCAAGGGAATTGCCGCGCAACAGCCCTACGACCAGGGCGTGGCAGAGGCAGAAGCCGCTCTACAGGTGCTGCTGGGCAACCAGCCGCCGCCTTGGATCGTGCTGCCGGCGGTGCCGGTGCTGCCCAGCAACCTTACAGAGTCCTACCGGGTGGTGTTCCACGAGGATCCGCCGCCGGAGCTTCTTGAGGCCTGCAAAGCCGAGAACGGCTGCATGTAGTTGTCATTTGGCGCGCCGCCGGCGGCTTCGTGGCCGCCGGCGGCCGGATGCAGGGAGGTCTTCGAATGGCTCAGACGCACCTCAGCGCGTATGGGGGCGACACGCGTAGAACCTTCGACGCGACGGGCTTCTTCCGCCTGGAGCGGACGGACGAACGCTGGTGGCTGGTCGATCCCGACGGTGCGGCCTTCATCAGCATCGGGGTGAATCACGCCGAAGAATCGAATCTCAAGTACCCCCACAATCGGGACATCTGGAAACAAAAGTACGGCTCGCGCGAGAGCTGGCTGCGGGACGGCGTCGCCAAGGACTTCAGGGAGTGGGGCTTCAACACCATCGGATGGACTCAGGAATACATCAGCGGCGATTGGGGCGTTGCACTTGACTGGTTCGGCGATCCCATCGACCTCGGCCATTCGTCGGCGCCCTGGGCAGCCGCCGATTTCAAGGTCGCCGACATGCCGTACGCCCTTCTTCTACGGGTCGCCGAAATCGAAGACTGGAAGGGCCAGCCCGCATTTCCCGATGTCTATCACCCCGATTTCGACGTCTATTGCGAGTATCTGGCGCGGAGCATCTGCCTCGACCACGCCGAGAGCTCGAATCTGCTCGGTTATTTCTTGGGCGACATCCCGTCATGGCTACCCCATGCGAGCGGGCGCTTCTTCGGTGGCTTCGAAGGCCTGAGCGAGGAGGCCCACGCGACCAAGCTCTATGATGTTGCGAGCAAATACTACGAGACAATCACCAAGCATGTCCGCTCGCATGACCCCAACCACCTCATTCTGGGCGATCGCTACAACGGCAACAAAGGCATCCCAACCGCGGCGCTGCGTGCCATGAAGCCCTTCGTCGATGTCTTGTCGATCCAGTATTTCTCCGGGCCGACCATGGATGACCATATCGCCATGCGGAACGCCTTCGCGGAGTGGCAGGCGATCACGGAAAAGCCTGTCCTAAACGCCGATCTCGGAAACTGGACGGCGACCAAGCTCAACCCAAACCGCAGTACCGGCCTTTCCTCACAGGCCGAGCGCGGCACGAACTATGTCGAATCGCTGACCCCGATGATCAAGGAGCCCTGGTTCATCGGTTGGCACTGGTGCGCCTATGTCGAGAACACCGCCAGAGGCTGGGGAATCAAGGACCCGTGGGATGAACCCTATCTCGACTTCGTGGAACCGGTGACCGCGTTCAACAAAGGAATCTACGACAAGGTCTGATCCGTGAATTTGGCGCGGAGGACCGGTAGCTGGCCAAGGCCAGCCAGCCGATACCCGCGGACGCCGAGCGGGCGGATGGGGTAGCCGGGCTTGTCCCGGTGCTATCGGGAAGAGGCGCAGGCCACCGGTGGGATGTAGTCCTGCGGGTCTTCCTCGCCGAAGTTGAGGGTGCGGCCGCGCTCGGCGGAGCGATAGAGCGTCATCGGGATCTCGGTCACGGCAAGCCCGTCGCGGAAAGTCTCGGCGGGCGTCGTCCCGGTGCGGGAGATGCGATCGAGATGCCGACTGCCTGAATCTCTCGCGGGAACTGATGCGACGACCGGATTGCTCCGAGAGCCAAAGGCATGTGTGCTAGCATGCGCGCGTGATCGCTACGGGGTCAGATGCGAGTGAGGGTGCTCTGGGTCTGCTAGAGGGCGTGAGAGTGGTGAGCTTCAACCACTTTCTCATGGGGCCCCATGCCATGCAGACGCTCGGCGACCTGGGCGCCGATGTCGTCGCCATCGAGCCGCTGGCGGGCGCGTTCCAGCGGCAATGGGGCGGAGCGGACAAGAAGATCGACGGCCAGACGGCGCTCTTCCTCTGTGCCAACAGGAACAAGCGCAGCCTCGCGATCGATCTGAAATCGGACGAAGGCCAAGAGGTCGCGTGGAAGCTGATCGCCCGCGCCGACGTGATCAGCGAGAACTTTCGCGTCGGCGTGATGGAGAAGCTGGGCTTCGGCTACGACGCCGTGAAGGCGACGAACCCAAGCGCGATCTATGCCTCTGCCTCAGGATTCGGCCCCGACGGCCCCTATGCCAAGCGGCCCGGCCAGGACCTTCTCGTCCAGGCGCTGTCGGGCCTCGTGGCGATCACGGGCAACGTGAACGACCGCGCACGCGCCGTCGGCGTCTCTGCCGCCGACGTGCATGGCGGGACCCTGCTGGCTTCGGGAATTCTAGCGGCCCTGGTGCGTCGCGCGCGGACCGGCGAAGGGTGCAGGGTTGACGTCAATCTGCTGTCGGCGGCGATCGATCTCCAGTCCGAATCGTTCTGCACCTACCTCAACGGCCCCCGGCCCGCCGACGTGCGGCCGCCGCGTTGCCTGGGAGGCTGGTACTATCCCGCGCCCTACGGCATCTACGCCACGGCAGACGGCCATATCGCGATCTCCTTCTCCGAACACGCGCACCTGGCCGACGCGCTGTCGCTGCCGGAGCTCGCGGCAATCCCCAACGAAGCAGGCTACGCCCGACGCGAGGAGATCGCCACGCTCATCGCGCCCGTGCTGGAGACGCGCAGCACGGAGGCGTGGCTCGACGCGTTCGAGGGGCGCAATATCTGGTGCGCGCCGGTCAACGACTACGAGGACGTTCTGCGGGACCCCCAGGTGCGGCACAACGAGTGCTTCCAGACGATTCCCGGCGCGACGGGGACGCCGATCGCGATCGTCCGACACCCCATTCGCTATGATGGCGAGACGCCGAACGTGACGTTGCCGCCGCAGCCCCTCGGTGCGCAGACCGAGGACGTGCTGCGCGAGATCGGCTATGAGGACGACGCCATCAGGCGGCTGGAGGCAGACGGGGTGATCGGTGTCCATCGGCCGGTGGCGCCCGGCTCGCTGTACGACGGTTAAGCGAAGACAACACAGATCGGAGCGAGTGATGTCCGACTTCCATGTGAGCGTCGGCGAGCAGGTGAAGTTTTCCAAGACCGTCGGCGAGAGCGACATCTACCTCTTCGCAGGCATTACCGGGGACTTGTCGGGAAATCACGTGAACGAGCAATACATGTCGAAGTCGGCCTTCGGACACCGCATCGCGCACGGGGCTCTGCTGATCGGCTTCATGTCGACGACGTCGACCATGATGATCGCCCGCTGCGTCGACCGCGGGATCGACGAGACCCCTGTCTCGCTCGGCTATGACCGTATCCGCTTCACCGGGCCGGTCTATATCAACGACACCGTGAGCGTGACCTACACAATCGCCGAGATCGACGAGGAGCGCCGTCGCTCGCGCGCCGACATCGAGGTGACCAACCAGACGGGCGATACGGTGGCGGTGGCGCAGCACATCCTCAAATGGGTGCCTGACGCATAGGTGCCGGAATCGCTCTTCCTCCGTCCTGATGGGCAACGGAACCGTGCCGGCATTGACCGAGGAGCGGGGCGCGCTCTATTCGGGCGCGCTCGACCTGCTGGCGGTGAAGATTCTGGAGGACGAGGCGACGATTGGCGCCGCCTTTCCCTATGTCACCGAAGAGACCGGGGCGTGGCGCACGATGCCCGCCTCGCTGTCGGCCGGCTATTCCGGCGATGCGTGGAGCCACGGCAACTGGTTCTGCGGCTTCTGGGTCGGGCTTCTGGTCGCGTCCCATCTCCACACTGGCAAAGGGCGGTATTTCGACCTTGCCCGCGAGCGCATGCGACTCGTGGCCCCGCGCTGCGAGGATCCCAACACCCACGACATCGGCTTCATCTTCGAGAGCAGCGCGGTCCCTGCGCACCATGTCACGGGCGATGGCTGGTTCGCCGATCTCGCTATCCGGGCAGCGGAGAGATTGCGGGCGCGCCTGATCACCACGCCGGCCGGCGCCTATCTCGCGTCCTGGGGCCCGCTCGACGACCGGCGCGGTCGGCTCAGCTCTGCCATCGACACGATGGCGAACCTGCCGCTCCTGTACTGGGCCGCAGCCCACAGTGGCGACGGGAGCTTCCAGCTCGCCGGCGAGGCGCATGCCCACATGACGCAAGAGGCCTTCATCCGCGCCGACTTCTCCACCTTCCACGCGGTCGAGTACGACGAGTCGGGGAAGCGGGTGCGGGGCTACACCTTCCAGGGCCATGCCGACGACAGCCTCTGGTCGCGCGGTCAGGCCTGGGCGATCTACGGCTATGCGGCTACGGCCGCGGCAACGCGCAGCCGCGCCTGCCTCGCGGTGGCGGAGGCGCTGGGCTGGCGCTATCTCGAGCGCCTCGGGGACCATCCGGTTCCGTACTGGGACTTCGACGATCCGGCGATCCCGGACGCGCCGCGGGATTCGTCCGCTGCGGCGATCACGGCCGCCGGCTTCCTCGCCATGGCGTGCCTGCACCCGGACCCGAAGAAGGGCGCCGCATGGCGCCGACATGCGCAGGTCATGCTGGACTGCCTGTGCACGGACTATCTCGCGCACGAGGATCGGCACCGCGGCCTGCTGAAGCACGGCTGCTATTCGATCCCGCACCGGGATGGCGTCGACAGCGCCGTGCTCTTCGGCGACTACTTCTTCGTCGAGGCGCTCATGGCCGCGCTTTCTCCGGGCGCATTCCTGCCGGAGCCGGAGCCCCTCTGAGACCAGACTCTTCCCGCGATGGACGACGGCGGCGTGGTGACGGACAGTGGTGGGGTGGCTATCCGGGCCCCCTTGGTTCGCGACGGGCCAGACTAAAGAGCTCCGGCGCCTTGCCCGAGAAAACCACGATCAGGATGATCGCGCCCACGACCAGGGTTTCCCAGGCCGGCTCGATGCCGAACAGGTTGATGATGTTCTGGATGATCGTCAGCGCGAGCGCGCCGAGCACGGCGCCCAGAATGCTTCCGCGCCCGCCGGTCAGGACCGCCCCGCCCATGATCGCCGCGGCCAGCGCCTTGATCTCCATTCCGAGACCCATGTTCGCCTGGACCGTCATCAGCCTGCCGGCCAGCAGAATGCCGACGACACCGGCGAGAAAACCGGAGATGATGTAGATGGTGTACTTCGTGCGGATGACGTTGACGCCGGAAAGGCGCGCGATATCCGGATTGTCGCCGGTCGCCCGCAGGTGCCGGCCGAACTTGGTGAAGATGAGGATAAGGATCGCGCCGACGACGATGAAGAAGGCGATGACCTCGGGCGCCGTGACGCCGCCGATCAGGCGGAAGAGACCGCCGAGGATGCGAAAGTCGTTGCTGCTGTAATTGATGAAGGGCACGCCTTCGGTCCACACGTGCAGCAGCCCGCGCACGAAGCCCAGCATGGCGAGCGTCGCGATGAAGTCGGGTATGCGCAGGTGAATGATGATCAGCGCATTGAGCGTGCCCAGACCGAGCGCCACCACAAGACCGACCAGGATGGCGCCGAACATGGGTGTGCCCGTCTCGGCGATCAGCCAGGCGGCGACGCCGCCGACCAGCCCGGCAATCGCACCGACCGAGAGATCGATGCCGCCTCCCATGAGAACGATCGCCATGCCGGCCGCCAGTATCATGAGGAAGGCCGACTGGTTGAGGATGTTGAGCAGGTTGATCGAGGTGAGGAAGACAGGCGAGGCGAAGCTCATCACCACGAAGACCACGATCAGGAAGAGCGCGATGCCGCTCCACGGTTGAGCGAATGCCCATCGCGCCGAGCGGCGGGCGAGACCCAGCGCGTTCATGGTCCGGTCTCCCCGCGCGCATCCTTCTGCTCGGCGCTACCCGATCTTCCGTCAGGGGGGCGCGGGGACGGGCGTGCCAGCGCGGGGCCAAGCGCCTGGGCGGCAGAGAACCGCACCGTCCACTGATGGAAGGCGACCGCGGCGACGATACCGACGCCCAGAATCACCCGATACCAGGTGGCATCCACGCCGGAGATCTGCAGTCCGGCGTTGAGGGTCGCGAGAAGCAACGCCGCGAGAGCGGTCCCCACCACAGTGCCGCGTCCGCCGAACAGGCTGGTGCCGCCGAGAACGGCTGCGGCGATGGCCTGCAGTTCGAAGCCGAGGCCCAGCCGCGCCGGCACGGAGGAGAGCCGCGCAGCCATCAGCACACCGGCGACGGCGGCGAGCAGGCCCGCCATGATGAAGACCGTGTGGCGGATGCGCGCGACGTTGACGCCCGCGAGTTCGGCCGCGTCCCGCTGCATGCCTACGGCCTGGACGCGGCGTCCGAATGGCGAGCGCCTGAGCAGGACCTCAAGGCCGATGACCACGCCGACCGCGATGATGATGGGGACCGGGATGCCGATCACCTTGCCGTGGGCGAGGAAGGTGAACGCCTCGGTCTCCTCCACCACGCGTTCGAGCCGGAGCGGTCGGATGGAGTCGAGGAGCCGGAGCGCGCCGCCGGCCACGCCGAGCGAGCCGAGTGTCACGATGAAGTCGTTGAGCCCGAGACGGGCGACGAGGAAGCCGTTGAGCAGGCCGAAGAAAATGCCTGTGCCGAAGCCCGCGAGGATGGCGATGCCGAACCAGTAGCCTTCGCCCATGACGTACATGGAGACACCGGCGCTGAACCCCAGCACCGTGCCGACCGAAAGGTCGATGCCGCCGGCAGTCAGCACGAAGGTCATCCCCACCGCCAACAGCATGATGAAGGCGGACTGGACAATCACGTTCAGCACGTTGTCGATCGACCAGAACGCCGGCTCGAGGATCGAGAAGGCGAGCACGGCGATGATCAGGGCGAGGCCGATCGCCACACCGTCGGCGGCGAATGCCTGTCCGAGATAACGGCGCATGATCAGGCGGGCCTAGCCCCCACCGCGAGAGCCATGAAGCGCTCCTCGAGTGAATGGACGTCCGTCTCGCCGCCGGCCGTCTGATAGCCCGGCAGCTCGCCGACGACCTGCCCTTTGCGCATCACCAGAACGCGGCTGCACAGGCCCAGGAGCTCGACCATCTCCGACGAGATGATCACCGCGCTGCCGCCGCCGGCCACGTAGTCGTTGATCAGCTTGAAGATCTCCATCTTGGCGCCGATATCGACGCCCTGCGTCGGCTCGTCGAAGATGATCACCGCCGGACCGGCCGAGAGCGCGCGGGCGATGATCGCCTTCTGCTGGTTGCCGCCGCTCAGCGAGGCGATCGGTTGGCGGTTGCTGCGCGCCCGGATCTGCAGGTCCCCGATGTAGCGATCGGCTTCGTCGGACTCCATTCGGGAATTGAGAAGGCCGGCGCGGCGAAAGCGCTCGAGCGCCGACATCGTGATGTTCCGGGTCACGCTGAACTCGGGCAGGATCCCCTGCGTCTTCCGCTCCTTCGGGACATAGGCGATGCCCGCCGTCAGTGCGCGGGCCGTGTTGCGGATGCCGACTCGCTTGTTCTGAATGCGTATCTCGCCCGAATCCAGGCGATCCGCGCCGATGACGGCCCGCGCGAGCGCAGTGCGCCCGGCCCCGGCGAGGCCGCCGATCCCGAGAATTTCGCCGCGGCGGGCTATGAAAGAAACATCAGTGAAGTCCCGGCCTCTCGAAAGACCTTCGACGCGCAGAACCTCGTCGTGATCGGCCATCTCCGCTGCCGTACCCTTCTGCTCGGCGACGAGGCTTTCCATGGATTCGACGTCGCGCCCGATCATCATTCTGACGACGCGGGCCGGCGTCACTTCTTCCTTCGTGAGCGTGCCGACCAGCCGGGCGTCGCGCAGGACATGGACGCGGTCGGCCATCCCCTCCAGCTCCTCCAGGCGATGGGTCACCCAGAGGATGGCCGTCTCCCGATCCTGAAGCCGGCGCATGTGACGGAACAGTGCGATGCGCTCGTGCTCCGTCAGCCCGGCGGTCGGTTCGTCCATGATGATGACCTCGGAGCGGAAGGCGAGGGCCTTGACGATCTCGACGATCTGCTTGTCCAGGCCGGAGAGATCGCGGACGGAGCGGCCGAGCTGCCTGATGTCGAACTCGAAGTCTTCGAAGAGGGAAAGGACCTCCTGGCGCATGCGGCCGGTATCGACGATGTTCAGCACCCGTGGGAGCGGCCCCTTCAGATGCTCGCGTCCCAGGAACACATTCTCGATCGCTGTCAGGCTGTCGATGAGGGTCTGTTCCTGATGGATCGTGGTGACGCCCAGTTCCTGGGCGTGGTGCGGCGAGCGAATTCGCGTCGACTCCCCGCGCACCAGAACCTGCCCGCCATCCGGCTGATAGACGCCGGAAAGAACCTTGATGATGGTCGACTTGCCTGCGCCGTTTTCGCCGACCAGCGCGTGAATGGCGCCCCGCTCGATGGCGAAGCTCACATCGTCGACCGCGACCGTGCCGGGAAACCGCTTCACCAGGTGGTCGATCGCCAGCACCTCGGCTGCTGATCGGGTACCCTCCGGCGCGGTCTCGGCGGCCGCGGTCACCTGCCTACCCCTTTTCCCTCATGAAGGGGATCAAGTCCTCCCACGCGTAGTCGTGCACGAAGTATTCCTTGACGCTGTAACTGCAGTCGTTGGTGTCGGCGAGCGACTCAGGACCCGGGAACTCCACGATCTGCCAGCCCACACGATCCTTGTTGCCCCCGTAGGCGGGGTCGGAATACATGCCCTGGCGGGTGTGCAGGCAAAGCGCATCGAAGAACCCCATCCCGTCGTCGGCGACCCCCTGCAGCATGGTGCCGAGCGGCCCGGTATCGGTCAGCGTGACCGGCTTCGGCTTCGGCGCGCCCGACAGCTCCTCGAGCACGCCGTCCTGCTCCGCTTCAGTCAGGTCGGCGAAGGGCTTGCCGTGACGCCGGGCGGCGATGCGGTCGAGCTCCCTGATGCCTTCGCGATAGGTGCGCCGCATGGCGGCGTTGCGGGCGCGCCAGGCATCGGCGAGCTTCCCGCTCATCTGCAGGAAGCCGCTCCCGTCCGCGTTCGCGTAGATGTAGTCGATGCCGGAGAGGTAGCGGTCGATGAAGCGGACGACCCGGGCTTCGCGCGCGCCGGGCTGGTGATCGGTGGGATAGATGCGCGCCGTCGCCGCCTCTATCGTCTCCCACTCGCGATCGCTGAAGAACAGGCGCTCATTCGACTCTTGCGTGAGATCGGCCGGCGCCGCCGGCCACTCCGCCTTGCTCGCCATACGCGTCCTCCGTGTTCAGGCGGAAACCTCCACCCTGGGCTTATCGAGGCGAACCTGGTTCCCGTTCGCATGATGTTCGACGATGTATTCGGAGCAGCGCCACGCGTTGGCCATCATGGTGAGCGTCGGGTTGACCCCGAGAGCGGTGGGGAAGCCGCTGCCATCGAGGACATAGAGGTTGGGCACCTCGTGGCTGCGGCACCACTCGTTCAGGACCGAGGTGTCGGGGTCGAAGCCCATGCGCAGGGTGCCGTGCTGGTGGCAGGTGTTGCCGGTGCTGCGCTCCAGATAGACCGGAATGGTCTTGGCCGCACCGGCCGCGTCCAGGATCTCCTGGTTCTTGTCGACCTGCCACTTCGCCATCTTCACGTCGTTCGGGTGCGGCTTATGGGTGATGCGCGCGACGGGCAGGCCCCAGGCATCAGTGACCTCGGGGTCCAGGTCGACCCGGTTGCTCTCCACCGGCATGTCGTGAAGGATCAGCCCGATCTTCATGGAGTAGTTGTAGAACTCCCGATCGCCGTCCTTCGCCGCCCCGCCCCAGAGCGGCCGGCCGGGGAAGTTCCAGTTGATCGGGTGGCCCACCTGCGACGCGGCGATGATGCAGCCGCCGATATGGCCGCGCTGCTCGTCGGTCTCGTAGAACTGCATCGAGCCGCCACTGATATAATTGCCGGTAAAGCCGCACAGCGGCCCGTACAGCTCACGCTCGAACAGCCCGACGGCGTAGAGATACTCGTGGAAGGTGGCGTTCTTGCCCACCAGCCCGCTCGCGTTCGCCAAGCCGTCCGGGAAGGCGGCAGACTCCGAGAGCAGCAGGAGCCGGGCAGACTCGATCGCGCCCTGACACAGAAGCACGAGGCGTGCCTCCTGCTCCACCTCCCGCCCGTCGATGTCGAGATAGACCACGCCCTTCGCCGTGCCGTCCGGCCGCGTGGTCACGCGCGTCACGTAGCATTCGGGCCGCAGCTCGTAATTCCCGGTCGCCAGCGCCTCGGGAATGAACGTGGTCGCCGCGTTGGAGCGCGTCGTCGTGGGATCGCCGTACTGGTTCCAGAACCCGGTCCAGTTGGACGGGTTGCGCCCCTTGTGCGCCGTCGAGACCATGGCGTGCGGCAAGGGGAACCCGTTGATGTCGAGCTTGGTGCAGGCGTCGTAGAACACCTTCGCGAATTTCGTGGGCGGTAACGGCGGACTCGGATAGGGCCTGCTGCGTGGTGGTGCGTACTTGTCCGCCCCGTCGAGGCCGGTGCAGCCGAACTCCCACTCGACCTTGCTCAAGTAGGGCTCGAGGTCGTCGTAGAGGAACGGCCAGTCAGCCAGGCTCGCGTCCGACAAGTCGCCGTGCAACGTGCGCTGGATGAAGTCCGACGGCATCGGACGGGGCAGCCAGCCCGCCCAATGCACCGTTCCACCGCCGACGAGTTGGGGAAGCGGCGAGAACGGGAACAGCTCGGTGGGCGAGTCCTCGTCCTCCCGGACCGTGCGCGGCTTCAGCGTCGGATCGGGCCACAGGAAGTTCCGGTTGACGTATTTCAGTTCGTCCCCGGAATAGTCCTCCGGCTTCAGCCACGGGCCCCGGTCCAGGCCCACGACCTTGAATCCGGCTTCGCTCAGAACCTTGGCGGCTGTGGAGCCGGATGCTCCACAACCGACGATGACTGCATCCACCGGCTCCGGTTTCGCGGCAGAGTCGTTCATGCTCACCCCGGCACCGTCGTTGGCAGGCGCGACCGCCGCCAGGCTTACTCGGCCGCTGCAGCCCTCTTCGTAGCCTGCTCCTCCGCCAGATAGCGGACGATCTCGCGGGCGAAGGCGGGCAGGTCCGGCGGAGTCCGCGAGGTGATCACGTTGCCGTCGATCACCACCTCTTCGTCCACCCAGGTGCCGCCGGCATTCTCGACGTCGACGCGGATCGGGTCGTATCCGGTCGCCCGGCGCCCCTTCACCGCGCCGGCCGAGACCAGCATCCAGCCGCCATGGCAGATCGAGGCGACCAGCTTGCCGTCCTCGTAGGCACTCTTGACGAGATCGATCATGGCCGGGCAAAGACGCATGTAATCCGGTGCGAAACCGCCCGGAACGATGACCGCGTCGAAATCGTCGGCGCTGACATCGTGCGCCGACACGTCGGCGTCGATCGGGTAGCCGAGCTTGCTGCCGAAGGTCGTCTTGCGTCCGCTGCCGACAGCGGTGACCGTCGCGCCGGCCTCCTGCAATCGCAGGTTCGGGTACCAGACTTCCAGTTCCTGATATTCCTCCTCGACGAGGAGGGCCACTCGCTTGCCAGTCAGATCCATCTGAGCCTCCGCATTGCATTAAAGAAAGCGGGCGCCGGCGATCGCATCCGGCGCCCGTTTCCGCTCCTAACCGGAAATGTCCTCGGCGCCCAGCGCCCACGCCACATACGCGTCAGCGTATTCGACGTTAGTCTTGTCAACCACCTTGGTCGGCTGATTATGGAGCCGTCCGACGGTGTGCTGCAAGACAACAAGCTCGAACGCCATCCGCACCGACTCCAGACCCTGATCGACTGTTCCCACGTCGATCGTTGCCGTCAGCCGGCCGTCGCGGATTTCCTGATAGCCCGAGCGCAGGCCGTCGGCGCCGATGGTGAGGATTCCGTCGGTGCCGTCCCAATGCTTGAGCCCGAGCGACGAGATCGCGAGAGAGGCGCCGAGGCCCATCTCCTCATTCTCGCCGTAGACGGCGTTGACGTTGGGATTGGCGCTGAGCAGGTTCTGTGCAGCGGCGAAGCCCTTGTCCCGGACATAGCCGCCGTCTGCCTTGCCGACGATCTCGAGGCCCGGATAACTCTCGAGCGCGAGCTTCAGCCCCTTGTCCCGGGACTCCGCCCAGTGGCCGGACGGCCCCCAGACCTGAAGCATCTTGCCCTCTCCGCCGAGCTGCTTGGCGATGTACTCGCCGGCGATGTATCCAGCCTGGAGAGCGTTGTTGTAGCCGACGGCTGTATCCGACTGCACCTCGTCGATCGGCCAGAGCTCCATCGGCATGTTGAGCTGGATGATCCGTGTGCCCTTGGCGCGGGCATCGGAGAACACCTTCTGCATGGCTTTGAAGTCACCCGCCGTGCAGATGATGATGGCGTCCATACCGGCTGTGACCCAGTTCTGGATCAGGTCAAAATGCTCTTCGACAGTGTCGAAGTCGCCGGTCGGCGCCGCCCTGTGCCATGACCACTGGACACCGAAACGCTCGGTGTATTCGTGGCACTTGCGCCAGCACGCATGCTCGATCTCGTCGAAGAACTCGGAGAGCACGGGCGGCGTGAAGCCGACCTTCAGCGTCCTCCCCTCAGCCATCGAGCGGATGATTGCGTCATACTCGGGAATCGCGAACCCGCCGCTCAGATGGCTGTCGGCCAGCGCCGGGCTGCTGCCGCCGGCAACTCCGCCGGCAACGATTCCCGCACCGGCCGCGGCCACTGCTGCGCCCTTCATCACCGACCGTCTAGTCACGGTGTTCGGCGCATTCTCCTCATCGTACCACTTGGTCGGGATCCGTCTCCTAGCCATGCCTGTCACTCCCTTTCTGCTCGTTGTGCGGACGCTCGGCGACACTCACTCACGTCAGGTCGATGAACTCCTTGCTGGTCCGAACGTCTCCGTAATTCATCTGGATGTTGCGCAGCGCCTCCCAGTGCTGCCCGGTCCCCATGGGTTGGCCCTGGCCTGAATGGGGAATCGAGGTGGTGCAATCCGCGAGCACCACCATCTTGTAGGTCTTGTTCCAGCCGTCGATGCAGGTCGCATGCGCGCAGTTGGCGCTGGTCACGCCGGCGATCACGACGGTGTCGCAGCCCAGTTCCCGCAGATACTCGTCGAACTCGGTGTTGTAGAACGAGCTGAAGCGGCTCTTGCGCATGAGGATTTCGTTATCGGCCGGCTTGATCGCGTCGTCGAGCTCGGCATCGCGTCCTCCCCAGGTCGCCGGCGAGTCCGGGGTCCCCGGATTCATGCCCGGCCACTTGAGGGCGCAGATGCCCTTGTCGGCACCGTCGCCGCGCAGGCCCCACGCGGAATAGAACACCGGGATGCCGATCGAACGGCAGTGGTCGATGACCCGGCAGATCGGCTCGATGACGTCCTTGCCTTCCGGCGCACCGGCGACGCTCGGGATATAGGCGGCCCCGGCGGGATCTACACAGAGCTTCTGGATGTCCATCGCCAGCAGAGCGGTTCGCGACGTGTCGAATTCCGGCGCCACGAAGGCGTCGCGCGAGATGACCTCATCGAGATGCTCGTAGGTGTAGTCGAGTGAAGACACGCCCATTCCTCCCTCATTGGTGCAGGGACGCGATCCTTCCGAAGCGTCCGCGTTCACGATCATTAGAAATATTTTGCATCAGACATCAGATATGGTACGCTGTCAAGCATCATGTCCTCGGGTGTGTACGCTCAGTTCGACGCACACCCTGGTGCGGCATCCGACGGGACCGGTAGGGTGCTGCGTCCGCAACAGCATCGGGGCGGCGGGTCAGCGGCTCACTGCCAGGAGGTGACGGCGCTTGTTTGAGAAGAGCTCGCTCGGAGAACAGGTTGCCGAAGCGTTGAAGGACGAAATCCTGTCCGGGCGCCTCGCCCCGAGGCAGCGGATCGACATCGGCAGATACGCGTCGAGCTGGAATGTCAGCTCGACGCCGATGCGCGATGCGGTGAAGCGGCTGGAGGCGGCCGGCCTCGTCGAGGTCTCGCCCCGGCGCGGGGTGTTCGTCTCCGGGATCGATCGGCAGGAACTGCGCGAGATATTCGAGCTGCGCACTGCCCTCGAGAGTCTGGCGATCCGCTCGGCGACCGAGAGGATACCTACGGCGCAGGCCGAGCGGGCGCTGCGGCTCTACAGGTCGGCCGAAGATGCGCCCGACGAGCAGGATCGTGACCGCATACTGGGCGACATCGATTCACTGATCCATGATCTCGCCGTCGAGTACTGCGGCAATCGCCGGCTGATCGAGCTTATTGAGAACCTCCGGGCACTGATCAATTGGAGTCGAAGCACGCTGATCAGCCACCTCGAGCGCCCCTACGCGGAAGCGCTGCCGGAGCACATCGAGATCGCCGAGGCACTATGCGCGCGTGATGGCGAACGGGCCGCGGCGGCCATGCGGGCACATCTGGAAAACTCCTACGACCGGATCGCGACGGTCCTCGACGAGCGGGCGGCCGCGCGCGTCGACGAGGGTAT
>LXNJ01001259.1_pt1 | contig 15352 bp, 14 predicted proteins | sample 809081 | NCBI WGS metagenome assembly LXNJ01 (sample SAMN04870510, study PRJNA318959) | sponge metagenome | biome: sponge; feature: marine sponge reef; material: water | host: Petrosia ficiformis | place: Greece: Milos, Mediterranean Sea | collected 2013-05-29 | depth 5-7 m
GCCAACGCCCTCGGCCTGTCGGAGCTGCGGTACTCGAACATGCAGTGGGGTGGCGGCGGCGGCGGGGCAGCCGGAGTTGTGCAGAATGCCGCCGGTGCCGTTCTCGCCGGATCGGCAGATGTGGTGGTGGCCTACCGGGGCCTTGCCCAAGGGCAGTACGGACGGTTCGGCCAAGGCGGTCGCCGGCCCGCGATCAGCGGCGAGTACGCCTACACCATTCCCTACGGCGTCATGAGCCCGGCCCAGGTGTACGCAATGCGCACCACCCGGCTCATGCACGAGCACGACATCGACCGGTCGACGATGCGAGCCGTGGCGCTGGCCGCATATCACCACGCGCAGAACAACCCGCGGGCGGTCATGCACGGCCGGCCGCTCGACGCTGCGACGTACGACTCGGCGCGCTGGATCACCGAGCCGTTCCGTCTCTATGACTGCTGCCTGGAGAACGACGGTGCCGCCGCCATGATCGTCACCTCGGCCGAACAAGCCGCTGACCTCAGCGATGTCCCGGTACTGGTGCTAGCTGCCCAGCAGAGCGGCGGGCATCGCTCAGGTGCGTGGGTTCACAACCCGACCGACTACGCGACGTCCAGTTTCAAGTTCGCGGCACAGCACCTGTATGAGCAGGCGGGCGTGACACCCGGCGACGTCGATGTGGTGCAGAGCTACGAGAACTTCACCGGTGCCGTGGTGATGAGCCTGATCGAGCACGGCCTGTGCACCTATGAGAACGCCAACGAGGTGCTCACCTTCGAGAACTTGCGCGCTGACGGCGGCTCGCTCCCGCTGAACACGAGCGGCGGCAACCTCGCCGAGTGCTACATGCACGGCCTCGGCATGCAGATCGAGGCGGTACGGCAGGTGCGCGGCGACTCGACCAACCAGGTGCCCGACGCGAAAGTGTCGCTCTCGAACGCCGGGCCGATGGTGGAGATCGCCTCGACTGCCATCTACGGCACTGCTGAGGTGCTGCGATGAGCGCCCTCGCCGGCGAGACGTACCTGCCGAAGGGTCTGACACAGCCCGCGCCAATGCGTGACGGATTGGACCTGCCGTACTGGGAGGGCACCCGAGAGCACGAGCTGCGAGTACAGCGATGCGTTGACTGCGGCACCCACCAGTGGGGTCCCGACTGGATGTGCCACGCCTGCCAGTCGTTCGAGGTGGAATGGGTGACAGTCGAGCCACGGGGCCGCATCTACTCATGGCAACGCGTGCACCACCCCGTGCATCCGGCGCTGGCCGACCACGGCCCCTACATCGTGGTGCTCGTCGAGCTGCCCCACGCCGACAACCTGCGGATGCTCGGCAACCTGCTCGGCGACCCGATGCAGGACATCGTCATCGGCAGCGATGTCGAGGCCGTGTTCGAAGACCACGACGACGGCAGCCCGCCCTACACCCTCGTCCAATGGCAGGTCACCGGCAGCTGACTTGGTTTGCCAGCGTGGCTGTGCTCGCTCGTCGAATCTTCGCTCTGGCGAGGGCATCAATGCTCACGGACTCTGAGGTGATCCTGACTACATCGGTGCTGGGCTCGACGCCACACAGTCAGTTTGCGAGGAGTTGGAGTTCCCTCAGTTCGTCACGCACCTTGCAACGATGTTCCCTAAGCGTCTTCCAATCACCGGATTCGTGCTGAATTCGACCCGCTACGCAGCTCGGATGAACACGGTGACGATGCGCCGCTGCTTCAATGTCGTCGTAGGCCGCGGCGATGTCCAAACCGTCGGGGAACATCCAGCTTGAGGCCAGTTCATTGGCCTCGATCTCCCTAGGGTCGTCCTGATTTCGCGCATGAGACTCATCGTCTAGAAGCGGCGGCGAGTCGGGCGCAATATGTCCGCTCACCAAATGAGCACTCTCGTGCAAGAGCGTAAACACGACGCTGTCGAATCGATCTCCTCGCGTGGTGAGTCCGATCACAGGCTTGCCGTCAGGCATGAAGGTCACTGCACCGGCAAGTCTCCCGCCCGGTAGCCCTTCACAGAACACGACGCGCACACCTGTTTCGGCCAGCAAGTCGACCGCTCGCGGCATAGCGCTGGGTCCCTCCTGAAGAACGTGGGGTAGACGTGCCGAAACCACCTTGAGCCTTGACGGATCGTAACTGGGAACGCTCCACCCGCGAGCTACCTGACGTATTCGCCCAAGCCACGCCTGCTGTTCTGGGCTGAGTGGTTCGTGCTGGTTTGAACGCCGGGCCGCCACGGCGAAAGTCGGTTGCTGTGCAAGGTCCGAGACCTCAAGCAGGTCGCGCGCAGCCTCCTCTTGACGTTCAAGCACGTCGTTAGGAACCCAACCTCGTCGCACAGCCTTTGCAATCGGCAGTGCTTCATCGAGCATCTTCTTGCGCTCCTGTTCGGACAGTTGAGCGACTTCAGGTCTCCCCGACGCGTCAGGGACCGCTGCAAGATGAGTCGAACCTCCGATACGTTCAAGCAGTTGTTCGATAGATGGTCGGGACGCGTAAGGGTCGATGCCTGCGGCGTCTTCTGTGGATGCGATAAATGCTTCGGCGGTCTTCCGATCCGTGTCGTTCAGACCCTCGAGCGACGGCGCGTGATCGCGGTCGCCCTCGAGGAAGTCGAGATACGCAGCTCGGAATTTCGAGAGACCGTCGTGCTGCGAACTCATCGTTGCACCTTCTCTCGCTCTATGAGGAGTTGTTTCATTCCGTGATTCTGTAGGGGTATCGGGGATGGGCTTCGAGATGCTGGGACGCCTGTTCGTACAGCTGGCCTATGCGCTGCGGGGTCAGGCCTAGTTCGTCTCCGAGTTGCTTACGGGAACGCTGCAAGAACTTGATCTCCAAGAAGATCTTCTCCTCTCGGCCGTCAAGCATCTCGCGTGCGAGATCACGCAGGTTGAGTGCGCTTTGAATCGCGATCACCTCTTCTTCGGGGCTGAGGTTTCGATCAGGGAGTGCCTCAAGCACGCTCGCGATCATTGCTCCATCGGCCGACGAAGCTTCGGCATCCCCTGATACGACGTGGAGTTCGGCCCGGTGGTCAGTACCGGACAGATGCTTCCGCGCTGCGTCCAGAGCATCCATCGCTTTGTTCTTAGCAACGACTGCGCTGAGTGCCCGCCAGTCCTCCACAGCCTCGACATCCGGGTGCGTAAGCACCGCCAACGTTGCCTCCTGCAGGACATCATCGGCACTGGCGCCACCGATGATCGCCCGCTCCTCGGAGACTGAATTGCGAGGCACCGGCCTGCTGTTCTTGAAGAGGACCCTCTGTATCGCGGCATACATGATGTCCAACACGTTGTCGAAGTGAGCGCGATCGCGCAGGAGGGGATGCTCGGGGTCACTGGACTGCGCAGTCGATGACATGTCTCTCTATTGTCGGAAACCGGTGTGACATCGAAAGCGCGGAATTCGCTTTCGATTTGGATCACGCCTCCGACAAGTGGTCAGAAGCACTCGGCGACCCGAAGGAGCATGCCGATGACTGATCAACCCAACGTCGTAGATCTGGGGCGACTCATCCCGTTCACCATCGACGGCGAAGACTACGAGACCGCCGATCTGAGCCAACGAGCCGCAGACCTGCTGCGCCTCGCCGGCCGGGATCCGGCCGCATTCGACCTCGGGGAGATCGAGGGCAAGGATCGGCCCCGGACCAGGAAGTTCCGAGATGATGAGGTCGTGAACATCCGTAAGGACGCTCGATTCGTCTCGATTCGGCAGTCCGCGCCGGTTGCCTGATGGAGGGCCCCCTACAGGCGTTCGTCGATGACATGGGCGGGCTCGGCCTCGGCCCTCGGGTGGAGGCCGGGCTCGTCGTATGCGAAGTTGTCCCAGTAGCCGGAGCTCGCGCCGGCGGCTCGCTGCTGCTCGGCGTGGCGGTCGAAGAAGTCAACAATTGGCCCACTGCACCGCCGCACTGGATCCACCTGCCAGCGGAGATCCAATTCCGCATCACAAATAGTGAGGCATCTTCGACGCCCGGCTGGCTGCGCCACAGCCGCAACTGTGCTGGTTGGGGCGACGCGCCTGCGGCCGTGTGCTGGCATGCCCACCTTCAGGCTGTGCTGGGCGAGGTCGTCGGATGAGCGATTCGTTTTCCGTCGCCATGACAGAGGGCACACACCGCGCACTCGGTGCCGTTCTGGATCGAGATGATCGCCAGGAAGACGTCTGTCTCGCGCTCTACCGTCCGTCGACCGGCGAGGCACGCTCCACGGCGCTGCTGACCTCGATCGTGCCGCCCGCCGACGCCGATCGGGCCGTCCACGGCAATGCGACGGTGTTCGGCGAGTACATACTTCGCGGGGCGGAGCGAGCCCGCGATGACGCCTGCGGCCTGATGTTCGCTCACAGCCATCCTGGCGCCGCCGAATGGCAGTCGATGAGCGGCCCCGACCGCGAAGCCGAATCCGGCTACGCCAACCTCGTTCGCGAGATCACGGGTCTGCCGCTAGTCGGCATGACACTGGCGACCGGCGACGAGACCTGGTCTGCGAGGCGCTGGGACATCGGCGTCGGCACGGGCGTTGACTGCTCTCACGCCGAGAACGTCCGTGTGATTGGAGCGCAGCTGCGTGTGTCGTGGAACAAAGACCTTTGTCCGTCTCCCACGGTGTCGAGCAAGCAAGAGCGCACTGTCAGCGCATGGGGTGACGAGTGCCAGGCGGACCTCGCACGTCGACGCGTTCTCGTCGTGGGAGCCGGAAGCGTCGGAATGGATCTCGTAGCCCGCTTGGCAGCTTCAGGCATTCAACGACTCACGGTCATGGATTTTGACGTCGTAGAAGAGAAGAACTTGGACCGTCTCATCGGCGCCACGCCGCGAGATGTACGGCTGCGCCGGTCAAAGATCCACGTCGCGCGCCGTCTCGCGCTCGCTTCCTCCACGGCCGAGCACGCGCAGTTCGAATTCTCAGATCGCTCGATTTGCGAGCCCCAGGGACTGAGCTTGGCGCTCGATCATGACCTGATCTTCTCGTGCGTCGATCGGCCCTGGCCGCGTGCTGTGCTCAATGGCTTGGCGTACAGCGATTTGATCCCGGTGATCGACGGCGGCATCGCCATCGACACAAATGGCCGCGACCGGATGCTCAACGCCACATGGCGCAGCCATGTTGTCCGCCCCGGACGACCCTGTCTCGCCTGCAATCGACAACTTGATCTGGCATTGGTAACTCCAGATCGGCAAGGAAACCTCGAAGACCCCAAGTACATCGAAGGAGCCGATATCGCTCCTATTGCCGGTGGCCAGAACGTGTCAGTGCTGTCATCGAGTGTCTCTGCGAGTCTCCTCGCCCAATACGTCAGCTTCAGCATCGCCCCCGGGGGCATCGGTGATCCTGGCCCCATCCAATACAGCCTCTGCAGCCACTTCTTCGAGCATCGAGACGATTCGACTCGACCGCACTGTCCCGTGGAGCCCACTGAAGCCGCCGGTGACGCTCGGCCCGATCTCTCGGGTGCACATCCGAGGGCCGTGAAGCAGCGCGAGGTTGCGGTGGCCGTCGACACGCGTACACGGGCATTGCGCTGGGCCGACAACCGTGTTCAGGCACTCACCGACTGGCTTGATCGGCGATAGGGGGCATCAAGATGAAGTACGGCAACACGGCAAAGGGGTCTGGCCCTCCCCAAGGAGGCGAATACAGGCACCGAGCGGGGTTGACACCAAGCCAACGACTGACTCTGTTGTGGTCGGCATGTGCCACGGTCCTCGCCCTAGTGACTGGTTTTCGTCTCACGGCCGACGGTTGGTGGTCGTTGGTTGTGGCGTGGCTCCAATGGCCATATCCCGGATGGCTCAACCTCTTCATGACGGTCCTCGGAGTCGCCACCGCCATCGCCGCTTGGTTCTGCCATGACCGCGTCGAGGGAATGTGGCGAGTTGCCGCGCTGGCCGCCGCGGCTGTCGCGGCTGCAGTGAGCCTGTTCCTCATTGCTTGCGCTGTCGTGTCACTCATCTGGCTGATCTGGTGCCTGCTCGCGGACGATGACGACGACAGCAACACCTATCGGGCTCAAGCACGGAAAGGCCGAAGAAGTCGGCGGCGTCCCTACCGATCTCGATACTGACACCGAAGGATCGGAGCTACCCGGCCTCATGCACTTGCGGCGCTGCTGTTGTGCATCAGAACTGGTGGTCGGGCCGCCTTCGCAGACCACAACGACGGCAGCCCGCCCGTCACCCTCGTCCAATGGCAGGTTTCCACGTCCCAGACCGAGTCGCCCGGTAGCTTCGACGCGAATTTGTCAGTGAGGGGAACGATGGCATGAATGATGAAGCCGCAGGGCCTGACATCGCCGCTCTGTACAACCGTCACTTTCAGCGCAATCAGTCGTTCGCAGTTGCGCGTTTGCACGACGAGTTGCTCAGAGAGATCCATACAGCGCGCGAGCGCGGTGTCCCAACGACGCTGGCGCGGCATGTTCCGCTTGCGCCCGTGCCGTATCGAGCCGAAAGATTCAAGCTAGAGGAAGGCGACGGCCACTACCGGGCGGATCAGCTCATTATTGGCCCGTCCATGACTGGCATCAGCAGCACGAGCAATCCTTCGCTGAGTGCCTGCATCGGCATCGACAAGGACAGCGCGCAAGTGCTCTTGCATGACCTAGAGAGCGAGCAACACCTGATGTCCGTCGCGTTCTTCGATGGAATGCTCGTGCTTCCGACGGACTTCAACGATCGCGAATCGACATGCGGTGGTGGCGTATTCCGAGCGATACCACCGCATCGCCAGTACACCGAGCTGTTCTATGACCACACCGAGCGGCAAGAGCTGTGCCGTCTCGTGCGGCGCGTCGCAGAATCGAACGGTATGAGTCCTGCCGAGCACCGACAATGGCTCGAAAGGGAAACAGGCAACGATCCCGGATCGCAGTTCGCCGCGGAGTAGCTCTGAGGTACGCCTGCGAGTCTTAGTTCTCGCTGCCGTTCTGCGGCTTGTCGGGCTTGGGACGCGGCCGGAAAGCGTTCGTGGGCACATCCGCAGGCCCAACGCCAGCCTTGGGGGTATAGACGCCCAACGGGATCCGGCGCGTCTCCTCGGCTGGCGGGCTGACTTGCCGCTCATCCTCGGACATCTCGTACGCCCTCCCGACTTGAAGCAGCTAACGGCATGAATTCTAGCGACTCGATATCGGCCCACTTGAGGAGGATGCCGCCGTTGAGCCACACGAGTTCATCTTCATCCTCCTGGAGCGTCGGCTCGCCGGTGGCCTGCTCGAATTCGGCCGCATATGCAATGTAGATGTCTTGGTCTGGCCCTTCCGGGCCTACATAGGAGGAGACAGGTGACGCTCTGGCATACAAGCCGCCGACCCAGCGCCCGGATCGGAGCCTGCACCGGATGAAACCCGCCTCGCGTGCATCGAAGAGCGCATCCCACGCAGTCGGAGCGCGGTTGGGCCCGGGCAGCTTGGCCGCGACCCGTCGAAGGATCGGCCGACGAAACACCGACCTGAGCCGACTGCGGAACGATTTCCGGGGCTCGTTCTCGATCAAGTTGCGGGGTCGCATCAGTAATCCGAGCGACCAACCAATTGCCGCCGGCACAGCGAGGTACGCGACGGGCGCAAGGAAGACGTACCGAGGAAGCGCCCTCCCCTGGATGAAGTCGTCCCAGTACGACGAGACCACCCAGTGCAGCGGCCACGCGCCCACCGCGAGACAGACCGCAGAGAGCCCAGCAAGACGCAACAGCCAGTCCTTGAGCCGCCGGCCGTATCTCTGAACGTGCCGCTCGAATCCCCATGCCGCGAATGCACCTGGCAGAAGCAGCACCAGCAGCAGGAGGGCAGCGTCGTAACCGGAACTCACAACTTCGCTCCCTTCGACCGCTTCCGCTGACGCGGCACACCGTTGCGAGACGACGGGCACCACGTGAAGCCGATAGGAATACCATCTCGCTGCGTACGCGGCCCCACGATTTCTGGAGGCAGCGAGTCAAGCAGCGGGATGCCTGCAAGGCAGCGCCGACGCCAGGGCGGAGGGTTGAGTGAACGCGCAGACGCACAGCGAGATGGTCAACTTCATCTGGAGCATTTGCAATCTGCTGCGGGGCCCCTACCAGCGCAACGAGTACCGCAAGGTCATCCTCCCGCTGACCGTGCTACGCCGCCTCGACTGTGTGCTCGCCCCCACCAAGCAGGCTGTGCTCAACGCCGCCCGCAAGTACGACAAGCAGAGCCAGAGCCTCCGCCACGAAATGCTCAAGGACGCTGCTGGCCAAACCTTCTACAACACGTCCCGGCTGGACTTCCCGCGTCTACTCAACGACCCCAACCTGATCGCTCAGAATCTCAACGCCTACATCAAGGACTTCTCGCCAAACGTGCGCGAGATCATGGAGCGCTTCGACATCGGAACGCAGATCACCCGCATGGCCGAAAAAGACCTGCTGTTCCAAGTCGTGCAGCGCTTCGCGAATCTCGATCTGTCACCAGCTCACATGGACAGCTCCCAGATGGGGTACGTGTTTGAAGAGCTCATCCGTCTGGGCGCGGAACAAGCGAACGAGGAAGCCGGGGAGCACTTCACGCCTCGGGAAGTGATCCGCCTGATGGTGAACCTGCTGCTCACGTCGGAAGACGACCTCGCCAAGCCCTACGTCGTCAAGACGGTCTACGACCCCGCCTGTGGCACGGGCGGGATGCTCTCAGAAGCAGAGTCGTTCCTGCGCAAGCACAACAGCGACGCCAATCCGCGCCTCTTCGGCCAAGACTGGAACGACGAAGTCTGGGCCGTGTGTCGCTCGGACATGCTCATCAAGGGCCACGATGCGAACCGCATCATCTTGGGCGACACGTTCACACGCGACGGCTACACCCACAAAGGCGACGGTTCGCGCTGGTGCTTCGATTACATGCTCGCCAATCCGCCATTCGGCGTGGAATGGAAGCAACAGCGGCAGTTCATCGAGAACGAGCGCGACACCCGGGGTGCCGACGGCCGTTTCGAGGCCGGGCTGCCACGCATCAATGACGGTGCGCTGCTGTTCCTCCAGCACATGCTTCGCAAGAGACAGCCCGTGGCGCCCGATGGCACCGGCGGCAGCCGCATCGCGATCGTGTTCAACGGGTCACCGCTTTTCACAGGCGATGTCGGCAGCGGCGAGAGCAACATTCGGCGCTGGATCATTGAGAACGATTGGCTCGAAGCTGTGGTCGCGCTGCCTGACCAGCTGTTCTACAACACAGGCATCTCCACGTACGTCTGGATTCTCACAAACCGCAAGGAGGACCGGCGACGCGGAAAAGTGCAACTCATCGACGGACGGCAATTCTTCGAGAAGATGCCACGGAGCCTCGGCAACAAGCGAAACAGGATCTCGCGCGAGCAGATTGACGACCTGACGAGCATCCTCGGCAGCTTCACTGACCATGAGACACGGGACCTCAAAGGCGAGGACCCCGTCACGCACCAGCCGCGGACGCGCGCATGTGTCGTCAGCAAGATCTTCGACAACGAGGACTTCGGCTACCGCAAAATCACGGTTGAGCGCCCGCTACGTCTGAACTTCGTTGCGACCCCCGAGCGCATCGCTCGCGTCGAGACGGAGCCGGCCTTTATCAAGCTCGCGACCAGCAAGAAGAAGCCGGGCGCTGAGCACGATGCCCAGGTCGCCAAGGGCAAACTCCGGCAACAGCAAATCCGTGCTCTGCTCGATGTGCTCAAGACAAGACTCGCTGCTGAGTGCATCACCGATCGCGATCAGTTCCTAGCGCGGCTGCGACTCGTTGAGGAGAGCCAGCAGCTGCGTCTCACTGCCGCGGAACGCAAGGCCGTCGTCTCTGCATTGGGCGAACCCGATCCTGCCGCCGAGCCGTGCGAAGGCAAGGAGGGGCCTGAGCCCGATCCGCGACTACGCCACACCGAGGCGGTTCCTCTCAAAGAGGACGTAGAAGCTCATATGCGTCGCCAAGTTCTCCCACATGTGCCGGACGCCTGGGTGGACCACAGCAAGACCAAGACCGGCTACGAGATCCCCTTCAACCGCCACTTCTACGTCGACGAGCCGCCTCGACCGCTGGAAGCAATCGAGGCCGACCTCAAGATGCTCGAATCTGAGATCGGCCAACTGCTCACTGAGGTCACCACGTGAAACAGCCCTACCCGAGCTACCGCGACTCTGGCACCGGGTGGCTGGGGGCCCTCCCGGCGCACTGGCGCATTACACCCCTGCGGTTCGTGGCCTCATACAGAACCAGCAGCGTGGACAAGAAGACCAAGGCCGACGAAGTCCCTGTCCGGCTCTGCAACTACACCGACGTTTACTACAGCGAGCGGATTCGCGGCGATGAGGGCGCGTTCATGCCTGCGACTGCGACTGCGCACGAAGTGGCGCGGTTCCGACTTCGACCCGGCGATGTAGTCATCACGAAAGACTCAGAGGACTGGCGAGACATCGGAGTACCGGCGTTGGTCGAAGCTTCGTCCGAAGACTTCGTCTGTGGCTACCACCTCGGCATCATTCGCGCCAGTGACGCGGTTGACCCTGGCTACCTGTTCCGCGCATTGGCGTCCGATCGGGTGAACAGGCAGTTGCAGGTCTCGGCCACAGGTGTCACACGGTACGGGATTCCAAACGGATCGGTTGAAGGCGCAGTGCTCCCATGCCCGCCGCTCCCCGAACAACGCGCAATCGCAATGTTCTTGGATCGTGCTGCCGCTCGCATCGAGGATCTCGTTCAGCGAACCGGCTCCAAGGACCGCTTCAATCAGATGACAGGAGCGGTAGGGGCGCTGATCGAGCGCCTGCTGGAGTACCGAGCCGCGTTGATCTCAGCCGCCGTGACCGGGAAGATTGACGTGCGAAATGCTGTGACGGAAGGATCTGGGGCCGCGACGTGAAATCCGGACAGACCGATGAGGCTGCGCTCGAAGCGACGGTCGTTTCGATGCTCACCGAGGTGGGGTGGGTCGAGGGTGACCGCGCGGAGTGGGATGTCGACTTGGCACTCTTCCCAGCCCGGGTCGTGGCATTTCTGCAAACTGCTCAACCGGAGCTCTGGGCCGAGATGGCTGCACTTCATGGCACCGAGCTGGAGCAACAGATCATCACGACGCTGGTGCGCGAACTCGACAAGAAGGGCACGCTCGATGTCCTTCGACACGGATTCAAGTTCTACGGGCGGACACATCGACTCGCGTGGTTCAAGCCGGCGCACAGCCTGAACCCCGAAGCGGTGGCGCAATTTGCCAGCAACGAGTTGACCGTCACCCGCCAAGTGAGGTGTCACCCTGGCGAGGCCGACACGGTGGATCTGGTCTTGGCGCTCAATGGGGTGCCAGTGGCCACCTGCGAACTGAAGAACCCGTCCTCGGGCCAGCACTGGCGGGATGCGGTCAAGCAGTACTGCGAGGACCGCGACCCCAATGCACCACTGTTCAGGTTTCGCAGGCGAGCACTCGTGCACTTCGCTGCCGATACCGAGCAAATACACATGGCGACGCGCCTCGCGAAGACCTCGACGCGCTTTCTGCCGTTCAATCGCGGCAGTCATCCGGGTGAAGTGACGTGCGGCGCTGGCAACCCCCAGCACACGTCGGGGTACCGAACCGGCTACCTCTGGCAGGAAGTGCTCGAGCGCGAACGCTTCCTGGAGGTCATCGGCTCGTACATGTTTCTCGAGCGTCGCGAGGAAACAGTCTCGGATCACCGGGGCACTCGCGCCGTCCCGCGCGAGACGCTGGTCTTTCCTCGCTTCCACCAGTTGCACGCAGTCGAGGCACTCGTCGAGGCCGCACGAGCGGAGGGACCCGGCCACAACTACCTCATCCAGCATTCCGCGGGCAGCGGCAAGACCAACTCCATCTCATGGTTGGCTCACCACCTATCCAGTCTGCACAACACCAGCGACAAGAAGGTGTTCGACTGCGTCCTGGTCATCACTGATCGACGCGTGCTGGACGCACAACTGCAGCAGGCGATCTACCAGATCGAACACACACAAGGAGTCGTGCAGGCAATCGATCAGGACTCCCAGCAGCTCGCTCAGGCCCTGGTCGATGACACGAAGATCGTCATCACCACCTTGCAGAAGTTTCCGTTCGTCATGCGCCAACTGCTGCGGCTCGCCGGCGCCGATCCGGACGGGATGCCTGACGCAAGCGAGCATGCTCAAGCTGCCGAGTGGGCCACGAAGCTTGCCTCACGGAAGTACGCGGTCATCGTCGATGAAGCTCATTCGAGCCAGACCGGCGAGAGCGCCCACGACATGAAGTCGCTGCTCGGCGCCAAAGGTGCAGCAAGCCACGAAGTGCCTGAAGATTGGGAGGACAGTCTCAATGCCGTGGTCGCATCACGCGGCCGGCAGCCGAACCTGAGCTTCTTCGCATTCACAGCTACGCCGAAGGGCAAGACGATCGAGCTCTTCGGCCGCCCTGGGGCAAACGGCAAGCCGAAACCGTTCCACACCTACAGCATGCGCCAGGCCATCGAGGAGCGCTTCATCCTCGACGTGCTGGGCAACTACACCGACTACGACACCTTCTACCGGTTGGTCAAGACCGCCGAGGATGACCCGCAGTTTCCCCGGCGTGAGGCGGCGAAGAAGCTCGCGAGGTTCTCCCAACTGCATGCTCACCGCCTGGAGCAGCAGACATCGGTCATCATCGAGCACTTTCGGGAGCACGTGCGGCCGTGCATGGGCGGCAGGGCGAAAGCAATGGTGGTCGCATCGTCCCGCCTGCATGCCGTGCGGTACTTGGAGACGTTCACGAAGTACATCGACGAGCAGGGCTACGACGACGTGAGACCGCTCGTGGCGTTTAGTGGCTCTGTTTCGGTCCCAGGGCTCGATGCCGAATACACCGAGTCCAAGATGAACATCGATGTCAGCACCGGCAAGCCAATCAGCGAGTCTGCGCTGCCGGAGCGGTTCGCCTCGCCCGACTACCAAATCCTGATTGTTGCGGAGAAATACCAGACAGGCTTCGACCAGCCGCTGTTGCAGGCCATGTACGTCGATAAGCGTCTCAGCGGCGTGCATGCGGTGCAGACCCTTTCGCGACTCAACCGGGTCACCTCGGGCAAGCAGGCGCCGTTCGTGCTCGACTTCGTCAACAGCCCCGCGGACATCGCGGCCGCCTTCGCTCCGTACTTTGATGTGACCCAGCTGCGTGAAGCCTCAGAGCCGTACCAGCTGGAGAGCCTGAAGCACGACCTCGACAACTTGCAGGTGTACTACGAGAGCGAGATCGGACAATTTGCGCAGGTCTTCTACCTTCCGCCGCACAAGCAGCGAGCGAGCGACCATGCCCGCCTTGAGGCTTCGCTGCAGCCGGCCGTCGATCGGTTCGCTGACCTCGACGAGGACGCACAAGTCGCCTTCAGGGATCAGCTCAGCGCCTATGTGAACCTGTACGCCTTTCTGAGCCAGATCATCCCCTACGCCGACTGCGACCTTGAACGGCTCTACTCATATGGTCGAAAGCTGTTGCCGCACCTGCACATTGGTGGGAGTTTCACGCCAATCCACCTCGATGGCGACGTAGATCTTGAGTACTACCGGCTCCAGCGAACCTCCTCGGGTGCTATCAGCTTGGGTGATGGCGCCGAGGCAACGGTGGCCAGCCCGACGGCCGTCGGTACCGGGTTGGCCGAAGATGACGCGGCGCCGCTGTCTGAGATCATCGAGCTGCTCAACGATCAGTTCAGCACCGATTTCACCGAAAGCGACCGACTCTTTCTGCAGCAGATCCAAGAAGACGGACTCCGAGAGACGGCCATCCGGGAGACGGCACGCGCAAACGACTTCGACAAGTTCCGGCTCGGCGCGTTCGACCGCGTCAAGCAACTGCTGATCGCCCGTCTCGCCGGGAACGACGCCATCGTCGACAAGTGTCTCAGCGACGACGAATTCGGCGAATTCGTCATCACGGGCATCTTGCAGAGCATCTTCGACACCGTGCAGTCCACCGGCGCCACCACGAGCGCCGCAGACTGATCACAGCACTTCTTGCGAATGCTCAAGGGTGAGGACGCCTCGGCACCGACAGCAGTTCGGGTTGATGGCCTGATTTCGTGAAGCGAGCGATGGTGAAGCGCTCGCCATAAAACGTCTTGCCGAGCGCCCAGACCTCGTCGACTTCCGAGAATTCAATCCCGCTCAGGTCAGGTGCCGAGTTCGGCATCTCGGGTTCACATGCCTCTTCCAGTTGTCCGAGGGCATTGAGAACGTCCAGAACCACGACGAGCCACCGTTCCCCATCAACGTTCCTGAGTTGGCCCCAGTCCTGCTTCTTCTTTACTGCGTCTTGAATGGCAGGCAGCAAGTGATCCCCACCGCTAGCCATGAAGCCTGGCTCAGTTGCCATCGTGTGCACGTAGATTCCACCGACGCTGCCACCTTGAGGCGTCGCCGGCGGGCCCAGTATTCGCGCCTCGCGCGGTTCCAGATCATGCAGCAGGAGATCCTCGATGTCAGGCGGGTACCAGTAGTCACACACGGGCAGATAGTCGTGCCGAAGCCAGTCGTCTAGAGACTTCTCGCTTGGGAGCGTCCGCGCCCACCGCCCCATCGGGCCTCCGGTTGGACTCAGATGGTGGTGATATGGCGACGGGTCGAGAATTGTCCGCGCGCGGCGCATCATCACCTCCAGCGAGCCTCCCTCTCTCTCGACGCGAGCGATCGTGGCCGCCAGCCTGTGGACCAGATCCTTGAGCAAGCGCCCGCTGTCCACCCGTTCTTCTGAGTGATCGTCGGCGATGACCACCTGCCACTCGAACTTCAAGCTCGCATCTCGATAGGGCAGCATTTTCTTGGCGGCGCCACGCAGTTCCCTGGCAGCTCGCCTCGTAGCCAGAGTCACCTCAACGAACACCATGCGTCCATCCGCTAGTTCAAGCCGGAGGTCCGGCGTTCGTCCGTTCGTCTCAGGAAGCCATTCGCGACATGCAACTTGCTCGATTGCGCAAATGGCGTCGAGCGCGGCGGTCTCATCAGCACGACGTTGATGTTGTGCCATCGATCCGTCCAGCGTTCTCGGGCTGCAGGGACGAACCTACAACCGGGCCGCGGCGGCGCTAGGGCCGTTGAAGCCAAGTGCGCACGCCACATCAATCCCTACCCTCGGAGCATGGCCAAGAAGCTCATCTCGCCGTTCGAACCGGCGATCGTCCAAGGCATCGCGGACGTCCTTGGTGAGACGAACTACGGCCTGTCTGGAAGCGAGATTGCACGCACCCTTGAGGTTGTCCGCATTCCTGACGTGAGTCCCACCATCACTAAACGCCATCGGCTCTACGAAGCCCTCGCGACGAGGCAGGCCCAGTGACGGGGACCCGTTAGTTGGTCCAGTCGTTATGGGTGTTGGGTTGTCGGGTTTTCGTGTCGGTGGCTTGCAGCGTAGGCGGCGGGTGTCAGGCCGCG
>LXNJ01001260.1_pt1 | contig 15342 bp, 20 predicted proteins | sample 809081 | NCBI WGS metagenome assembly LXNJ01 (sample SAMN04870510, study PRJNA318959) | sponge metagenome | biome: sponge; feature: marine sponge reef; material: water | host: Petrosia ficiformis | place: Greece: Milos, Mediterranean Sea | collected 2013-05-29 | depth 5-7 m
CCGCAGCTGAGGGCCCTAGTCCCCCGCTACCTCTTCCAATACCAGCGGCTTGGCTACCCCGCCGTTCTGGTGCAGCCACTCCTTCGCCTCGTCGTGCAGCATGTCCGCGAACACCTCGATGCGGTTGCCGTCCGGATCGAAAAAGTAGACGCTCTGGCTCATCACGTGGTCCATCGTCCCGTCAATATCCACCTCGTTGGCCTTCAGGTGCTGGTAATACTCCCGCAGCTCCTCTTCGCCGCCCTCAATCTCCAGCGCGATGTGGTTCAGTCCCAGGTGGTTCTTCTCCAGCCGGTCCGCCGGCTCCCGGAACGGGAACAGCGCTATGTCGTGGTGCTCCTTCCCGAAGGACAGGAACGCCATGTTCCGCTCCGGATTGTGGCTGACGATCTCCATCCCCAAAACCCGGGTGTAAAAGTCAATGGATGCGTCCACGTCCCGGCAGTTCAAAACAAGATGCTGCAAACGGTTAATCCGCGCCATAACTCTCCCTCCAACATTTGGTTCAACGCATAATACCAAAAATCCCCCGCTGCCCGCTACTGATTCCACCAAGGACCCGAAGCGCCGCGACGCGAACACCCAAAAACTTCGTGCCCCTTCGTGTTCTTCGTGGAAGTATCATCGCCTTGCCCCCATCCCCCGGCCTTGCTATAATCTCCAGACCACATTCCGGGGGACGCATCTCCCCCGCCCGTGGGCCTGTAGCTCAGGTGGTTAGAGCGCGGTCCTGATAAGACCGAGGTCGTTGGTTCGAGTCCATCCAGGCCCACCATGCGTTACTGTAGACAGAACCGGGGCGCTCAGGGCGATTTCCTGAGCGTCCCTGCCTTTTATCGGGCTGTCCTTCGGCATAGGGATTGTGTATCGAATAGTGGCCTTGCCGGGGACCACGCCGATCTCCTTCACGAATGACCGGATGAAAGCCCGCGTTTCCGTCAACTTGCTCTCCATCAGGAACTCGCTCATCTCCTTCACGTAACCCGCAATCGCGTCCTCGTCCCCCAATCCGGCCATTCTCACGGCCAGGATAGCCCGCGCCTCATCGGCGGCTGACTCCAGATTCTCCTGGCGCTCCTTGTGCTCCCGGATGCGGGGCAGGATGTCGTTGATCTCCAGGTCGGTGGTCTCTACCGCCTGCCACAGCCGGTCCAGCCGCCGCCGTATCTCGTTCAACTCCTCATCAATGGCCTCCACCCTCTCCCGCTGCTCCTTGATCACGCTGTCCAACTCCTCGTTGACCAGCTTCACCAGGTCCCGAATGTTGCTTTCGGTGAGGATGTTCTCCCGGATCGAGTCAATGATCATCCGCTCGAACCGCTTGGCGTTGAGCCGGGGAGTGTCGCAGGCGCCCTGTCCCTGCTTCAGCAGCGAGTGGCACACGTAGTAGGTGAACTGGCCGCTCTTGGCCTCGTGGGCGGTCAGGGCCTTGCCACAGGTCTCGCACCTGACGATTCCGCTGAGCAGGTAGGGACTGGCGGCGCGGCGGGGGTGAATCTTGGCGGGAGCCTTGGACTCCAGGATGGCGGACACCCGCTCGTAGTCGCTTCGTGAGACGATGGCCGGGAAAGCGTCCTCCACCCGAACGGGCGGCACGTTGTCCTTGGCCCTGGTTCCCCAGACCAAAGTTCCGGTATAGCTTTCGTTGGTGAGAATCCGGTGAATGGTGGTCTTGGTCCAGCGGCTACCCTGGGGACTGGCGATTCCCTCCTTGTTCAGGGTCTTGGTGATGTCCAGGGTACTGGTCCCGAGCAGGGCCATCTGGAAGATGCGGCGCACCACGCCGTCGCCGGGCGGGTCCAGCTCCAGCTTGGGGCGCTTCTTGGCCCCGTCCTGGACCTGCACCTTCCGGTAGCCGTAGGGAGAGTAGGTGCCAATCCAGAAACCGCGGGAGGCCGCCTCCCGCATTCCCCGCAAAACTTCCTGGGCCAAATTTTCCGAGTAGAACTCGTCCACGCTCTCGATGATGGCCTCCATCAACTTGCCGGTGGGGGAGTCGTCGGCGTGCTCGGTGATGGAGGTTACCCTGATGCCCCGCTTGCGGAGCATGGACTTGAAGGCCACGGCGTGCTCCCGCTTGCGGGTGAAGCGGGAGAATTTCCAGACCAGAATTTCCTGGAAAGGAGAGTCTGACAGACTGGCCTCGTCCAGCATCCGGCGGAACTGGGGCCGGTCGGCGATGCGCCCGCTCTCGGCCTCGTCGATGTACTCTCGGGCCACGACATACCCGTTTTTTTCGGCGTAGTCCCGCAGCGCCCGTAGCTGGGCGGCCACGGACAGGTCCACGTCCTGGCGGTCGCTGGATACCCGGGCATACAGGGCCGCCGGAGTCAGGTCATATCGTTCATTCATTAGATCCTCCTTCGGTCTCCTCCTGGGCTGCCTGGCGGGAGCGAAGCCGTTCCAACCGTTCCTGCCGGCGCAGTTCTCTATCTTCCATGTACAGGCGGAGAGCTTCCCGCACCAACTCGCTCATGTCCCGGCCCTCCTCCTCCTTCACCCGCTGCACCTGCTCGAACATCTCGGGCGGCAGCGAGAAGGTGATGGTCCTGGAAATCCTGCGCGGGGGCATCGTCTCTCTTTTTCCTCGCGGTCGTATTAGTTTGTCTTACTAACCATCATCGGACATCCGGCCTGTCCTGTCAATGAGCCGCCGACATCAGACGGGTAGGAGCATGGGGTTTCTGATAATGCCGGTTGACCCCGCTGAGTTGCGGGGCCAACACCGCTCGGTCGGGGAAGGGCACCGCGACGACGGACACCTTGGCGATGCGTCCTTTCCAAAGCACGGGCTTGGTGGCCACGGCGAAACCGTCGTCTTCACCGTACTCCGCTCCCCCGCTCCGGGCGGCCAACTCCGCCAGGGAATCGGAAGGCACGGCCTTGCCGCGTCGGGGAATGCCCCCTTCCCAGCCACAGAGCAGAGGGGAACCGGGCGGACCGAAGCCCGGAGTCCGTTTCACCACCGTCGCCTTGAGTGATTCAAAGTTGACCTGGGCCGGCCAGCCTGACGGGTCTCCCTTGTCTTTGCGCTCGTACAGCAGGACCGCCAAGGGCTGCTGGCGCATCACCTCGGCCATCCGCATCGCCACCGAGGAGTAGGAGCACTGGAACACGCCCTGGAGGGCCACCACGTCCAGGCCGCTGGCGAGGGCGTAGGCGGTGAAGGTCTCCGGCGGCATCAACACGGCCGCCGCAAAACGGTCGGCTTCCCGGCACACGCTCCGCTCCGGCGGGTCGTCGGAGTGCAGGGCGCACAGGGTCTCGTGAATAATCTCATAGGCCTCGTGGAGCACGGTATGGGCCTTGGCCCCGTGCCACAGGTCCTCCCGGTAGTAGATGTCGTACTCGCCCCTGGGGGCGCCGAAGTGGACCCCTTTCAGCCCGTCCAACTGCCTGGCCGACACGGTGCCGAATCCGGCGTTACGGAGCAACGCAGTCAGACCCGCCACCGTGGGGCGGCCAGAGAGTCCAAAGTAGTCTGCAAAGGCGGCGGCCAACCCTTCGGGATCCAGGGTGTCCCGGAGTAACTCGTTTTCCAGCAGGTCGCGGCAAAAATCGTCCAGGGTCACAGTCATCACTCCAACAGGGTCTTGTTGGTGAAGCGCTCGTACATCTCCACGATGAAACGCTTGGCGTTCAGGGACAGGGGACCGTCGGGCCGGGTACCCACCCGGAAGGCGGGGTCGGACAGGACGTACTGGTAGGCCCGTTCCACTTCCAGGGCCTCGTCGGAGTGGATACCCGACTGGCCCAGGTGCCCGGCCTGCCGGATCAGATCCTCGGCGTCCACGTTGTAGGCCATGGCCAGCTTGCGCAGCAGGTTGGCCCCAGGCGGACGCTCTCCCCGCTCGATCTTGGACAGGTAGGAGCTGGACACCCCGGTTAGCCGGTTCACGTCCCGGAGGCTCAGGCCGCCCCTCAGACGCCGCAGCAAGGCCCCCAGTTCCTCGCCCCGTTCCTGTTGTTCGTCAAAGTCGTCCATGATGCACCCCCATCCCCTCGAAAGTAGTTCCGCCAGCCCGCTCCTCTCCTAGTAACACTCTTGCTCCATTATAGCTTATTTATTGCTACATTATGGCTACAAATGAGCAAGCACTTTAGTTTCTGTTTGCGTTATTGACCTCTTCTCCATTGATAGACTCGATAACCGATTGCTACACTTCCTTCGTCAGAACGCCTGTTTTACCGGCAGAGTATACAACCAGGCGCGGCGGAGCGCCACCGGCGGCAAACGCCGGATTTCAGGAAGGTCAGCTTTTTGAGCGAGAAGCAACGGCTCACCCCGGAACAGAACGAGATCAGGCTGCGTGGCCTGCGCATCCTGGCCCGCATGATCGCCCGCGCCCACCTGGACGCCGTGGCGGAGGCTGCGGTGGTGGCCCACGGTGATGATGCGGACGGCCCTGGTGTTTCATGCCAGGGGAACGGCCCACACAAGGACTGCAAGCATGTCGGGTAAGAAGGCCCTGGTGAGGGCGCGGTTGAACGCCGTGGCGTTCTGGGACCTGCTCCACCGCCTGAACATGACCAAGAACGAACTGGCCGACCTGACCGGCCTGGCCACCGGCTACCTGTCCCAGCTTCTCAACGGGAAGCGCTATCCCTCCGCTGCCACACGGCGGCGCTTGCAGGACGCGCTGGGCGTCGGTTTCGACGACCTGTTCATCTTGGAGGAATGCGATGGGGAATAGAAGACCAGTGCCGCCCCATCTGTTCTTCGGCGCGTCGCTGCTACCCGAGGACTTCCCGGCGCGGCTGGACCGGCTCAAGGCGGCCAGCGGACTCTCGTGGGACGGCATGGCGGCCTGTCTCGGGGTGGACCCCAGGCAGTTGCAACGCTGGCGGCACGATACCGCGCCCTGCGGGGATGCCCTGTTTGGCATATTCCGCTTGGGGGCCCGGGTCCCCGGCGGCTTGTACCTGCTGCTGCCCGACGATCTCTCCCCGCCTGGGAAGAGCGGCGGGGTCCAGGGAAGGCTTTCCGACCTCTAACGAAACTACAAAGGAGGAACTGATATGACGGAATCGAAGGGACGGAACAACGGCGTGGACCTGCCCAAGGACTTTTCGGAGCGGTTGGAGAGTTTCCGGGAGGAATCCGGCCTGTCATGGGGTGAGTTGGCGGCGTGCCTTGGGGTGGAGACCGACCGGGTGAAGAGCTTGCGGAGGGGCGCCCTGCCCGGGGACTTGATGATGCCGAACCTCATGCAGCTTGCCCAGCGGGTGCCCGGCGGAATGGAGACCCTGTTTCCCAACGTGGTGAACACTCTCGGAACCGGGGAGTAGGCCATTGGGTCGCCAGCGGCGAATACACCGGCCGGTGTACTACGAATTCCCCAAGGACTTCCCCGACAGGCTGGAGCGGTTCAAGGAGGAGACCGGGCTGACCTGGAATGCCCTGGCCCGACGCCTCGGCGTGAACTCCTACCGGTTGAGAGAGTGGAGGAAGGGGACCGTCCCCTACTCCACCAACCTTTTCATCCTCCTGACCCTGGCCGACAAGCTGGGGTTCAAGGGGATCTTCATTCGCCCCAACGATGATATGCCGGAATAAGGCTCTTTAGGCGCTGCAATGGGTCACAGGCTTGCTTGGAATTTTGAATTCGGTTCTCACCCCTTCGGCGTAGCCATCCACCAGCTTGTTGTCGTCTCCAAAGACCAGGTGAAGAATGTTAGAGATCCTGAGCTTCAGATCGTCACAGGAAAGATCCCAGGGGCATTGGCTGATAGTCCTGCACATGAACTGGACCGTCTGATCGTGGGTAAGCGGAAGTTTCATCAAGGTTGGCTTAGTCCTGTTCACCACATAGAGGACGGTATAGATGGAGAATATGTGGAGATACGACAACTCGTTGAAATGAACCCAGTCGCACTCCCGATGGAGAGTACTCTTGCCATTGGCCGGGATGGAATCATCAGGGAAAATAGCGGCGGGATTGTGCTCGATGTGGGCTCCTTCCTTATCTGACAGTTCGCGGAGAACCTCGGACGCGCTGAATTGCCGTCCGTTAATCTCCAGGATTTTGGCGTTCATCCATCTGCTGAACTTAAGTGGTTTGGCCCCGTAGTCAAAGGGGCAGCACATGCGGAATGCATCCTCTCCCACATGGGCTATGCCGTACAAGGGGTGTATCGTAGTAATGTGGTCGAATGCCGGTACCGTGACCTAGACGTCTTGGGCGGCACCGTACTTGGACTTCAGCGTGACCGGTTGGGCATCGTAGTGGCGCCGGAAGATCACGGGACGTGAATTTGAGGGTAGTACAAGGGGGTGCATATTGGGGGTTAGTATGCAGCGGCGGACCATCGCGCCGTTGCTATCTAGCAACACCTTCCTTATGGAAACCGAGATTCTTCTGGCGGCCGCAACTACCATTGGCAACGGCGTGGGCGCTGCATCTCTCCGCCCGGGCCCACTCAATGAGTCCAATTCACGGGCTATTTCCGACACACATTCAAGGAAGGCATATTAATCCCGATGAAGTGCTTGAGGGCGGACTTCCCAGCCCGGCCCAATTGCCGCATGTCCAGCCACCGATAGAGATCTTCCTTTCTTTACTTCCGACATCCAATGCTCCCTTGTCCTCTTCATTCTACACGTCGGCAACCACACGAAATCGAAGTTAGGTTCCTCTATCCGGTGAAGAAGGGTTGCTTCAGGAGCCGAAACAGGATCTAGAGGGTCGAAACCAGAATCTACGGTTGCCTTGGGAAGGGAGGGGGAGGAGAATTCTTCCAATCGTGGCCGTCAACTGCTTTTCTGGTTTCGGCCACATTAGGAAAGAATTTCATGAATCCGTCACCAATTTGCCCATCTTTCCGGACGACAAGGACGGTAAGCGGTGGCACCCCTACCCCGATGCAGTATCCCGTCAACAGGGCAAGGTAGGGATGCAGGTATTGACCGGGAAACTGGTTGGTCTTAATGCCCAACTGCTCTAGAAGTTCACCGTAGGCAATGGTTTGTCCGCGCTTCGCCAATCCAATGAGAATATCTAGGGAGTTCGCGGTGATTTCCCGGGCTTCAATCATTTGCATTTGGTCCTCCCTTTCTTGGCGGAAAAATGCAAGGGCCGCGTTGAATGTGACCAGTGCTACTGCACAGGATATAAAGTTAATAGGGCCGCCAAACCAACTCCACACCCCTTCTAAAGATTCCGAGTAGGCACTTACAGATGTGCCAGCCAATCCCAACATTATGGGGACCAATATCGTCGCTAATCCGCGCAGTAACATCCCACTGACACGCGGCATGAGCTCACTAGATATAAGCCAACCGGCGTATGTAAGTAAAAGGAATGCTGCAAATTTATTCAGGTCGACGGTCAAGGTGAAAAAGAGCGCTATCATCGCAATGCAAGCAATAGGCGCCAAAAAGATCAAGGAAAGCGCGAGGCCCACATTGGGGTGGAACAATAGATTGAGCGATTTACTTACCATTCAGACTCCCTCCTCGGCCCGTGGCCCCGATCAAATTCAGTAGGAGACTCAGGCCATCTGCGTTGGACGATTCGGAAATATCACTTGGAGCCTCGGAGGTCCGAAAACGCGACAGGTCGCGTGCTACTCACTCATCTTGCTTCCGGCGTCATTCCCTTCTGTTGGCGAGAAAAGCTTCCCGCTCGTTGCCACAGATTTGCCATGCCTCGGAACATGAGCGTAGAAGATGTATGAAAACACGCTGCTCGTATGGTCTCTACCTTGGCGGCTGGTCAAGCCGCCTTGGCCGGTAAAAGGGTGGCTCTGCAACCGCCCTGTATACCTCGATCAACTCGTCCTCAAACTCGAACCTCTCGGTCAGAGCGTCAATAGCGACCTGGACGATCAGGGCAGCACAGGATTGGACTGCGAAGGGAGGAGCGTTGTTGACCGGCGCTGAACATCCCAAATTCTGTTCGGCGAATTCATCAGTTCCATCCCCTGGGGGTATTGGGGGATACCGGCTCAAGTCTACCCTTTGAAGAATTGGGGTGTCGGTGGGTCGTGCCTGGCGTTGAACCCGTGCGACTCCGCCCCCCCGATAGAGTGCTCCGGAAACCACAGGCATTCCGCTGTCCTGGGCCACCATCGCCAAGGAATAGGTCAAGGCTTCGCTTCCGGTCGTGTCGACAGCGATATCGACTCCGGTGGCCAGTTCGTGAATCCGGCTTGGAGTACGTGGCGATTCCTGGAACATGGTCACCTCTGTCCAGGGAGCGTGGTTAGCAATAATCTCTCGAACCGCCTTGACTTTGGGCGCACCGACTTTATCGTGACCGGCGACGTGCCTCACCACGTTTCCTGGCAACAGCACATCACCGTCTACGATTCTCAGGGAGCCAATTCCGCTTTGCGCCAGCGTCGTGGCAGTGTATCCGCCCAGAGCTCCAGCCCCGAATATGACAGCACTACGGCCACGTAGGGCCGGGGCGTCGGGTCCGGCTCGCATTAGGAGACTTTCCTCATCGGTAGGTCCTGGTTGCAACGCGATTGCCTCCACTTCTTTATTCATTTCTCTGCACGCCATCACGAGAAGGTTTGTGCGGTCTTGACGTTTCCAGCAGAACACAATGAGGTCTACGCCTCCACTGTCTACCAGAGCCTCCGGCCTTTTCCGCTCAGCCAAGGCCCTTTGCAACCCTTTTCGTGGGGACCTCGGAAGGCAAAAAGAAACTTCTGACAGGTTGCGAGGCGGGGGTGTAGTCAACACCCCCGCATGAAACCACAGTCCCCGCAGCTGGTCGGCTGACCGCTTCCGCCCGGACAGGATGTCAATCCGAAATGGGTTGCGGTGTACTAGGCCAGCAAATTCACCCCAACTGCTCTCGTGTACTCCAATCCCTACGTGGTCGATGGTCGCCACAAGCCCGGCTTTACGCTGGAAATTCAGATATGCGTCATGTTCAAGGTTGTCGTCCTGCCAACCACCTCTGGCGTCTTCGCACCACTCCTCAATCCTGGAGAACAGACCTTCTACGGAGGTCCACTGACGGCTGAAGTCGCCATCCTGCCACATGCAGACCAGCCCGTTAATAGTAGAGTGGCTGGTGCTGAGACCCTGAACGAAAACCGCCGGAGGTTGGAAGGGCCAGCCCGGCACGATTACCACATCCATCGTGGTTGTGGGGGTCAGGCCGGCAAAAGCCGGGTGAATCGGCCCTGTCCACCGCGTGCGATCAAATTCAGGAACCGGGTGAAACCCAGCATCGGCAAGGTCATCGAGGAACGTCTCGAGGGACTCAACGTGGAAGTGGTCTTGCGCCATAGCGATCACCCGAACCTGTGGGCTTCTCGAGGTCGGGGCGCCAGGGGTACAGATCCAGCGGCTGCCGCGGCCCCGCCAGGGCTGTTGCTGGGTCGCCGGGGCGGCGTGCTGCCGCCACCGCCTCCCGTTCCACCTCCGCTGCCGCTACCACCAGTGGAGCTCTTGCCAAACTCCTTCCCGAACAACCCCTGCCAAATCTCGATCGCTTTTTCACTAGACTGCTCGGCCTTGGCCTTCTTTGCGGTGACGGCGTGGGAGTGAACCCGGTTCCTGAAGTTGGCGTACTTGGTCTGGTCCCAGTGGCGGTTGAAGGTTTCCGTGGGCAGCACGGGGTTCCTGATGGACGGCATTGTTGGGTGTTTTTGCAAGTAATCGTCCATCCTGCTCAAAACCGTCACCAGGGTATCCGCCACCGTGCTGACCGCTTCGGTCTCTTCATCGGAGTCTTTGATGGTGTTGCCGACCAGGGTAGTCAGCAGGATCGACTTGGCGGTGTAGTTGTTCTTGTGGTCCCGCAGGAACTTGAGCAGTCGCACCACGCGCTTCAGATTGCCGCCGGTAATCCGGTTCCTCTCGTTGAACCACTCCCGGTAACCGGTACCATCCGTTTCCTCGAACTTGTTATCCCGGTGATTGCAAATGTAGTGCTTGCCGCTAATGGTCAGCCGTGGAACCAAGTCCAAGTGGAAGTCCCCGGCGTAGTCCACGGTTACGCACCGGGTCTTGCCCCGCAGTTTATCCGCGTAGTTCTTGTTCTGCTTGAGGGTTTTTTCGACCTCGTTGATGTAATCCCGGGCTCCCCACTTGGGATTGGGGTTCATCACGATCTGGTTGTCGGCATCGTACTCGTCGTTGTCGTCCACGGGCTTGATGAGGGTGCCTAAAGCATGGGACCCGTGCCGTTCCGTCTTCTGGTACCCGGTCAGGTGGTCCTTGAGGTAGCCGTTCACGGCGGCTACGCTAGTTTCCAGCCGGTCCAACCGAGTTTGATTCAGGTTGACCTCGTCCCGGAGGAATTCACGAAACTGATCATTGTTCTTGGTCATCCGTTTAATCTCCTGCAATTATGCTAACGCCACAAGCGGCTTGGCTTTTTCGGTGAAGAAAGTTGTTGCAACACGTTCCATGTGTTGTGTTGCAACTTGAACGGCTTCGCCTGGCAAAAGCTTCCTAGCTTTCTCCCAGTCGTCCAAATCTATGGGCTCACCTCCTTCCGGTCGGTCCATTCGCACCACCTTGTCTCGTCCCAACAGCAACCCAGCCTGGTTTACGGCGGTCAGAGATTGGTAGTGCATTGCAACGTAGATAATCTCACGCCACTGGAACTGCCCGGCTCCCGCAGTTTGCTTCTCAGTTATCCGGAAGCCGTCCTGTCCGCATCCGATGCTGAGAATCGAGATCTGCTCTCGCGGCACGGTAAAGCAGGTTAGCGCTTCCACCAGTCCCATCAGGGTTGGATTGTTCGCCCAGATCCCTCCATCCAGCAGGATGTAGCCGTCCTGAATGACGGGCTTCAGATAGGTGGGGGCCGCCGAGGTGGCCGCCGCCACTTCCCACATCGGCTTGTCGCCGTCCAGGAAGTAACCGGGGTGATGGGGGGTCTTGAATACGCAAGGGTCTCCATGTTTGGCTTCCGTGGCCGGTATGAGGAGGCGGTACTTGGAATCCCGCAGCGTCTTAGAGGCCAATGCCTGCTGCAACAACTCATCCAGGTCCGACCGGTCGTAGCGGTTACGAAAGAAAAGCCTGAAGAACCCCTGGCTCCTGGCACGCTGACGTGGCGGGAACACCCGATGCCCTTCACGCAGGTACAGGTCCAGCAGGTACCTGGCTGTGAGGCCTGCTCCCAGTCCGAGGGCGATGATCCCGCCGGTGGAGGTGCCCGTGATAAGGTCAAAATAGTCCCCAACATGGCCGCCGCCCAAACACTTATCTTCCAACTCGGCGAGGATGCCCGCTGGGAAAATCCCCTTGATTCCACCGCCGTCAATCGACAGGATCTTGAACGTCGCCTCTTCGGGCCAAGCCAACGGCTCACGCCGGGTTTGCAGAATCGTGTCCGACCTACGAGTCGGTTTCTGGCTGCTTGAGCTTGCCATTAGCAGTTCCGTTCCTACAGGTCTGATTCACCGGAAGAGCGCTCTTACTAATAAACATTAAATCCGCTGATTAGCGTAGCACTGGCCGAAAAAAATAGCAACAGTTAAGTTAACTTCGCCGAAGGAAGGCGGTTGCCCTCCCCTAAAAAGCCCAATTGGGAGAGTCTGACGCGGGCTGCGTCAATCGAGACGCTGAACCTCGTGGCTACGCGCTGTTGAAGCGCCGTGGCCTCGGTGGAATTGACGGCGATGCTTCCTGCGGCACCCCATTCCCTGAAAGCTGCGTGAACCAATTCCTTGAGGTGTGTAACCGGCATCAGGATGGCGCCCGATATATAACCGGCCTGCCACTCCATCCAGTCGGTTCTTGGAGCGTTTAGCATCTCAGCACGCTTGCATCTTGGACCCGGGTCGGGGCCCGGGTCAGAAAACAGACTCAACTGTTCGAATTGCCACAGACCGCTATGCAACTTCACATGGCCAAATTCATGGGTCAGCGTGGTGCGGAGCCGATGTTCTCTTTGGTTCTGGCTTGCAAGGCGTTGAGAGATTCGTACGGCAGGCTGTTTGTCGCGGTAAAACACCGTCATTCCCTGTACCTCTTCGCCGTCCTCTTCCTCTTCAGTAAGGTCGGCAAATTGGTCAAGGTCCGACGTTTCGGACTCAATCATGATCGTCAGGTCTTCTGTCGAAACCGGGAAAACCGTCTGTCCGTAACGGTCTAGCAGGAAACCGAGAATCCAGGATTCGCTAAGGTCATCCAACTCTTCAAGGGAATAAAAAGGGCGCTCCGGAAAACGCCCCGTGGTGTCCTTGACCCATCTCATGGCCTGTCGCGTCTTAAGTTACGCCTGAACGCTCTCATTGCCGACGTAACACCTTCCTGGTCGGGGGAAAGCTCCAATACATCCGAGGGGAATCTGCCCGCCAGGAAAAACAAATAGTCATCATCGAGTCGAAGAGTATGGGCCAACTGCCGAATGATGTGCTCGCTCGGCGGGTTTCGCCGGTCGTGCTCAATATCGTTGAGGTATTGGGCCGAGATGGCCGCACCGTCCTCTTTGATGGTGCTGGCGGCAACCTCTTTTTGGCTTAGTTTCAAGCCCTTGCGGGCTTGTGTGATTGCCTCACCGAATGTCATGTTTCCAATTCCCCGGGGATAGCTCTGCTAAATCGTGGAATGCGGTCATGACCACGCGGGCCCGATGTCAATAGGGTTTTTAGATTCGCATTTTCAGGCGGCTCGTGCCCTCAAAGGGCCAGAGTCGCGCTTCCAATCTCCCTCATCCAAAGCCGCTACCACCCACAATTGCGGCGCGTGACTAACCTTCCAATTTTGCGGCCAGCATACCAGCAAAGCCCATCCTGGTAAAGTTGGCTCGTTTACCCTGGCTCGAGCCGACTTGACCAAGCACGGTTTAAATTGGCAACGGATGTAGGAAAAGAAACTCCATTCTTTTGGTCTTCCTGGTACCGGGACAATGCAGATTCCAGGGAGTTCAACGGACCACAGTGGCACAAGTAGACTCACCTTGCATTACGCTAGCCGGCAGCAAGTAGTCGCACCTTATTCCCTAGTATCCGCAGAGGTTCAACAGTCTCCCAACTGTGTGTCATGTGCCAAGCTGAACCCAATGGCCCACTACGGTCCAGAAGACCCTCGTGAGAAACAAGCAAGGAAACGTCGACTCTCTCTCGCTCGATTTCTTTCCGCGCTACCCCCAAGAACGGGCTGGCAGCCAAGTCGTTATCGAAGACCACCATGACGGCGGGCCGGACCCCATGGTCGTCGGTGGGCCGGTAGGTCGAATAGTAACGTAGATAGGGAGCCAGGCGGTCCGCCATCGTCGTGGGCCTCACCGCCCGCCGCTCCCACTCCAGGAAGAAGCTCCAGGTAACGTTATCCCGTCGCAAGACGCCGAAACCGTCGGGGTGAATGGAGCGGAGCCGGTCGCCATAGCGGAAGTGCCTCGAAGCCCGGTGGGGCGGATCCAGTTGCACAGCGTCCCAACCCGAGGAGCGGGCCTGCTCGGCGAGGACCGCCATGAACTCGTGGACGGCAGCCGTGTGCTCGATGTTCCTGAGCAACTGCCGGCTTCGTCTACCATATACGTTGCGCCAGTCCAGCGGCTTCCGGGGATCGGTGAGAGCGGCGCTCCACCGTTTCCGCACCACTCCCACGGAAGCCCGGTCCCGGCGTGCCAGCACCGCCAGTCCACGGTCGGTCAATACCAGCCGTTGGCCCTGACAATAGACTCGTTGGGCAAGCCCCGCGTCGATCAAAGGGGAGAGGGTTTGGGACAGCCGACCCTGGGAGACGCCCATCAACATCCGAAGGTGCTGCGGGGCAACCCAGAGCCAGTCGGAAACCAGATCCAGCGCCAATTTCCCGGCGGGTTTCAGCAGGGCGGGCAGCAGCCACTCAGGGGCGTTCTTATCGGTAAAGTTCGTACCTATGTCGCGGGGCAGAGTCGCCCGCAACGGCTGAGGCTCCACAGGTAACCCCCCACCCTCGATCACATGGCCTAGGGCCGCTGTCAGATTCAGCACTGTATTGACGGAGGGCAGCTGCCAGACGGGACTGTCTGGGCCGCACCAAACAACGTCCCGCTCCTGGCTCAACAATGCAGGAAAAGGCATGCTCGCCGCGAGGCGGCGGGCGTGGCGGAGGCGTACCGCGTCGGGCAGCAGCAGTAGCAGGCCTCCAACCGGCGGCCCTTCCCTAAGCCGCCACAACCGCTTGGCGAAGCCGGTGCGGTCTGCGGTGAGTCCCTGCCGGACCACGCCGACGGTGCGGCCGTCACTCAACTCGATACCGGCGTCCAGGGGCAGGCCCCGGTACCACCGGAAGGAGGAGATTCGGTGAATGGCGGCGATGGAGGAGGCGAGCCGGTAGATTACGGCCACGGCGTCCAGCCGCTCCAACAGGATGCGCCGCCACCTGGCGGATACCGGGTGGCGGCGCAAAAGCTGTTCCAGGGTCATGCCCTCGACCTCGGCCAGGCGCCGCAACCCGGCGCTGGTGGGGAAGTAGCGGCGGGTCTGCCGCAGCAGGGCGGTCGCGTGGGGGAGGGACGCGACGAGGCCCTGCCTTTCCAGGGCGGCCACGGCGTTGTAGGCCGAGCGGTCGGGTACGCCGGAGACGGCGGCCAGTTCCAGCCGGTCCAGGAAGGGCATGGCCGCCAGCCGCCGCAGGGTCTCCAGGTGAAGCTCTCCGGCACTCATCAGGCAGCACTTCCGGAACCGCTCCCCGGCGGGTTGGGGTTGCGGGTGCGCACCCGGTGCTGCCCGCCGGCCTGGTCCGGGGCCGGCGGCTGCGCCGGTGGGGAACCGTTGGCGTTCTGCCGCTCCGCCAGGAGCCTGCGGTATTCGCTCACCTTCTGCTCCCCGTCGGCGTTGGCGGCGGCCAGTTGACCGGCACTGGTGGTGTAGCCACGGGCGGCGTTGCGGACGGCCTCGGCCACATCCGTGTCGCCCGGCTCGGGTTTGCGCACCATCATGGAGTAGGCGGGCAGCCGCTCGGTCCCGACCGTTGCCCGAACGTAGCATTGATGGACCGGCAGCGACGTGATGTCGTCCTCGCTGACCCGGTCCTTGCCCAGTTCCCACACCAGGTGGCGGGCGTCGTTGCCCGCCACCTGGAACACGGCCAGGCAGCCCAGGTTGGCCAGGATGGTGTCCTACATGGTGCGGGACAGGTCGTCCAGCTTGGCCAGGCTCTGCGTCGCCAGGATGAAGGACGCTCCGTACTTGCCCAGCTCACTGAGCATGGACTCGTAGTCGACGCCGGGCATGGACTGCATCTCGTCCACGACCACCAATGCGCCCCGCCGCCGGTGCAGCGGCAGGCTCTCCTGCTCCCGGATCACCGAGTCCACCAGGTTCAGCAGCGAGGCCCCCACCAGGGCGGCCACGTCCCGGCCGGCGGTGCCCTGGGCGGTGGACACCAGCAGGACGCCGCCCTCCAGGATGGTCTCCCGCAGGTCGATGGTGGAG
>LXNJ01001261.1_pt1 | contig 15341 bp, 9 predicted proteins | sample 809081 | NCBI WGS metagenome assembly LXNJ01 (sample SAMN04870510, study PRJNA318959) | sponge metagenome | biome: sponge; feature: marine sponge reef; material: water | host: Petrosia ficiformis | place: Greece: Milos, Mediterranean Sea | collected 2013-05-29 | depth 5-7 m
CCGGCTTCCACGCGGCTTGATCCGGCGCTTGCGGGAGCGTTCGCTCGCCACCGGAACGGCGGTCAGCGAACTGGTGGCGCGAGCCCTCCAAGCCTTGCTGGCATCCCGGGAACCGCATGGCTGACGGCGGTCCGCTGGCGGTGCGCTTGGAGTTCCACTTTGACCGCCATCTGCCCGACAAGCTGGCCCGGGCTTACGCCCGGCTGGCCCCGCTCCGGCAGCGGCCGGCCAGACCCATTTCACAGGGGGAGCTGAACCATGACCAAGACAGCCGCCATCTATGCCCGAGTGTCCTCGGATCGCCAGAAGGAGAGCGGGACGATCGCCAGTCAGACGGCCGCCGTGCGGGAGCGCGCCCGGACGCGCGCATACATCGTGCCGCCTGAATGGGTGTTCGAGGACGACGGCTTCAGCGGGGCAGGCCTGGACCGGCCGGGATTGGAGGCGGTACGCGACCTGGCCGCCGAGGGCCGGATCGAGGCCGTGCTGATGTTGTCGCCGGACCGGCTCAGCCGCAAGTATGCCTACCAGGTGCTGTTGCTCGAGGAATTCGCGCGCTGTGGGGTGGCGTGCGAGTTCGTGGAGTCGCCGCCAGCCGAGACGCCGCGGGAGCGCCTGCTGGTCCAAGTCCAGGGCATGATTGCCGAGTACGAGCGGGCGCAGATCGCGGAACGCTCCCGGCGCGGCAAGCGGCACAAGGCGCGCAACGGATCGCCGAGCGTGCTCTCGGGAGCCCCCTACGGATACCGCTATGTGAAGCGCAGCGAGGGGCTCGAGGCACGCTACGAAGTGCTGGCAGGGGAAGCCGAGGTGGTGCGCCAAGTGTTTGACAGCTATACGCGGGAGCACTGCAGCATGCGGGCGATCGCCCGCCACCTGACGGAACAAGGGATTCCGACGCGCACCGGGAAGGGGTGCTGGGAGCGGTCGGTGATCTGGGCCATCCTGCGCAATCCGGCCTGCTGCGGGCGGGCCTGTTACGGCAAGACCGGGACAGGCCCGCGGCAGCGGCTCACGCGGCCCTTGCGAAAGCCGGGCAAGTTCGCCAGCCGGCAGGTGGCCGGACTCGAGCGTCCGCGCGAGGAGTGGATCGAGATCCCGGTGCCGGCCTTGGTTAGCGAGGAGCTGTTCGAGCAAGCCCAGGAGCAGCTCGAGGCGAACAAGCGGCATGCGAGGCGTCGGACAAAAGAACCGACCCTGCTGCATGGCATGCTGGTGTGCCGGCGTTGTGGCTATGCCTACTACCGCTGTACCACGCGTACGACAAAGCGGAAGCTGTACTACTACCGCTGCCTGGGCTCGGACGGGTGGCGTTACGAAGATGGCGTGCGCTGTGCGAGGAACTTGCGCTCGAACTCCTCGTCGTAGGACAGCTTCAGCGCATCAACCTCCCAACGCTGGCGCGATCCGCCATCGGGCATGATCCAGATCCTCTGCGCCGGGGCAGACGAACGCCCGAACGTTCACGTCGGTCGCGAGTCTTCCGAGGACACCGTGCGCGGAGAGCCGAATCCGGCCCTCCTCCCCGATTCGTTGATTGCGGCTCGTACGGCACCAGTCGCCGCGGCTGGCGAAGTCGGTGGTCGTCGCGCATTCCTGCGATGTGGAGCGGCTCGGAAGTATGCCCGGAGGCGGTGGTTGATGCCCGGTCTGCCGGAGCCTAGCGGCCTTCAGCTCTTAACTTGCACGAGGCCTCGGGGGTGTTGCTTGTCATCGACGCCCAGCCCAACCTCGCAGCCAGAGATCCCGCCCCTCACGCCACCTTGCCAGTAAGCCCCTGTAGTTAGGACCGGACAACGTTGGAGACGCCCCGGTTCGCTGGGTGCGACCGCCATCCTTCCGATTGCCCCAGCCAATCGCCATCGCGCAGTTCTCGCACCCGAACTGCAGCGGTGACCCGTCCTGCGTCAGAACCTGCAAGGCCCCGAAACCGAGAAATGCCACTGTCGGGCGGCAAGCACTGGTCAATCCGTTCGGTTGGATGACCCGCTCGTGCCGATTTGGTTGTTTTCTGGGGAATTACCCAGATTCTTCCCTTGACAGCCAAGTGGCTCCAGAATAGACTCGGGCTGACAGCGGGCCGCTCGGCCCGAACCGGGGGCCGGGGCTTCTGGGGCTGCGACTCGATCAGGCTCGTGGGTGTTTGAAGCCCCCGCGACCGAGCAAGAGAGGAGCGCAGCAAAATGAATTTGAAATCAAGTTCCCCGATCCATTGGGTGGGGGTCGCAACGTTGCTGGCATTGATGTCGGCTTTCGCGGTGACGGCATTGGGCCAGAACACGTATGGCACACTCGTCGGGCGGGTTTCCGACGCTCAGGACGCCGTGATACCAGGCGCCATGGTCACCGCGACCAACCAAAGCACGAACATCGCCCGGTCCGTTCAGACCGGCGCGACGGGCGACTACAGCGTTCTCAGTCTCTTGCCGGGAATGTACGACGTGAGCGTCGAGATGGATGGGTTCAAAAAGACCCTGATTGAAGGCATCAACCTCCGTGTCAACGAGTCTGTCCGCATTGACGTGGCGCTAGAGATCGGGGATGTGGTCGAGACGATCGAGGTCTCGTCGAGTGTGGCACCGCTGCTGGAAACGACACGCTCAACGTTGGGCACGGTCGTCGCGAACGAGAAGGTTGTGGAACTGCCTTTGAACGGTCGCGACATGACCCAGCTGACGATGCTGCTGCCCGGGGCTTCGCCGGGCGCGAGCGCTGGCGGCTTCTTCATCATCGGAGGCCAAACTGTCGCCGTGACAGGGAATCGCAGTGACCAGAACAACTACACGCTCGACGGGGTCAACAACAACGAAACCTTCTTCAAGCATTACGGGATCCGGCCCTCCTTGGATGCCATCCAAGAGTTCACCGTGCAGACCAACATCACCAGCGCCGAATTCGGGGATGCTGCTGGAGCGAACGTGAACGTAGCGATCAAGTCCGGGACCAACGAGATCCACGGAAGTCTCTTCGAATTCTTCCGCAATGACAAGCTGGATGCCCGGACCTTTTTCGCGCCGGAGAGAGCTGCGTTCCGCTGGAACCAGTTCGGGGCCGCCGTTGGCGGGCCTGTGGTGCGCAATCGCACGTTCTGGTTCGCGAACTGGGAATCCTTTCGATTCCGCCGGGAGAGCACGATTCTCAGCTCCGTACCGACGCAGGAGATGCGGGAGGGGCGTTTCCTGACGAACATCGACGGCTCTCCGATCGGCCAGCTCTACGACTTGCTCAGCACGCAAGAGGGGGCGGACGGCATGCTGACTCGCCAGCCGTTTGACAACAACACCATTCCCCAGAGCCGATTCCACCAGCTGGCGCGTACTTGGCAGGAAGGAGTGTACGGGCCATTCCTGCCTAATCAGCCGGGCCAGGCGCCCAATTTCATTAACACCACTCCCGACCGCCGGGACGACGACCAGGTGAATCTCCGGCTGGACCACCAAGTGAGCGACAACAACAATTTCTTCGTCCGGTGGTCGTGGGCTGACAACGAGAATCTTTCGCCGCAGTCGTTCCCCGGACGGGAGGTTTCGTTCTTCAACAAATTCCGGAACATGGCCGTCAGCGACACCCATGTGTTCAGCCCGAAGTCAATCTTCGACTTCAAGTTTGGATACAACTCCGACAACATTCAGCGCCGGACGGACCCGCTTGGCCTGGGGCAGCTGGTTGTCGGGTCCCCGGCCATGTTCCGCGAGGACTTCGATTTCCCGATCGGGATCGGGATCACCGGGTTCGCCGGGGCGGGCTTGACCGCCTTCGTTTCCGGACCCCAGCGCACGTGGCAGTTCATGCCCTCGTTCACGCAGATTGCCGGCAAGCACACCGTCAAGATCGGTGCCGACGTCAAGGTGCGCCACGTGCTGCACGACGGCGTGTTCGCCAACGTCAATCACGACAAGATACCCACGTCGGACCCGCAGGACACCGTCGGAGTGACGGGCTATTCATATGCCAGCTTCCTGCTGGGATTCCCGTCATCAGGAGGCAGGATCCAGCCACTGGAGGCCCCGGGCTGCAGCTCCTGCACGGAAGCCAACATGAAACAGGACCTGACGCACATCTACTTCCAGGACGACTACAAGATGACCCGCAATCTTACGCTCAACCTGGGTCTGCGCTACGAATGGACGTCCTGGTACAGCAGCCGGAACGACCCTCCGAACGCGTCGTGGTTCGATGCCATCGGGAATCAGTTCGTGTTTGCCGGGCCCAATCCGATCACCGGAGAGCCGGCGAACACCACTCCAACCTTCATCGTTCCGGACAAGAACAACTGGGCGCCTCGCTTCGGATTCGCCTACCTGCTAGGGCAGAGGACCACGGTACGGGGCGGTTATTCGCTTTTCTACGGTTCCAACATTGCGTGGGAAGGGAACCACATGCGTGGCAATTTCCCCTTCGCCTTGGGCCAGAACTTCGCGTCGGCGAACAAGACCGTCTATCAGGTCTCATCGAACGACCCGTTTCCGGCTCTCGACCCTTCGAGGCCCAGCGCCCAGCACACCGCGCGTCGCGACAACGTCATGCCATACGTGCAGCAATGGAATCTCGGTGTCCAGCGCCAGCTTGCGGATGATCTGATGTGGGAGGTCAACTACGTCGGGTCGAAGGGAACCAGGCTGAGTTCGTTCATCGATGGCAACAACGCCTTGCCCGGGCCGCCGGCGGACGGCGACACCATCCAGCAGCGCAGGCCGTACCCGATGCATACTGGGGCGTTCAGCGAGAACCAGTCCGATGCGGTTTCCAGCTATCACGGGCTCACCACGAAGCTCGAAAAGCGCTTCAGCCAGGGGCTGAGCTACCGGCTGAACTACGCTTGGTCGAAGTCTATGGACCTCAATTCACAATGGGGCGGGACGTCAGCGCAGAACGCTCTCGACGCGCGGAGTTCGATCGGGCTGTCGGACTTCCACAGGGCGCATATCTTCAGCGCGGACATGGTCTGGCGGCTGCCCCGCTTGCAGGGCCTGACGGGCGCGCTGGACAAGATCGTGAACGACTGGCAGATCAACACGATCATCCAGCTCCGTAGCGGAAGCTATCTCACGCCCACGCTGACGGGTGACCACAACAACGTAGCCGGGCGAGGAACCGGGCAACGTCCGGATCTGGCCGGCTCGGAAATTCGCTACCTGAGGACGCCCGAGCGATGGGTCGACCCGGCGTCATTCGCCCTGCCGAACCTCCCGGAGTACGTCGGTGACGAGAGCGGCTTCGGAACTGCTGGCCGCAACATCATCGAGGGCCCGGGGCACGCTGGCGTCGATTTCTCGCTGTACAAGAACGTCCCGATCACGGAACATCTGGGCGCCCAGCTACGGTTCGAGTTCTTCAACATCTTCAACCGGGTGAACTTCAACAATCCGGGCACGGGTGGCTGGGATCCGTCGAACTTCGCCAGCTGGGGCAGGATTACAGGAACCGGGGACGCGAGGCAGATCCAGATCGCGGCGAAGTTCTATTTCTAGGTCCCGTCCCGGCGATCGGAACGGTCCCGGCTAACACGGCGGGGCGTGATGGCGTACACTACGCACGGCGCGCCCCGCTTTCTGCTCCCGTCCTATGTCCACCGCGTGCTTCCAGCGAGGAGTCGCTGTCTGTGCACTCGTCCTCCTGCCAACGGCATCGCTCGATGCCCAGCCTGCCAATCCGGCGTCACAGGACCGGCTCGAGAGCCTGTATTCCGAACTCACTCGGGTCAGCCAATCGCAAGACCACGGACGCCTCAGGGCAATCTATACCGAGATCGCTGCCTTGCAGCCTGCCAGCGCCGAAGCCCGGCGAGGACTGGGGCTGGCCTGTTACTTGCAGGGGGACTTCGCAGCCGCGGTGCCCGCACTGGAGGAGGCGGCCAGCTTGCAGCCCGACCTGGAAGGTGTCCGCTTGTACCTCGGCATCAGCTATTACCGCATCAATCGCTTCCCAGCGGCGCTGGCTGAACTGGAACAGGCTCCGGAACTCCGTGCCAACGATTCGATGGCCAGGTACTGGCAAGGGGCCACCTATAGGGCGCTCGGCCAGCTGTCCGAGGCTGTTGCAGCGCTGGAGGCGGCACGGGAACGGGCCCCGGACAACCCGGATGTCCTCCAGCTCTTGATACGGGCGTACTCGGAACACTCGTCCGAATGGTTCGGCCAGTTGCTCTCGTCAGCTGCGAGTTCACCGTCCGGGCGGCTGTTGAAGGCCGAGGAGCTGGCCATGGACGGCGTGTTCGAGGCTGCCCTGCGGGAGGCGGACGGCGCGCTCGAAGAGGATCCCGGGCTGAGTGGATTGCATCGAGTGAAAGGCGAGGCCCACTGGGCCCGGGAGGAATACGCGCTCGCCGCCGCAGCGTTCCGTCTCGAACTCGGGACCAATCCGTGCAGCGGGGAAGCCCATCTCCGGCTCGGGGCGTTCCTGCTGGACGCAGGCGACCCCAGCGGCGCATCGCGCCACCTTCGAGCCGCGAATCGCTACAGCCCCCGGGACAAGCGCGTCCTCGAGTTGCTGGGCCGGATCCCGGGTGATTCCGCAAGCGCGGGCCGGCCTCCGGCAGGTACGGACCACGCAGCGGCGCCAATCGGCCCTGGGCTCGATGCCGCGCGGGACGCGTATCGGAGCGGCGATGCCGAGCAGGCCAGCCAACTGCTCGACGACCTGTTTCGCGATCGGCCCGAGTTACTGGAAGGGAGGCGGCTGCTGGCGAAATGCCGACTTGAAATGGCCGACATCGAGGAGGCGGTGGCGCTGTACCGGAATCTCCTCGCTCAGATTCCGGGCGATCCCGAGGCCCTTTATGGGCTGGGCAGGAGCTACGAGCGACTGGCGTCCCGAACGGCCGATCGCCTCTTCGACGTCAATCCCAGTTCACCGGGTGTCAGGCTGTTACGGGGCGAGTCCTTCGAGAGAGGCCCGCAGTACCAGTTCGACAAGGCGCTGGCGGAGTTCCGCGAGGCGGAAGCGCTGAGTCCGCCGGACCCCTCTGTCAGTCACGCCATTGGACGGGTGCTCTTCAAGATGAAGCGGTTCGACGACGCCGTCCCACATCTGGAAGGCGTACTGGCGGCGAACCGAAGCCATGGCATGGCGAACTATCTGCTCGGCAAGATCCGTCTGCTACAGGGGGACCGCGTCCTGGCCATTGAACTGCTGCGGACTGCCGTAGCCGCGCGTCCTGGCCTAGTGGATGCACGGAGGGACTTGGCTAGGGCGCTGGTCCTCGAGGGATCGCTCGACGAGGGAATAGCGATCTACGAGGCATTGCTCGAAGGCCATCCTTCCGACTCGAGCCTGCACGCTCTCCTGGCAGGAGCCTATCGCCGGGCGGGCCGCTTGGAGGAAGCGAAAGCGCAGGCCGAAAAGGCTAGCGCGACCGCCGCGGCAGCGCAGCCCTGACCCGGAAGGGGGTATGGATTTCGCACGTCAGCGGATCCAAGTTCCTTGCACCGTCGCCCTTGGTCATGGGTCCCTGGAATTCGGGAACCGCCCGTCTTGCCCTCGCTGACGTACTGCCAGCGGCCCGCGGAATCATAGAGCAAGGATGGGCAGGCCCCGATCGATGGCCCGACGCGCTACCAATCGGAGCGTTCCGCCGGACCCGTTGAGGGCGACGTTCCGACTCGCGGCGGCATCGGACGGAACCAGCGGTCAAGCCCGCAGGACTTCGCTTACCACCCGGGCTGGGAACTCGTCTGTCAGACGCTCGTCGCGACCGTCGTGGGTATAGACTAGATCGCGGTGGTTCAGGCCGATCAAGTGCAGGATGGTGGCATGCAGATCGTGTACACTGACACGGCTCTCGACGGCCTTGTATCCGATCTCGTCGGTCGCACCGTGAATCGTGCCACCCTTGACGCCGGCACCGGCTAGCCAGACCGTGAACCCGGTCGGGCCGTGGTCGCGCCCGGACACCCCGGCATCCCGGCTCTGGGCCAGCGGGAGCCGGCCGAACTCACCGCCCCAGACGAGTAGCGTCTGGTCGAACAGCCCAGTGCGCTTGAGATCCTGAATCAGCGCGGCGATGGGCTGGTCGGTTTTGGCGCAGGCATAGCGCAGTTCCCGGTCCAGGTCCGAATGGTTGTCCCAGATCTGTCCCTCGATGTAGACCTGTACGAGTCGGACGCCCCGCTCCACCAGCCTGCGAGCCATCAGGCACCGCCTGCCGTACGACGCGGTGCGCTCTTCGTCGAGGCCGTACATGGCGCGTGTCTCTTCGCTTTCCTGCGTCACGTCCAGGGCGTCACTCGCGGTCAGCTGCATACGGGCGGCCAGCTCGTAGTTCATCAGTCGCGCCTCGAGCTCGGGGTAGCCGGCCCTGGCGTCCCGATGCCTGCGATCCATTCGGGCCAGCAGAGAGCGAGCCAGGTCCAGCACGGGCGGGGGGTATTCTTCTTCGGGCTGCAGGTTCAGCAGCGGCGAGCCTTCGGAGCGGACTCGCGTCCCCTGGTACACCGGCGGCAGCCAGCCCGCCTGCCAGTTCTGGATATGGTTGACGGGCAGCCCCTTGGGATCGTCCAAGACGACATAGGCGGGCAGGTTCTGGTTCTCCGAGCCCAGCCCGTAGACGAGCCACGAGCCCAGCGTGGGGCGGTTCGAGAACTGCCGCCCGCCCTGCATGATGAAAATCGCCGGCTCGTGGTTGAAGTGGGTGGTGTACATCGACCGGATGAAAGCGATGTCATCCACCCGTGTGGACAGGTGCGGCAGGATTTCCGACACTTCCATGCCGGACTGCCCGTGCTTCGCAAAGCGGTAGGGGGACGGCATGAACCCGCCGGCCTCGTTGATGAACTCGATATCGTTCGCGAGGTCGCGCCCCGGGGCCTGGCCCTCGTACCGGGTTAGGGCGGGCTTCGGGTCGAACAGGTCGACTTGGCTAGGTCCGCCGTTCATGAAGAACTGGATGACGGACTTGGCCTTGGGTTCGAAGTGCGGGTCCTGGGGGGTCAGATCATGAGAATTCCGAGGCGCGGCCGCTGCTTGGGGGACCAGGAAGTCGCTGCCGAGCAGGGAGGCCAGCGCGGCCCCGTGCAGACCGTCCCCGACCCGCGAAAAGAAGTCCCGCCGCGTCGGGCCGACCGTGCCTCCCCTCGGGCCTGTCGAGGACTCGCGTCTCGGTTGCATCGCTGCTCCCTCCATCTCAGTCGATGTACACGAATTCCGCAGAATTCAGCACCGCATGGCAGAGTGTCGCCAACGCCAGCCAGTCGGCCTTGGCACGCCTAGGTTCCATCGGAACTTGGTCGTCGAGCCGGCGGCCCCAGTCTCTCGCCAGTGCGTCAAGCGTCCGGATGCCGTCGGCCCGCTCGTCGTCGTCGGGTCCACGCCCTAGAGCAGCCAGGTAGACCCGCTCGACCTGCGCGGCCCGGTCGTCACCGACGGCGTCGATCACGCGCCCGGCCATGTAGCGGGCGCTCGTGCGCAGGATCCCACTGTTCATCATCTGCAGGGCCTGAGACGCCACGGTCGACTTCGTCCGCTCCAGGCAGTTCGGCTTCAGCTGGGGAGCGTCGAAGGCCTCCAGCATTGTCAGCGGTTTCGACCGTCGCTGCTGGACGTAGATGCTCCGGCGCTGCCCCGCATCGGAGCCCGTGGCGACCACCTCGCCGTCCGGCTTGACTTCGATTTGCTCGGGGGGGCCGGAGGGCGTCGGATCGAGCCGCTGCGCCACCTTGAGCACCGAGTCGCGGATCGCATCGGCGTCGAGTCGCCGCAGTGGGAACCGCGATAGCAGGGTGTTGTCAGGATCCGCCGCCCGCCTCGCGGCGTCAAGCCGTGAACTCTGCCGGTAGGCGGTCGAGGTGAGGATCAGCCGGTGGAGGGCCTTCAGGCTCCAGCCGCGCTCGACAAACTCGACAGCCAGCCAGTCGAGGAGTTCGGGATGGGTCGGAATAGCCCCTGTGCGGCCGAAGTTGCCTGCGCTCTGGACGATCCCCCGTCCGAAATAGTGCTGCCATACGCGATTGACGAGGACTCTTGCCGTCAGCGGATGGCCTGGCTGCACGAGCCATTTCGCGAGCGCAAGTCGACGGCCGCTTGACCAATCCAGTGGCTCGAGCTGGTAGGGCTGAATGCCCGAGGCGAGCGCCGACGGCACCCCCGGCTGGACCGGAGGCCCTGGATTCTCGTGCTCGCCTCGATACAGGACGTGGACGGGTGTCGGCTCTCCTCCCATGTCGAACAGCGCGCGGACCCGTGGCGGCGTGCGGCGCCGGAGCATGGCCTCGACCAGCGAATCCAGCAGTGCGGACGCCTCTGCACCTGCGCTCCCACCGTCCTCCGCGCCCGGTGAGCCGTCCGAACCGGCGCGGGAATCCTCGGCGAGTCGCTCTGAGACGATCCCGCGCACCTCTACGAGTGTGGAGATGTGGACTTTCGGTACTTCCTCCGCGAGTAGTTTCTTGCGCAGTGGCGCAGGCAGATCCCTGACCTTCCTCGCCAGGCGCTGGATCTCGGCCTCGATGGGTGCGTTGTGCCGCTCCACTTCCAGCGCGTCCTCGGCTGGGGCGCCCGGCATCAGGCGGGTGTTCGTTGCGTTCCAGTCAGCATCGGGCCCGATATCGGCCTCGTTCGGCGACAGCCAGTCGTACGGATCGTACGCGCTCCGGAGAATGGCGCTCATCCGGTAGTAGTCGCGCTGGGGAATCGGGTCGTACTTGTGGTCGTGGCAGCGGGCGCATGCCACTGTCAGGCCCATGATCGTCGAAGTGAGGATCTGGAGCTGGTCCGCTACGACCGTGAGCCGCTCGGCGACAAAGCCTTGGGAGACGCTGTAGGTGCCGTCGGGACCCATCCGCAGAAAGCCGGTGGCTACCAGCTTGTCGCTGTCTGCGCGTTCCAGCGGGAGCGCCGCTTCCCGGTAGTTGAACAGTTCGTCGCCGGCAATCTGCTCCAGAACGAACTGGTCGTAGGGCTTGTCCTCGTTAAGCGATCGAATTACCCAATCGCGGTATCGCCACGCGTGAGGCCGGACAGCGTCGAAGTCCACCTGGCCTTCCGAGTCCGCGTATCCCGCCGCGTCGAGCCAGCGCCGCCCCCAGTGCTCCCCATACTGCGGGGACTCGAGCAGCCGGTCGACCATTCGCCCGTAGCTGCCGTCGCTTCGGTCCGCGAGGTAGCTCTCGACTTCCTCGGGCGATGGCGGCAGGCCGATGACGTCGAAGTACGCTCTCCGCATCAGCGTCAGGCGCTCGGCGTCGGGCGAGAATGCCAGGCCTTCCGCCTCGAGCTTCTGCAGCAGGAACGCGTCGATCGGTTGCCGGATCCGATCATCCGCGCTGACCGTCGGCGTGGCCGGCCGTCGCGGGGGCTGGAAGGCCCAGAACCTGCGATCCTCCTCGCTGACGAGCGGATCGGAGGCCGGGTCGACCGGGCTCGGTCGCTCGTCGTCCCACGGGGCGCCGTTCCGGATCCACGAGCGCAGGTCCGCGAGTTCGTCGGACGTCACGGGCCGGTACGACAGACGTGCCTGATGCTCTACGGGTGGCATCTCTTCTGCAGCGATCCGCTGGATCAGCAGGCTCCGATCGGGATCCCCGGGAACGATCGCCGGGCCGGACACGCCGCCCGCTAGGACGGACTCGCGGGTCCGGAGGTCAAGTCCGCCCTCCTGCCTGCGCCGCCCGTGGCAAAGGAGGCACTTGACGTTGATGGTCGTGACGAGGATCTTGCGCGGGCTGACTCGCTCGTACGCGCTCGGGCCGGCCGCTGCGCTTTCCCCTTGAAGGAGCGCGCCGCCTTCGATCCAGCGGCGAAGAACCTCCACTTCGCGGGGCGCCAGCTTGCTGTCGCCCATGGGCATGGCGCCCGAAGCGGTCTTCTGCAGGAGTAGGCTGTCAAGCGGTGACCCGGGTACCAGTGCGGGCCCGGACTTGCCTCCTGTCAGCAGACCCTCCCGCGTTCGCACGTCCAGCCCGGCCTGCGGCGACGCCTCGCCATGGCACGCCACGCAGTTCGCGGCCAGAATCGGCGCGATATGGGATTCGAAACGAGGAGCCGAGACGTCCTGGGCGTGCAGGCACCCGGCGACTACGCACAGGAATCGCCCACAGCCTCGCAGGAGCGTTGCACGGCGGTTGGTCGGGAAACGGGCTGCGGAGCGCATTGCACGGATCTCTGGAGACGGCCGCTCTTCCGGCTGGAGTGTATCACAGACTCCGCCGGTGCTGATCGGATCAGTGGCCTCGTCCGGACCGTTTCCGGCCGAATCCCGCGAGCCGACTCCGACATGGGAGCCTGTTCGGTTGCGGGCTGGACGGTGGCCTCCTTCCAGATTGTGGATCGGGCCTCGCTGGCGGCCTTTTCCCTCTGGAATTCCTCGAGGTACGCGCGAGCCTGGACGGGGCGCCTCTCTCTCGCGTGGATTCGGCCCAGCACGTTATAGGCTTCGTAGAACTCTGGCTCGGCTTCGATGGCCCTGCGTAGCTGGTCAGCGGCTTCGTCGCTGCGGCCTCCCCTGATCCAGACCCTGGCCAGCTCGTAGCGGGCTGCGGCCTCCGACGGGTCGATCTCGACAGCCTTGCTCAGAGTCTCGATGGCCTTGCCGCCGCTGCTCCCGTCCGGGGTGCTTGCGGCCAGCAATCGTCCCAGTTCGGCGTAATACGCCGCCGCGTCCGGCTTCATTTGGATGGAACGCTCTAGGGCCGCCGCGTTGCGCCTTGGCTCGCGCCGCTTCCGGCAGGCACGGCCGAGCAGGAAGTAGGATTGATGGCGTTGCGGGTCAAGCGCGATCGCTAGCTCCAGCGGACGCGACGGAATCTCGCTCTCCGGCGCGAGATTCAGGCAGCTCAGCGCGAGGGCGTGCAGCAGCTGCGCTCGTTCCTGCCGCGAGTCATAGACATGCGGGTCTGCGAGGCGCAGCAGTTCGACGGCAGTCCCATGATGATGCCGGCCGCTGAGCATTGCGGCGAATTCGGAGAACCGCGTGCCTTGCTCCCGATCGGAGCCCGCTGCCTTCACGGGCGGCCCCGCGGAGACCTCCCGGTAGGCGTCCTCGCACTAATTGCGCCGGATCGCGTAAGAGACCTTCGGGGTTGACGCGCTGGCATCCACGCGCATCTTGCGCCACCACTCCATGGCCGCGCGCGTCTCGCCCTGCCCGACCAGGACTAGGCCGAGATTCAGGTACGCGTGCGGACTCGAACGATCCTCGGCAATTTTCCTCTCGAACAGGGTCTCGGCCACGCCGAAGCGATCGAGCGACGCGTGTGCAGATGCCAAGAGGGTCAGGGTCTAGGCACTAGCCGGGCCGCTAGGGTTGGCAAGAGGCTCGAGCAGGTCCACGGTTCGCTCGTGCTCGTTGAGGAGGAAGTTGGTCAGAGCCAGGTAGGAGCGGCTCTCGAGAGACTCGTCCGAGCGCGACAACGCTGTCTCGAACGCGTCGCGGGCGTCCTTGTAGAAGAGGTATTGAAACAGGAGCCTGCCTACGCGAAGGGCCACGGCCGAGCTTGGGGGGGGCCGGGCTGGAGCATTGCCAGAGCGGTCGCGCGTCCGTCCGTCAGCACGCCGGCTGCGAACTGGGCTGCAGCGAGATGGAAATGGACTCCGGTATTGCGAAAGCCCTGCCTGATCGATTCCTCGAGGTGGCGGGCAGCCCTCGGGTTTTCCCCGATCTGGCGGAGCAGGATGCCCGCCTTGTAGTGCAGGACCGCCTGCGCCGGATCCGCGGCGAGCGACTGCTCGTACTGCCCATCGTCACCAAGTCCGGCACCAACGAGGTCCACGGCACGGCCTCCGAGTTTCTCCGCAGCGACGATCTGGATTCTTCGGAGTTCTTCGCGAACCGGTCCGGCACGTCGCAGCCCGAGTCTCGCCAGAACCAGTTCGGCGCAACGGTCGGCGGTCCGATTGTCCGGATCCGGACATTCCTCTTCTTCATGTATGAGGGCCAGCGCCTGAGCCGGGAGTCCACGCTCCTGAACGTCGTGCCCACGACCGAGATGTTCGGCGGCGACCTCTCGCAGGACACCCAGGGCCGGCCGGCCGCCCCGTTCTTCGGCCCGTTCAGCACAGTCGAGAACCCGGACGGCTCGCTTTCCCGCAAGCCAATGCCGAACAGCCGGATTCCTTCGAGCATGATCAACCGGTCCACCAAGCAGCTCCAAGAGACCCTTTGGAGCGCTCCGAACCTGCCGGGCCGGGCGCAGAACCTGATCAACACCAAGGCCGCGCGGATTGACAACGACCAGTGGATGGGCAGGGTCGATCACCGGTTCGGCGACAACAACATCCTGACGGGCCGCTACAGCCTGAGCGATTCGGTGAGCCCCCGCCCCACCGCCCACCTCTCGGTCGACAACCTCCTGGTCACCACGTTCACCAACATCATGATCAGCGACACGCACACCGTGAACCCGACCACGATCCTGGACATGAAGGTCTCCTACCATCGAAACAATCTCCAGATTGCCGACAGCGCACCCGGGGGCAAGGAGGCCGTCGAAGGCTTCATCACCGGCAACAACATCCAAGGAATTCCGGTCCGGAAGAGCAAAGCGGTCCCACTGTTCCCGCAATGGAGCATTTCGGGCCTTGCCAGTCCGAGCCAGACGGGGTTCCCGTTCCCGGACGACTCCTACAGCGCGTACGCGACGATCACCAAGATCGCTGGCGGCCACACCATCAAGGCCGGGTTCGAGTTCAAGCACAGCCGCAACCTGGACGACGGGTACTTCACGGGCGATATGAGCTTTGGCAAGGTGCCGACCGAGTATCCGCAGAACGCGGCCGCAACGGGCAACGCGGTGGCGTCCTACCTGCTCGGCCTGCCGACGATCGCCCGCCGCAACATCGGCGAGGGCACGACCGCCATCATGCGGAAGGAGGATTACAGCCTCTTCTTCCCGGACGACTGGCGGGCCACGGCCAACCTGACGGTCAATCTCGGTCTCCGCTGCGACATGAGCGAATGGCCGAAGCATCGCGACGACCTGCTCGCCTCGATCGATCTGGGCATCGGCCAGTTCCTCTGGGACGGGCACAATCCGATCACAGGGGAGGGGGCCAACGTGCGGCGAGGGATCGTGGAGCCCGACAACAACAACTTCGCTCCGCGCGTGGGGATGGCGTACCGGCTCGGGGAGAAGACCACGGTCCGGTCCGGATTCGGCGTCTTCTACATGACCAACTATCTCTGGGAGGCGCAGAGCGTGCGCGGCAACTGGCCGTTCGCCATCAGCGAGAACTTCTCCAATCTGAACGACCGCGGGCCTGCCAGCCCGGTCGTTCCGCTCGGAGCTGTTCAACGCGTTCAACAATGTGAACTTCGGGAAGCCCAATGCGGATCTTGACGCAGGGCCCGGCGTGTTCGGCTCGATCGGGGGACTGGCGCCGCAGCAGTTCGCGCGGCAGGTCCAGCTTGG
>LXNJ01001262.1_pt1 | contig 15337 bp, 14 predicted proteins | sample 809081 | NCBI WGS metagenome assembly LXNJ01 (sample SAMN04870510, study PRJNA318959) | sponge metagenome | biome: sponge; feature: marine sponge reef; material: water | host: Petrosia ficiformis | place: Greece: Milos, Mediterranean Sea | collected 2013-05-29 | depth 5-7 m
CGGTGAACGCGAGGAGTCTGGGGTCAGGCAGCATCGTGGGGGTTGCGGGCTCGGGAGGCGCGGCGGCGGGCCGCTCGGGGCGGCACGGGCGGCACGCCCTCTCCGCTCACCCGGCCGCGCCCGGCGGTTCGGGCGGGGCAAGGTCCATCAGGCGGTCCACGAGCCGCCCCGCTTCATCCTCGACGACCAGCTCCTCGCGCGCCCCGCGTCCGATGAACCCGCATTCGACCCCCGTGTCGAGGAGGGCGACGAGAGGGTCGAAGTACCCGTTCACGTTGAACACGCCGCACGGCTTGCCGAGAAGGTCGAGGTAGTTCGCGCTCATCACCTCGAAGAGCTCGTCGTAGGTCCCGATCCCACCCGGAAGGGTCAGGAAGGCGGAGGCGCGGGAGAACATCACCTCCTTGCGTTCGGCCATCGAATCGACCATGACCAGCTCGCTCAAGCCCCTCGCGAGAATCTCCCGGTCGGCGAGGAATCGAGGCGCCACGCCGACGATGTGGACCCCGGCCGCGCGGGCCGCATCGGCCACCGCCCCCATCATCCCGCCGCCCCCGCCGCCGTACACGAATCCGATGCCGCGCGCGGCGGCCGCCTCCACCACCTCACGGGCGGCATCGGCGTGCGCGGGGTCCCGGGCCGGCCGGGCACCGGCGAAGACGCAGATCAGAGGGCGGGACATCGACGCTTCCCCTTGTGTAGCGGCGGTCGTGAAGATCGGCGCGGCCTCGCCGGCGGATCCGCCAACCGGGTCGACGGCGGAATGGAAAGCGGGCGCGGCACGCTCGGGACAGGCTTCGCGGCGGCCGGTCCGCGGGGGGCGGGCCGGCGGCAACCGTTCCGCGCCTAACGCTTCCGGCAACCGTCGAGCCGGGCCCGCCACTCGTCCGCCTTTCCGGCATCCGCGGCGACTCCGAGCTCCGCCTGCTCGTAGGCCCGGACCAGCCGGCGAACCGCCGCGCAGTGGCCGCCGAGGGCGCCGTGCGTATACCACTCGAGGGCGATCTCCTCGTCCGCGGCGACGATCAGTCCGTCGCCCCGCTCGGCCAGCAGCCCCATGAAGGTCTGGGCCGCCGGGTAGCGGTGCTCCGCCGCCTTCTCGATCATCAGGACCGCTTCCAACTGGTCGAACGAGGCTCCGCCGAGCCCGAACATGCGGAGCATGCCGAAGTGATAGGTCGAAGCGGGATCACCCGCGGCCGCGAGGGGCTCCCAGGTTTCGCGCGCCTTCTTGTATCCCGGATGCTTCGGATCCTTCGAGGCGACCGCTTCGTCGAAGACGGCGAGGGCGGCGAGGTGCGCCTCGCGAACCTCGGGAGCGACGGGGGCGATCTCCTCCGCGGGCAGCACGTTCGCCCGGTGGTACTGCTCGAGCCCGGTGGGATCGTCGTCTCCCGCTCCCGCGACCCCACACCAGAGGACGGACCCGGCCATCACCACCGATGCCCAACCGGAAAAGGTTCTCATCGTCACTCCCATACCGTCGGAGCCGGGGCCGACACCTCGACCGCGGCTGCGACCGTGCACCCTTGAAGCATTTCGCTCGTTCGGCGCGAATTGTACCCGGGGCCGGGCCGGGCTGGCCGGGCGGCTCGAGATTCCGCGCCGTCCCGGTCCCGATGCCGCGTCACCGGCCCGACGCCACGCACGAAGCAACTCAGTCCGACAGCGATCTTCATGAGGCCGCTCCAACTTCCGCCATCATGGTGCGTGGCCCCCCGCGGTCGTCGTCGCGGCCGCCCCGAGCCAGCGCCCCCGGGTCACCGCGGCCGCGATGCCGAAGAGCACGAGGCCGGCGACCGAGAACGCCACCATCTGGAACCCGACCCCCATCCACTCGATGAGGGCGCCCCCGAGGAGAAGGCCCACGGCATTGCCGTAGACGGCCAGCATCCGAGCGCCCATCACCCGCCCGCGGTAGGCGGGCGAGGTCACCATCAGCAACGCCGCTCCCATCGAGATCATCGCGAGGCTCTGCGCGAACCCGATGAGGAACAGCACGGCCATGCCGGAGGCGTGGGTGCCGGTGAACGCGAGGGCCGCGAGCAGGACCAGCCACCCGACGAGACCGATCCCCGACACCGGTGCCGGAGCACGGAGCCGCACCACCGCGACGACCGTCGAGGCAAGGAGCGCGCCGGAGGCAAGGGCCGCGATGAGCTGCGCGAGTCCGTTCTCGTCCGCCCCGTACAGATCTCTCGCAACCGCCGGGAGCAGGCCCATGACACTCGGATAGGCGACGAGATTCGCGAGAACGGCGAGAAAGAGCATGAACCGGATCATCCCGGACGACCGGATGTAGGCGACGCCTCGTCCGAACTCGCCCGCGAACCGGGCCGTGGCGGTTCCGGCCGGGAGCTCGGGACGGCTGAGCGGCGGCGGCGAGATCCCGAAGCCGATGAGGGTCGCGAGGAGATAGAACGCCGCCACCGCCGCGTAGGCCGATCCCACCCCGAATGCGGCCATGATCCCCGCCCCGGCGAGGGCCCCGACGATCCGGGGCACATCCATGGTCAAGCGCTGGAATCCGCTCGCGTTCATGAGGAGCCGCGGGGGAATGGTGTCCGCGACGAGCGAGAAGCGCATCATCATGTCGAGCGGCCGGAGGAACCCGCCGAGCCCCGCGATCACGAACGCGTGCCACGGCTCGAGCCACCCCGCAAGGCCGAGCCCGGCCGCGGTTCCCGCGATGAGCACGTACGCCGCACGCAGGGAGAGGAGCAGGGTGCGGCGGCTCACCCGGTCCGCCACCACCCCGAGTCCGGGAGCGAGCAGGGTCCCGCCGTATTGCAGCGCCGCGACGACCGCGAGCAGGAACGGCGAGCCGGTCTGGACGAGCACGTACCAGCCGAGAATCAGGTTCTCCATCTCGAAGCCGGACGAGGTCGTCACGTCCGACCCCCACTGAAAACGGAAGCTTCGCACCGCGAGCGGGGCGAGCACCCCGCGACCTGGGCCTCCCCCTGCGCGCCGCGCCCCCGGCGGGGCGGCGTCCGGGGCGGGTTCGCTGTCGCGATTCGGGGTCCGGGGCCTCAACAAGGGCCGCTACATCCCTTCACGGGGACGGACGGGCCGGGCCCGCGCGCATATTCGGTCGAAAGTGGGAGGAGACCCGCCGGGGAAGGAATACAAGGCGGCGCGCCGGGCTTCCGGCGACCTCCGCGTCGGACTCCACGGCAGCCGAAAGCGGCTGGCAACCGTAAGCATCAAAGTAGCGCACCCGCGATGAGCGCGAAGAGCGGCAGGTCGGATTGGCGAAGCGTAATCCGACGGTTGCGTCCAGAGGACCACGCGTAGCGGGAGTTGTCGGACTACGCTTCGCTAATCCGACCTACCCACTTCGGTGACCTCCATCCAATGATGGTGCGGTCATCCGGTCCATCAGTGTGAACACGCCCTAGCGCGGGAGGTCGGACCTGCCCATCAGGTGCTCGTCCACGGCCCGGGCCGCCTGGCGGCCCTCGCGGATCGCCCACACCACGAGCGACTGGCCGCGGCGCATGTCCCCGCAGGCGAACACGTTGTCGATCGAAGTCCGGTAGTCACGGGTATCGGCGAGCACGTTGCCCCGGGGGTCGAGATCGACCCCGAGGTCGGTCAGCATGCCCTCGTGCTCCGGGTGCAGGAACCCCATCGCGAGGAGGACCAGATCGGCCGGAAGCTCGAAGTCCCCGCCCTCGACCCTGACCATCCGGGGCGGCGCGCCGGGGCCGTCCCGCTCCCACTCGATGCGCGAGCAGGCGAGGGCCCGGACCCGTCCATCCCGGCCATGGATCGTGCCCGTCGTCACGCTGAAGTCCCGCTCCGCACCCTCCGCCTGCGAGCTCGAGGTCCGGTAGCGCAGCGGCCAGTCCGGCCAGGTCAGGAGCTTCTCCTCCCGGTCGGGAGGGCGAGGCAGGATCTCGAGCTGGGTCACCGAGAGCGCGCCCTGCCGGAAAGAGGTGCCGATGCAGTCCGAGCCCGTGTCGCCGCCCCCGATCACGACGACATGCTTGCCCGTGGCGGTAATCGCGACCTCCTCGGGGACCTCGTCCCCCGCCACCCGACGGTTCTGCTGGGGGAGGAACTCCATCGCGAAGTGCACGCCCTCCAGATCGCGCCCCTCGACGGGGAGATCGCGAGGCCGCTCCGCGCCGCCCGCGAGCACCACCGAGTCGAACTCGTCGAGGAGCGTGCGCACCGGGAGGTCGATTCCCACGTGCACCCCCGGCCGGAACGCGACTCCCTCGGCCTCCATCTGCCGCATCCGCCGGTCGATGAGGTCCTTCTCCATCTTGAAGTCGGGGATCCCGTAGCGGAGAAGGCCACCGATCCGGTCGCTCTTCTCGAGGACGTCCACCGCGTGCCCCGCGCGCGCGAGCTGCTGGGCGCAGGCGAGACCCGCCGGCCCCGATCCGACCACCGCGACCCGTCGCCCCGTCTTCCGGGGGGCCGGTTGCGGCGCGATCCAACCGTCGCTCCAGCCCCGGTCCGCGATCGAGCACTCGATGGTCTTGATGGTGACCGGGCTGTCGATGAGGTTGAGGGTGCATGCCTCCTCGCAGGGAGCAGGACAGATCCGGCCCGTCACCTCGGGGAAGTTGTTGGTGGAGTGGAGGATGTCCAGCGCCTGGCGCCACCTGGACTCGTAGACGAGGTGGTTCCAGTCCGGGATGACGTTGTTGACCGGGCACCCTTCGTGGCAGAAGGGAATCCCGCAGTCCATGCAGCGCGCGCCCTGCCGGGCGAGCTCCTCGTCCGGCAGCCTGACGACGAACTCGCTCCAGTTCCGTACCCGCTCCTCGACCGGGAGGTAGGTCCGATCGTGACGCTCGTACTCCAGGAACCCGGTTGCCTTGCCCATCACAGGGCGGCTTCCACGAGCGCCAGGCCGGGCTCTTCCTCCCGCCGCATCTCCTCGAGCGCCCGCCGGTAATCCACCGGCATGATCTTGACGAAGCGTTCGACCCGGTTCTCCCAGTCGTCGAGCATCCGCCGGGCCACCTCGCTCCCGGTGTAGTGGAGATGGCGCTCGACGAGCCTCCGGAGACGTGGTTCGTCGAAGCGGGTCATGTCGGGATGGTAGTCGGCGCGGCCGTCCGCGTCCGTGCCCGGCATCACGCCGGCGCCCTCGCGGCGGATGGGCTCGAGATCCACCATGGAGGTGTTGCAGCGAACCTCGAAGTCCCCGTCCTCGTCGTAGACGTAGGCGATCCCGCCGCTCATGCCGGCCGCGAAGTTGCGTCCCGTACGGCCGAGCACCACCGCCACGCCCCCCGTCATGTACTCGCAGCCGTGATCCCCGACGCCCTCCACCACCGCGATGGCGCCGGAGTTGCGCACCGCGAACCGTTCGCCGGCAACGCCTCGGAAATAGCACTCCCCGGCGATCGCGCCGTAGAGCACGGTGTTGCCGATGAGGATGTTCTCCTCGGGAACGAGCCGCGAGGCGCGCGAGGGATAAATCGCGAGGCGCCCGCCCGACAGTCCCTTCCCCACGTAGTCGTTGGCGTCTCCCTCGAGCTCGATGCTCACCCCGCAGGCGAGGAACGCGCCGAAGCTCTGGCCGCCCGTGCCCCTCGCCCGGATGTGAATGGTGTCGTCGGGAAGGCCGGCATGGCCGTGGCGCTTGGCGATCTCGCCCGAGAGCATCGCCCCCACCGTGCGATGTGAGTTGCGCACGTTCACCTCGATTCGCACCGGCGCCCCCCCGTCGATGGCGGGACGGGCGCGCCGGATGAGCTCGTGGTCGAGGGCCCGCTCGAGGCCGTGGTCCTGCTCCTCGCAGTTGTGGATCGCGACCCCGGGGGCCGGCTCCGGCTTGTGCAGGATGCGCGAGAAGTCGAGCCCGCGCGCCTTGGAGTGCTCGATCGCGCGCCGCATGTCGAGGCGCTGCGACTGCCCCACCATGTCCTCGAACCGCCGGTACCCGAGCTTCGCCATGAACTCGCGCACCTCTTCGGCCACGAAGAAGAAGTAGTTGATGACGTGCTCGGGCTGGCCGATGAACCGCGCGCGAAGCACCGGGTCCTGGGTCGCGACCCCCACCGGGCAGGTATTGAGGTGGCACTTGCGCATCATGATGCAGCCGCTCGCGACCAGGGGGGCGGTCGCGAAGCCGAACTCGTCGGCGCCGAGGAGCGCCCCGATGACCACGTCCCGGCCGGTACGGATGCCGCCGTCCACCTGCACCGCGATCCGCCCCCGAAGCGCGTTGAGGACGAGGGTCTGGTGGGTCTCGGCGAGCCCGATCTCCCACGGAGACCCCGCATGCTTGATCGACGTGAGCGGGCTCGCCCCGGTGCCCCCGTCGTGTCCCGCGATGGTGACGTGGTCCGAGTGGCACTTGGAGACCCCGGCCGCCACCGTCCCCACCCCCACCTCGGAGACCAGCTTCACGCTGACCCGGGCCTCGGGGTTGACGTTCTTCAGGTCGTAGACGAGCTGGGCGAGGTCCTCGATGGAGTAGATGTCATGGTGCGGCGGCGGGGAGATGAGGCCCACCCCCGGCGTCGAGTAGCGAACCCGCGCGATGGTGCGGTCGACCTTGTGCCCGGGAAGCTGCCCGCCCTCGCCCGGCTTCGCGCCCTGCGCGATCTTGATCTGGAGCTCGTCGGCGTTGACGAGGTACTCGGTGGTCACCCCGAAGCGCCCGGACGCCACCTGCTTGATCGCCGAACGCATGGAATCGCCGTTCGGGAGCGGCTGGTACCGGTCCGATAGCTCGCCCCCTTCGCCGGTGTTCGACCGCCCCCCGATCCGGTTCATCGCGATCGCGAGGTTGGTGTGCGCCTCGTACGAGATCGACCCGAACGACATCGCGCCGGTCGAGAACCGCTTGACGATGGAGACCGCGGGCTCCACCTCGTCGAGAGGAACGGCGTCACCGTCGCCCGCGAACCGGAACTCGAAGAGCCCGCGCAGGGTGAGGAGCCGCTCGCTCTGCTCGTTGATGAGGGCGGAGAACTCGCGGAAGGTGTCGAAGCGCTCGCCGCGGACCGCATGCTGGAGCTTCGCGACCGACTGCGGCGACCACATGTGGGCCTCGCCCCGGACCCGGAACGCGTAGTCGCCGCCGGGGTCGAGCGCGTCGCGGAAGAGGGGGGCGTCGCCCCACGCCTCCTCGTGGCGCTGCATCGCGTCGGCGGCGATCTCCTCGATGCCGATTCCCTCGACCCGGGTCGCAGTACCCGTGAAGTACTTGTCCACGAACCGGCTCGAGAGCCCCACCGCGTCGAAGATCTGCGCGCCGCAGTACGACTGGTAGGTCGAGATGCCCATCTTGGCCATGACCTTGAGCAGGCCCTTGCCGATCGCCTTGATGTAGTGGGCCTCGAGCTCCTCACAGGGAGCGTTGAGCCGTTTCTCGCGGACGAGCGAGGCCAGGGTCTCGTAGGCGAGCCAGGGGTTCACCGCCTCCGCTCCGTAGCCGGCGAGGGTGCTGAAGTGGTGGACCTCCCGGGCCGCGCCGGACTCGACGATGAGCCCCGTCTCGGTGCGGAGCCCCGCCCGCACGAGGTGGTGGTGCACGGCGGCGGTCGCGAGCAGGGAAGGGATCGGCACGTGGAAGGCATCCACCGAGCGGTCGGAGAGGATGAGGATGTTGTAGTGGCCGCGCACCGCCTCCTCGGCCGCCCCGCAGACCCGGTCCAGCGCCTCCTCCATTCCTCCCGCGCCCCCCTCCGCGGGGTAGCAGATGTCGATGGTGCGCGAGCGGAACCGGCCGCCGGTATGGGCCTCGATCTCCCGAATCGTGTGCAGGTCGCGGTTGGTGAGGATCGGCTGCCCGACCTCGACCCGGCCGAGCGCCCCGCCCCGTTCGGGATCGAGCAGGTTCGGCCGCGGCCCGATGATCGAGATGAGCGACATCACGAGCTGCTCGCGGATGGAGTCGATGGCCGGGTTGGTGACCTGCGCGAAGTTCTGCCGGAAGTAGTTCGCGAGCGGCTTCGGGCGGGAGGAGAGCACCGCGACGGGGTTGTCCGCGCCCATCGACCCGACCGCCTCTTCCGCTCCCTCGGCCATCGGGGCCATGAGGAACTCGATGTCCTCGCGGGTGTAGCCGAACGCCTGCTGGCGCTGGAGGAGCGGCTCGTTGGTGGCGGGCTCGGCGTAGCCGTTCGAGGGAAGGTCCTCGAGCCGGATCTGGGTCTCGTCGAGCCGCCGTTGCCACGGGCGCGACGCGGCGAGCCCCGCCTTGAGCTCCTCGTCACCGATGATGCGCCCCTGCTCGAGGTCGACGAGCAGCATGCGTCCCGGCTGGAGCCTCCACTTGCGGACGATCCGCTCCTCGGGAATGTCGAGCACCCCGACCTCGGACGCCATGATGACGCGATGGTCGTCGGTCACCACGTAGCGGGCGGGGCGGAGGCCGTTCCGGTCGAGGGTCGCCCCGATCTGGCGCCCGTCGGTGAACGCGATCGCGGCGGGGCCGTCCCAGGGCTCCATGAGGGCCGCGTGGTACTCGTAGAACGCGCGGCGCTCGGGGTCCATGAGCGGATTGTCCTGCCACGCCTCGGGGATCATCAGCATCATTGCGTGGGCGAGCGGGTACCCGCCCGCAACCAGCAGCTCCAGGGCGTTGTCGAAGGTCGCGGAGTCCGAGATCCCTTCGCGGATGATCGGCCACAGCTTGTCGAGATCGTCCCCGAGGAGGGGCGAACTCATGCTGTGGCGGCGCGAGTTCATCCAGTTGATGTTCCCGCGGATGGTGTTGATCTCGCCGTTGTGGCAGAGGAAGCGGAACGGATGGGCAAGCTGCCAAGAGGGGAAGGTGTTGGTGGAAAACCGTTGGTGGACGAGGGCGAGGGCCGACTCGATGCGCGGGTCGACGAGGTCGGGATAGTAGGTGTCGAGCCGCGCGGCGAGCATCATGCCCTTGTAGCAGATGGTCCGGGCGGAGAGAGTGGCGGCGTAGACGTCGCTATCCCCGAGGCCCTGGCGCTCGAACGCCCTCAATGCGACCTTTCGGATGACGAATAGCTTGCGCTCGAACGCGTCGACGTCCGCGCAACCCGGTCCGCGGCCGACGAACACCTGGCGGATTCGGGGCTCGTTGGGCTTCACGCTCTCGCCGAGGACGGACGGATCGACCGGTACGTCGCGCCAGCCGAGGAGACCCTGCCCCTCGGCCGTGACGACCTCCGCGAACGCATCCTCGCAGGCACGGCGCGCGGACTCGTCCTTGGGCAGGAACACCATCCCGACGCCATAGTGACCCGGGGCAGGAAGGTCGAAGCCGAGCCCCGCGCACTCCTCGCGGAGCAGCCGGTCCGGGATCTGGATCAGGATCCCGGCGCCATCGCCGGCGAGGGGATCGGCTCCTACCGCGCCCCGGTGGGTGACGTTGCAGAGGAGCTGCATCCCCTGGCGGACGATGTCGTGACTCGCCCGATTGCGGATGTCCACGACGAACCCGATGCCGCACGAATCGTGCTCATATGCGGGGTCGTAGAGTCCTTGGGGTTCGGGTAGAGACACTGGGCGAATCCTGACTTGCGCTTCCTCTGGTTCCGTTTGCAATCCGCGGCACGGCCATCCGCCCGCAGATCGTTCGGATGCGCCTCGCGAGAATTGCCTCCGTTCGGCACACGAACCGGCGAATCTGACACATTTCGGGGCAGATTCCTATACCTTCTCGCACGCGACGTGAAGTCGCCGGACGCAATTCCCGGCACCTGGACCGGTGCGACGCGGGCAGGAGGCAGCAACCGCATCGGTACCCTCCTCGAGCATGTGGTGCGGAATTCGTGTCTGTGCGGCATACGTGCGCCTGGCGTAAGATTATCTGAATCAGATATTCGTACCGAGAAAATCATGCGCATCTCCGAACGAGGCCAGGTCACCATTCCGAAGGCGCTGAGGGAGCAATTCGGGATGAACCACAACGTGGATGTGGAGATGACCGCAACTCCGAAAGGGATCCTGATTCACAAGCGGACTTCGGCCGAACACCCCGTCGAACGGGTCTATGCGCTGCTCGGGAGCGGCGACAGCACGGACGAGTATCTCGAGAAGATCCGCGGAAGGTGAAGACGGCCGTCGACACGAGCGTCCTGCTCGACGTGTTCCTGGCCGATCCCCGGCACGGTGAACGGTCGAGGGACTGGCTTCGCGCCGCATACGACGCGGGCGCCATCATCGTCTGCGACATCGTGTATGCGGAGCTGACCCCCGCATTCGGCGACCGTCCGTCACTCGACGCGGCGCTGCGACGGATCAACGCAACGACCTCTCCAATCAACTCCACAATCGCCCACGAGGCAGGGCTGCGCTGGATGCGCTACCGACAGGCCGGAGGACCCAGGAAGCGAATCATCTCGGACTTCCTGATCGGCGCGCACGCGGTCGCCGTTGCCGAGGCGTTCCTGACTCGGGACCGGGGCTTCTACGCCACGTACTTTCCGGAGCTGAAGAAGCCGTAGGCCGAAGGTCGTGGCGGGCGGCGCCCAGATATCCCACGTGACCCCAAGTTCAGCAGAAATCCCGTGAACCACGGCGAAATCGTCAGCTTCCTGTGGGGCGTTGCGGACCTCATGCGCGGCAAGTACCAGGACGTCATCCTGCCGCTCACGGTGCTGCGCCGGCTCGACTGCGTGCTCTCGCCGACCAAGAAGAAGGTGCTGCAGCGGCAGGCGGAGCTGCGCGAGCGCGGCGCGTCCGGGCGCTTCGGGCCCGGTCTTCCGAGCATCAGCGATGGCCAGACCCGGTTCCTGCTCCACATGCTGGCCCACATGCAGGAGGCGGACGAGAGCGGTTCGCGCACCACGATCATCATGAACGGCTCGCCCCTCTTCACCGGGGACGCCGGCAGCGGCGAGAACGAGATCCGCCGCCACATCCTGGAGAACGACCTGCTCGAAGCGCTGATCGCCCTGCCCGAGCAGCTCTTCTACAACACCGGCATCGCCACCTGCGTGCAGCTCCTGACCAACCGCAAGGCCCCCGCGCGTGCCGCTCACCGAAGGCGAGGACCCGGTGGACGGCGACGGAGTGCCGGCCAGCGTCCGCGCCTTCTTCGAGCGCGACGTGAAGCCCCACGTCCCCGACGCCTGGATCGACACCGCCCGGCGCGACCACCGGGACGGGTACGTCCGCCGCGTCGGCTACGAGATCAACTTCAACCGCTACTTCTACCGGTACAAGCCACCCCGGCCGCTCGCGGAAATCGAGGCCGACATCCGCGCAATCGAAGCGGACATCGTCCGGATGCTGGGCGAGGTGCCCGGCACTGCCCCGTGAGGCGAGCCCGGCGGGTGATCACGGTTCAATTGGCCGCCGGGAAGACCTGACGTGCCGCCAAATCGGTCGATCGCCGCTTCGGAGGCTCGGAAGGGGCTCATCGCGAGAAATGCGACACAAATGCGCCGCCGCCGCATTCGGCCGGCCGACGGCCTCGGAATGCGTCACCGGGAAATGCAACAATGCACCGTTTGGCGCATTTTCCGCGGCACCGGGACTGCGAGTGCACCGAAGAACGCATTGTCCGTCTTCCTGAACCGGCCTCAAAGGGTACAGACGGTCGCCCTCCCCCTGCCGCTATCGTGTGTTGCCCCTTGCCGGCTGCTTCCAGTAGATGGAACGGAGGGCCGGATTCATTTAATTGAATAACGATTCATTTCAAGAATGCGACATTATTCCTGTAGGCACCGGCCGGGCTCTCGGCAGACGGAGTTGCCCGACATCTCCGGTTGGTTGCCTCGGAAGCGACTCTGAACTCATTGATTCACTGGAACTTAGTCCTGCGCCAGTCGATCCATCTGACCCTCCACGATGGCCGGGCGGATATCACGAGCCCGTGACCTGCCTAATGTCTTCGGACCACTGCACAACCGAGATCTCGCTGTCCCTTGGACCAATTTGCCCTCTTCCCGTCATGTCTTTCGGTCCAACAAAATCTCGCGTGCCCTACTTCACCCGGCCACCCACAATTCACCGGACATGTCCCTATGTGGAATGCAACGCTCGTCGGACGGCTTCCGGCTCCTTCTCGATGACACGGAGAAGTGTGGCTGCCGGGCCGCTAACCCGACGCGTCCCCTGCTCCCATTTGCGGTAGCCGGAAAGACTCATTCCCATCAACGGCGCCATCTGCGCCTGCGTGAGATTCACCTTCTCGCGCACCTCGCGCGGCGTTACCGGAGGGTGGACGATGGCGGGGCCTTCGCCTTGCACATGGGCGAGCGCCTCCTTGAGCGATTGGATCAGATCGTTGCCAAAGGTGCTCATGTCGCCTCCTTCTGCGCGGCCTTGAGCCCCGCCGCGAGGGCCGAAACGGTCCGCTCTTCGTCCGTCGTCAGATCGGTCTTTGCGGTCTTCGCATAGGCGAGCAACAAGTAGATCGGCATCGCCTCGTCGAGATAGTAGTAGATTACCCGCACACCGCCCCGCTTGCCTCGACCGGAGGCCGCGAAACGCAGCTTTCGGACCCCACCGGTGCCGGGGATCAGATCTCCAGCCAACGGGTTCTCTGACAGGAAGTCGATCAATTGGCGCTTTTCGTCCTCGCTCAACAGTTTGTCGGCCTGCCGCGTGAACGTCGGGGTCTCGGCCACTGTTTGCATGACGCAACTTATACCCCATTGGGGCAGTCATGACAAGCCTTGGATTCGCTCGACGGCGTGAGCGTGCAGGCGCTCACCTACCGCTGCAAGGGCCTCGGGATATTCGGCGCCCCCCTCGTTCGGCTGCTGTTCAACGAATTCACCCGTCGAGGCTGGCGCAGTCCGCCTTACAAGGAGCCATGGGCCATGCCCGGCGAGCAACCCATGCGTTTCGAGCGCGTGTGCTTCCACGCCCTGGCAGAGGGAGCGATCTCCGAAGCCAAGGCTGCCGACCTGCTCGGCCACTCGGTCCACGAGCTCAACCGCCGCATGGACGAACCACCGAGCCTGGAGGCAGAACTTGCAGGAGCCTGAATGTCGTGCAAGGTCCTGGTGTCCGCTACCGCCACCAACACACGCGCCCTCCACGTCCCGTTGACGAGGTAAGGAACATTCCTTACAGACTCGTATGCCACACGAGGAGCGTCGATCATGTCGATCATCCACGAAGTCGCCACGATGACCGCCAAAGGCCAGATCACTCTGCCCAAGCCGATCCGCCAAGCGCTCGCCGTCGACGTCGGGTCCAAAGCGGCGTTCGAACTCCACGGGAATGGACGGGTCGTCGTCAGCCGCGCCGACGCCGAGCATGGAGATCCGGACATCGGGGCATTTCTGGACCTGCTCGCGCGGGGGAATCCGCCCGAAAACTGGGCCTCATTGATGACGGCTTCAAGGCACGACTGGCCGGCAGGGAAGTAACCGCGCCTGGATAGCAATCTCGCTTCTCGCCGCCGCGTAATTTAGATTCAGGCACGCAAATATTAACACCATCGTGGCCTATTGCGTTGCGCTGAACAAGGGCGCCATTCCATGAACCCTGGTGAGACCGCCCGGTACGAAACCGCTGCCGTCGGCGAAGAGTCGGTGCGGGCCTTCGTCCCGGCGCCACTTCACGGAGCGGAAGTCAAGGAACGGTTCCTCAGGCACCTCTCATCCGCGATCGAGCGCCGCGGCGCGCTCGACGTACTTCGCAACGGCGTGAAGGACATGGCTCCCGGTTCCGGCTCGCCTTCTTCCGGCCCGCGAGCGGGTTCAACGAGGAGACGCGGCGGCTGCACGCGGCGAACTTCTTCGCGGTCGCCCGCCAGGTCCGGTACAGCACCAGGAACGAGAAGAGCCTCGATCTGGTCCTGTTTCTGAACGGCATTCCGATCTTCACCGCCGAGCTCAAGAACCCGCTCACCGGCCAGACCGTCGAGGATGCGATCGGCAGTACCGGACCGACCGCGACCCGCGCGATCCCCTGCTCGCCCACGGCCGGTGTCTCGCTCCCTTCGCCGAGCGGGTGCAGAACGAGATCGGGCGCAGGGCGAAGGCGATGATCGTCACCCGTCTTGCCTTGCCCGGTTTCGATCCGCAGTGCATCATTGCCGACTTCCTGGACCGGGACACTTCGAAGATCGATGCGTTGGCGGCGACCATCGACGAATTCGTGACCGGCAAGCACGGATTTGAATCACGAAAGGGATAGGTGATGCGAAATTCGTTGTCCTTATCGGCCTTCACCGCGGGCGTTCTCGCCGCATTCGTCGGATTTGCGGGGTCGTTTGCAATCGTCGTTCACGGACTGAACTCGGTGGGAGCGTCACCGGGCGAGGCCGCCTCCGGGCTGATGGCGGCTTCGCTCGCCATCGGAGTGTGTGCAATCTTTCTCAGTTTCAGAACGGGAATGCCAATCAGTGTCGCATGGTCGACGCCGGGCGCCGCGTTCCTTGGAACTCTGAGTCCTCCAGATGGGGGGTTTGCGGTAGCGATCGGAGCGTTCATTGTGACTGCAATCCTGATAGTCTTATCCGGCCTGTGGAAGCGGCTGGGCGAGCTGATTTCGGCAATCCCGCTCCCGTTGGCGAGCGCCATGCTCGCGGGCGTCATATTGCCCCTGTGCCTGGCGCCGTTTGAGGCGGTCGCGCAGTTTCCGATTCTTGGTTTGGCCGTGGTCGGCACATGGGCGATCGTCGCGAGGATGAACAAGCTTCTGGCAGTGCCGGCGGCAGTACTGGTCGCCGGACTTCTGATTGCCTTTACTACCGACTTCAATCTGTCGCAATTGGATTCGCTGTGGTCGACTCCGGTCTTTGTTGCGCCGAAGCTTTCCGTTTCGGCGATCATCGGGATTTCGATACCCCTGTTCATCATCACCATGGCTTCCCAGAACATTACCGGAATCGCGGTGCTTTCGAATTTCGGATTTCGTCCCGATGCGAGTTCGATGTTCAGTTGGACGGGAGCATTCAGCCTCATTGCGGCGCCTTTCGGAAGTCATGCCGTCAATCTCGCGGCGATTACAGCCGCAATTTGCGCAGGCGACGATGTGCATCCGGATCCGGCGAGGCGCTATTGGTCCGCAATCGTCGCGGGCGTTGTCTATATCGTCTTCGGTCTTTCGGCAGCCATGGCAGTGTCGTTCATCAGTGTTTCTCCGCCGATTCTGATTGAAGCGGTGGCCGGCCTCGCCCTCCTCGGGGCATTGGCGACATCGTTCGTTGCGGCGATTACGAAGGAAAGGGATCGGGAGGCTGCGCTCATCACGCTGCTGGTAACCGCCTCGGGCGTGACTTTCTTCGGAATAAGCGGGGCGTTCTGGGGGTTGGTTGCCGGTGGGGCGATCTACCTTTGGGAGCATCGCCTCGACGGGAAGGAGCATGGGAAGTCCTGATGCCGGGTGGCCGCGGGCAGTTACCCGCCCGCGGCTCCCACAGATCCGGGCATGCCCAACTCGGGCACCCGGCTCCTCGAACGATGGCCTTGCTGCT
>LXNJ01001263.1_pt1 | contig 15328 bp, 10 predicted proteins | sample 809081 | NCBI WGS metagenome assembly LXNJ01 (sample SAMN04870510, study PRJNA318959) | sponge metagenome | biome: sponge; feature: marine sponge reef; material: water | host: Petrosia ficiformis | place: Greece: Milos, Mediterranean Sea | collected 2013-05-29 | depth 5-7 m
GACCGCGTCGTCGTGCTCCTCGCCCCGTCACCGGACAGGGCGGTCGCGGCGGAGGCGGATCTGGAAGCGCTCGCGGGCCCCGATTCGGTCGCGGCCTATCCTCAGCGGGAGGCACTCCCCTACGAGAGCGACGACTTCCACATCGAGATCGAGGGGCGCCGGGTCGAGGCCGTGGAAGCCGTCTTCGGCAACCGCTGCCGCCTGCTGGTGACCACGCCGCGCGCCCTCCAGGAGCGAGCCTCCTTCCCCACCCGGCTCACCCACCTGCACCTCACCCTGCGCACGGGCGACGAGGTGGGGCTCACTGCTCTGGTGGAGAAACTGGGGGAGCGCGGGTTTCACAAGGCTCCGCTGGTGGAGGAAGTCGGTCAGTTCGCGGTGCGCGGGGGCATCGTCGACGTCTTCTCCTTCGGTTCCCCCGACCCGCTGCGCATCGAGTTCCTGGGTGACGAAATCGGATCCATGCGCCGCTTCGACATCTTCGATCAGCGCTCCACCGGGTCGGTCGCCGAGGTCCGTCTGCTCCCCGTCAGGCTGGACGGCGGCGGTGGGCCGGACGCTCCCGGCCCGTCCCGCTCCCTCCTCGACCTGCTTCCCGGCGACACCCTGGTGGCACGCTGGGCGGACGACGACCTGAAGGCCTCCGCCGACCACACATGGCGAGAGGTGGAGCGGCGCCACGCCGAAGCCGTCGCGGGCGGCGACGATCCTCCCCCGCCGAACACCGTCTGCCTCCGCCCCGGCGGCCTGCTCGAGCGGCTGGCCACCTTCCCCCGGCTGGCCCTCTCCCCTACCGCCGACGGCCGGATCCTCTTCGACTCGGAGGCGCCCCCCGCCATCTCCCGCGACATGAAGCGGTTGAGGCAGGTGCTGCGCGACGGCGCGGCCCGCGGCGACCGGACCCTGATCCTTTGCGACAACGACGGGCAGATCCAGCGCCTGGAGGAGATCCTGGGAGGGCGGACGCGCCTGCCCGCGGGCACCCAGCTTGCCGTGGGAGCGCTGGAGCGGGGATTCACCCTCAACGACTCGGTCCCGCGCCTGCGTATCCTCACCGATCACGAGATCTTCCTGCGCACGCGCCGCATTCGCCGGCGGCGTCGCTTTCGCGGCTCAGCCTCGCTGGAGAACGTCGCGCAACTCACCCCCGGAGACGCGGTCGTGCACATGGACCACGGCATCGGCCGCTTCCGGGGGCTGGAACACGTCACGATCGGAGGCGAGGAGATCGAGTCGATTCTGATCGAATACGCGGGGGCGGAGTTCCTGCGCGTTCCCGTCTACCGGCTCGATCTCCTGGAACGCTGGGTCGGCAGCACCGAGGAGGCGGAGCCTCCGCCCGTGCACCGCATCGGAGGGAAGCGCTGGAAGAATCTGCGCGCCCGCACCGAGCAGGCCATCCGCAAGGTCGCCACCGAACTCCTCGAGCTGTACGCCCGCCGCGAGATGGCCCAGGGTCACGCCTTCGCTCCCGACACCCGCTGGCAGAAGGAAATGGAGTCGTCCTTCCTCTACGAGGACACGCGCGATCAGCGGCGCGCGGTTGAAGACATCAAGCGGGACATGGAGGCGGCCGCGCCCATGGACCGGCTGGTCTGCGGAGACGTGGGCTACGGCAAGACCGAGGTGGCGATTCGCGCCGCCTTCAAGGCGGTCCAGGACGGAAAGCAGGTCGCCGTGCTCGCGCCCACCACCGTGCTGGTCGAGCAGCACGCGCGCACCTTCGGAGAGCGTCTCGCCGACTACCCGGTGACGGTGGGGGCGCTGAACCGGTTTCGTAGCGCAAAGGAGACGACCCGCCTGCTGCGCGAGATCCGCCGCGGAACCCTCGACGTCGCCATCGGCACCCATCGCCTGCTCTCGAAGGATGTCGACTTCCGCGACCTCGGCCTCCTCGTCGTCGACGAAGAACAGCGATTCGGGGTCCGGCACAAGGAGCGGCTCAAGCGGCTGCGGGCCGCGGTCGACGTGCTCACGCTCACGGCCACGCCCATACCGCGCACCCTTCAGCTATCCCTCGCCGGCCTGCGCAACCTGTCGCTCATCCGGACACCGCCCCGCGACCGGGTCCCCATCACCACCCACGTCATCCCGTGGAACGACCACATCCTCTACGATGGCCTGTGGCGGGAACTCGACCGGGGCGGCCAGGTCTTCTTCCTTCACAACCGCGTGCAGACCATCCACAGCACGGCCGAGAAGGTGCGCGCGCTGGCGCCGGACGCGGCCGTCGCCGTCGCCCATGGGCAGATGGGCGGCCGGCAGCTCGACCGGGTGATGCTCGATTTCGTCAACGGCGACCTCGACGTGCTGGTCTGCACGGCCATCATCGAGAACGGCCTCGACGTCCCCAACGCCAACACGCTGATCGTCGACCGCGCCGACCGCTTCGGGCTCGCGCAGCTCTACCAGATTCGTGGCCGGGTCGGGCGCTCCGACCGCCACGCGCACTGCTATCTGGTCGTGCCCGACGGCGTTTCCAGAGACGCGATGCGGCGGGTGCGCGTAGTCGAGCGCCACACCGACCTGGGCAGCGGCTACGCCGTGGCGATGCGCGACCTGGAGATGCGCGGCGCCGGCAACCTCCTCGGCGAGGACCAGTCGGGGTACGCCCAGGCGGTCGGCGTCGATACCTACATGCGTCTGCTGCGCAAGACCGTGGAGCAAATGAAGCGGGGACGGACCGAGGAGCCCGCGCCGCGCGATCCGGAGATCTCGCTCGCCGGATCGGCCTACCTGCCGGACGGCTACGTGCCCGATTCGGGGCAGAAGCTCCACCTCTACCGCCGGCTGTCGCGCATCACGACCAAGACGGAGCTCGACGAGTTCGCCGCGGAGTTGCGCGATCGCTTCGGGGCGCTGCCGCCGCCGGCCGACCGCCTGCTCGACAGCCACGTGCTGCGCCTGCTGGGCCGCGGGACCGGCCTCCAGCGCATCCTGGTGCGCGGACGGCGCGCACGACTCACCTTCCGGGACGGCTTGGTTCCCCGGCTGACCGCGCTGGAAGAGCCGCTCCGGGACCGATTGATCGCCGTGGAGGTACGCAGAATGTCGCCATTGTCGCTCGTGCTCCGCCAGGAGGGCGCCGATCCGCTGACCGCCACCCTGATCCGGGCGCTGGACCTGCTGTCGGCGAACCGCGCCAGAGCCGCCTGACGCGATTCCGGGTACACCGGCGAGCGAACTCCGGGGAATGGGCGTACTATGCACGCAGGCCTGACCATCGGGAGTGAAACATGAAGGTTCCTGTACACAGCGTCCCCCGGATCCTCGGCGCCGCCTGCCTCGCGGCGCTACCCGCGCTCGGCGGGTGCGGCGATCCCTCTCCGGGCGACGAAATCGTCGCGCGCGCCGCCGGCTACGAACTGTCCGTGGACCAGACCGCCGATCTGCTCGCGCGCCAGTCGCAGCTTCCCGACCAGGCCGACGTGGTGGAGGCCATCGCGGGCCTTTGGATCGACTACACCCTGTTCGCCGTCGCCGTCCTGGAAGACTCGACCTTCCAGCACATCGACCTCCTCCCGCTGGTGAGGCAGGAGATCGAGCAAGAGCTGGTGGCGCGCCTGCGCGAGCGCGTGATCCAGGTCGACACCGCCTTCACCGAGGAACAGCTGCGCCAGATCTACGAAGAGCAGGCGGCAGGGGTGGAACTGCGCGCGCGCCATATCCTCCTTTCGCTCGATCCGGGGGCGGACGCCCCCACCGCCGACAGCGTCATGGAGTTCGCCTCGGGCCTGCGCGAGCGAATCCTGGCGGGAGAGGATTTCGCGGCCCTGGCCGGTGAGTTCAGCCAGGATCCGGGGACGGCGACCCAGGGCGGAGACCTGGGCTCCTTCCGGCGCGGCCAGATGGTTCCGGCCTTCGACTCGGCAGCCTTCGCGCTGGCGCCCGGGGAAGTAAGCGGTCCGGTGCGCACGGGTTTCGGGGTCCACATCCTGCAGGTCGACGAGCGGATCCAGCTCCCCTTCGAAGAGGCGCGCTCCCAGTTCGAACCGCAGCTCAAGCTGGGCCTCGTCAGCCAGGCCGAGGAGGCCTACCTGGGGCGGGTCATGAGCCGCGCCGAAATGGAGCCCGTCGACGGGGGCGCCGAGATCGCCCGTCAGTTGGCCGCGCGTCCCAGCCAGCGCCTGAGCAGCCGGGCTGCCGGCCGCGAACTCTTCCGCTTCGAGGGGGGCGCATACACGGCAGCCGACTTCCACCGCTTCCTGAGCGAGCAGGGACCTCCCCTCCGAGCCCAGGTGCGCAACGCCACCGACGACCAGCTGACCGGGCTCCTCGGAAACCTCGCGCAAAGCAAGGTCCTGGTGAACGAGGCGGAGCAGGCCGGCATCTCGCTCGGCGATGCCGAGCAGGACTCGCTGCTCGTGGTCGCCCGCACCCGTTTCACGCGCGCGGCCCGCGACCTGGAGCTGACCAGCCTGACGCCGGCGGAGGGGGAATCGACGCAGGACGCCGTCGAGGCCCTCGTGCGCGGCGTAATGCAACGCATCGTCGACGGAGACGAAAACATTCCGGCCCTCGGACATCTCTCGTTCGCGCTGCGGGAGGAGTATCGATCCGACGTGTACGAGAACAACTTCAACGCGGTGACGCAGCGCACCAGCGAGTTCAGGGTGATCCGGGGCCGCTCCCAGCCGATCCAGCCCCCGGACTCCCCGGTCGTGGCTCCCAACGCGCCGCCGCCCGGCAATTGAAGGCGATGCCCAGGCAGGTGTCCCCGAAGCCTCCGGATCCCGCCGCCGCGCGCTCCGGAACCCGTCGCCAACGGGGGGTTTACACGGGATCGAAGCACGGATGTGCGTTCCGTCCCCCGCTCGATCCCTCGATCTCCGCAGGTCCATACGGTATGATGAAGTCTCTTCTTCCGACCCCTGGTCGCCCTTCCTCGCGGCATCTCCTCATCCTCGCACTGCTCTTCTGCCCGGCCCCGGCGTGGGCACAGGAGCCGGGACGCTTCCCGGAAGTCGTCGACGGCGTGGTGGCAATCGCCGGCGATTCGGTGATCCTGCGATCCGAGGTGCAGGAACGCCTGCTCCAGATGCGCGCCAGCGGGGCGCCCATGCCGGAGGATCCCGCGGGCATCATGCAGCTTCAGGATGAACTCGTCGAATCCCTGATCAACGAACAGCTTCTGCTGCAGGCGGCCGAGGGCGACAGCACCATCGTCGTCTCCGACGAGGAACTGGAAGCCATCGTCCAGCAGGACCTGGACGAGCGAATACGCAACGTGGGAGGAATGGGGCAACTGGTCGCCCTGCTCAGCGAACAGGGACTGAACCTCATCAGCTATCGCGAAATGCTGAAGGAGCAGGCGCGCCGGCAGCGCATGCAGTCGCTCTGGATCGGGAGGAGACGCGCGGACATCGGTCCCATCGTGGTGACCGAAGGGGAAGTGCGCGAGTTCATCGACGCCCAGCGCGACCAGCTCCCCAAGCGCCCCGCCTCCATCATCTTCCGCCAGGTTCTCGTGCGCGCGGAGCCATCCGACTCCACCCGCGAGGCGGCCCGGCTGGAGGCGGAGCGCCTGCTCGGGCTCATCCGCGAGGGAGAGGACTTCGAGGAACTCGCCCGCCGGTATTCCCGGGATCCGTCGAGCGCGACGCAGGGCGGGGACCTGGGATGGTTCCCCCGGGGACGCATGGTGCGCGAGTTCGAGGACGCCGCCTTCGGGATGTTCCAGGAGGGACAGGTTAGCGACGTGGTCGAGACCGACTTCGGCGCGCACATCATCCGCGTCGACCGCATCAGCCTCGGGGAACGGAGGGCGCGGCACATCCTCATCACCGCGGAAACCAACCCGACCGACGAGGAGGCCGCACAGCTGCTGGCGGGCGAGATGCTCGAGCGGGCACGGGCCGGCGAATCCATGAGGGCGCTTCACGAGGAGTACGGCTACAAGGCCCAGCCGCCGCTGGATTCGCTTCAGGTCTTCACGCCCCAGCTGCAATCGCTCCCCCCGGGGTACGTGGCCGAAATCGGGTCCGCTGCGGACGGCGACGTCGTCGGACCCATCGAGTTCGACGACCGCGGAAAGGTGTTCGCGGTGGTCAAGGTCCTCGAGACGAGGCCGGAGGGCGACTACACCTATGACGATCTGCGGACCCGCGTGGAGGACCAGCTGCGCGAGACCAAGGTGCTCGACGAGATCATCGAAGAGCTGCGCGCACGAGCGCATGTCGAGCTGCGGCCCTGAGCGGCGCCACCTGATCGCGCGCTGCGCACCGCACCAGGACTGACGTGACCCCTTATTCCGCCCCCCCATCCGCGCGACTCGCCGTGACCCTCGGTGACCCGCGCGGCATCGGGCCCGAAGTGATGTCCGTGGCCGCCCGCCGCTTCCTGGACGAGGACCCGGGCGTCGAGCTGCTCGTGCTGGGACCGGCCGGGGCGGACCCGGGCGTGGGCGAGTACCGGCCCATGGGAGAGTGGGACGGCTCGGAGGTGAGCGCGGGAGCAGTGTCGTTCGCGGCGCTGGAGACCGCGGTGGAGCTGGCGACCGAAGGGGTCGTGGCCGGGATTGTGACCGGGCCGGTGCACAAGCCCGCGCTGCAGGCGGCGGGGAGCCACCACCCCGGCCAGACCGAGCTGCTGCAGGCGCTCGCCGGGGCGGACGAATCCGGAATGCTCATGTGTGCCGAGCGGACGCGCCTTGGGGCTCCTCTGCGGGTTCTGCTGGCCACCCGGCACATCCCGCTGGCGCGGGTCGCTTCGCACGTAACGACAGACCTGCTCGTTCGGCAGACCCGCCTGCTGCTCGGGGGACTGCGGACGGACTGGGCCATCGCCGAGCCGCGGGTCGCGCTGTGCGCGCTCAACCCGCACGCCTCCGATGGCGGCCTCTTCGGGGACGAGGAGGAGAGGGTGTACGCGCCCGCGCTCGAGGCCGTGGCGGGCGCAGCCGGAAGGGTGGCCGGCCCTCTCCCCGCCGACACCGTGTTCGTGCGCGCGCTTCGGGGCGAGTTCGACGCGGTCGTAGCCCCCTACCACGATGTGGCGATGGCGGCCCTCAAGACGGTCTCTTTCGGTACCGGCGTGAACGTCACCCTGGGGCTGCCTTTCGTGCGCACCTCCCCCGATCACGGCACCGCTTTCGACATCGCCGGCCGCGGCGTGGCGGACGCCTCCTCCGCGCTGGAGGCAATGCGCCTCGCGAGCCGCGTGGCCGTCAACCGGGCGGCGGCCTCCGGGGGCGCCGGAGGGCAAGGAGACCGGGCCGCGGCGCTCCCCGCGACCCCGTGACCCTACCGCCGGTCGCGGGGCACGAGCCGACCCGCTCGACCTTCGCCGGAGCGCACGCCAGAGATTCTCTCCCCGCCGCGCTCCTGATCCATGGCCTGGCTGGAACCGGCAAGCAACGCATCGCCCTCTGGCTCGGCCAGCTGCTTCACTGCGAAGCCCCGGACGCCCGGGGCCCGTGCGCCCGCTGCCGCGCCTGCCGGATGGCGGTCGGGCTGCAGCACCCCGACCTGCACTGGTTCTTCCCCCTGCCCCGCCCCAAGCGCGCCAGCGGAGCGGAGCGGATGGTGGCCGCCCTGGAGGAGGCGCGCGCGGCCGCCCTGGAAACCATCCGGCGCGAGCCCCTCCGCCCCACCCCCGGTGGCCAGCCGCGAGGCATCTACCTGGGTGCGGTCACCACCATTCGGCGCATGGCCCTCAAGCGCCCGTCCCTGGGCGAGCGGCAGGTCTTCGTCATCGGCAACGCGGAGGAACTCATCCCCCAGGAAGCCAGCGACCAGGCCGCCAACGCGCTGCTCAAGCTGCTGGAGGAGCCGCCGGCCGGCACGACCTTCATCCTCACTTCCAGCGCGCCGGGCCGGCTGCTCCCCACGATCCGGTCGCGCACGGTCCCCTTCCACCTGGCCCCCCTGCCCCGCGAGCGGGTGGAGCGCTTCCTGGTGGAGGCCGCCGGAGCGTCCCCCACCGACGCCCGTCTGGCTGCGGCGCTGTCACGCGGGTCGATCGGGCGCGCCCTGGCGTACCTGCCCGCGGACGGCGAGCCGGGCCCGCTCGAGCGCGAGCGGGCCGAGGCGCGCGGCCTGCTGGAGGCCACCCTCGACGGCGGCATCGGCGCCGCGGCGGCGGCGGCGAGCGGGGTCGGCGTGTCGGGCGCGCGCGGAATGCTCGGTCTGCTTGGCGCGCTCGAGGACTGGCTGCGCGACCTGGCAGCCGTGGCGACCGGCGCACCGGCCTTCAACCATGACGCCGGCCCGTTTCTCGAGCAGGCGGTCGCGCGGCGGAGCATACACCCGACTGGAGTCGCGCGCGCGGTTGCGGAGGTGGAGCAGGCCAAGCACCTCGCTGCCGCCAACGTGAACCCCCAGCTGCTCGTCTACGGCATGGTGCGAGACGCGTCAGCGGCCCTGGAGACACGCACATGAGCGATTCGCCGAAACTAACGCACCTCGACGCGCGCGGCCGGCCACGAATGGTCGACGTCAGCGACAAGCCGGGGACCCGGCGCACCGCCGTGGCCGAGGGCCGCATCAGCATGGCGCCCGCGACCCTCGCTGCGATCGAGGAGGGTGAGGTCGCCAAGGGCAACGTCCTGCGCGTGGCCGAGCTGGCCGGCGTCATGGCCGGCAAGCGGACCGGCGAACTCATCCCCCTGTGCCACATCCTTCCCGCCGCCTCCATCCGGGTGGAGGTGGCGCCCGACCCCGACCTCCCGGGGATTCGCGCCCGCGCGGTCGCCCGCATCGCAGGCCGGACCGGGGTCGAGATGGAGGCGCTCACCGCGGTGTCGGTGGCGCTGCTGACGGTCTACGACATGGCCAAGGCGGTCGACCGCGGGATGGTCATCGAGGGGGTGCGGCTGCTGCGCAAGGAAGGGGGACGCTCCGGCGTCTGGCAGGTCGGGCGCGCCGGGTGAGGAGGGCGTGGCCTGGTGGCCCGCCGACAGCTAGTGGTTCCCCTCCCCGGCCAGCGCCCGGCGCAGCCGGGGCACCACCACCGTCTGCCCGATTTGCAGATACCGCGGGCGCAGCCCCGGGTTGGTGGCGATCAGCTCGGAAAGCCGAACGCCGTAGATCTCGGCGATGTGGCCGAGCGTCTCGCCCGCGCTGATGGTGTGCTCCACGATCGTCAGGCGCTCCTCTGTGGGGATCGCCGAGTAGTTGCGCTCGAAGGCGGGCACCGTCCCCGCAGGCAAACGCAGCACCGTCGGGATGTGGGCCGGAACGATCCGAAGCGGCAGGTGAGGGTTCAGGACCAGGATCTCGTCCTCGGGGACGCCCGCCGCCTGCGCCACCACGTCCAGCGAGGTCGCGTCCGGCACCGTCACTTCGTCGAATTCCAGAACGGGTTCGGGCGCCAGGCCGGTGATGCCGAACGCCCCGGGGTCTTCCGCGATCTCGGCGACCGCCAGGAACTTGGGGATGAAGTGGCGCGTTTCCCGCGGCAACCGGTCGCGGATCGCCAGGAAGGCGCTGTCGCCGCGCGCTCCGGAATTGTGCTGGCGCAACAACCGGGCGACGCGGTTGGGGCCCCCGTTGTAGGCGGCCAGCGCCAGGAACCATGAATCGAAGCGCTCGTGCAGTTCGCCCAGCATGTCCAGAGCGGCCTCGGTCGCCGCCACCGGGTCCCGCCGCTCGTCCACCAGCGAGTTCACCGTGAGCCCGCGCTCGCGTGCGGTGCCGGGCATGAACTGCCACATGCCGGCGGCGCCCACGCGGCTGTACGCGCGAGGGTTGTAGTGGCTCTCCGCGATAGGCAGATAGCGGAGGCTGCGGGGCATGCCCCGCTCCTCCAGCGCGGCATCCACCATGCCCCCGTAGCGACCCATGCGCTCGAGCGAGAGCCGAAGGTGACGACCGTATTCTTCCAGCCAGTAGTCCAACCACTCGTCCAGATGGTCCGCGAGTTCGTCGTGGGCAGCGGCGGGAGAGCCGGTGACGGCATCAACGGGGACGGGCTCCGGTTCGGGCTCCGGGGGCGCCTCCACCTCCGGCGCCGGTGTCGGTGTCGGCTCGACCGCCGGTTCAGGAGCGGGCGATCGCGCCGCCAGGGTCTGTTCCCCGGCCAGCGCGGCGGGCCTCGCCTCCGCCGGCAACCCGGCTGCGGAGGGAGCCGCGGGCATCTCGACCGGCGTCCGGTTCGGCCCGGGGAAGCAGCCCGACGAAATCCAGGCGGCCCCGGCGATGACAACCAGGCGACGCTCTGTCCCTGCCCATCGGCCCGCGTTGCCGGAGCCCCGGCCACCGTCCCTCCCGCCCCTGCTCGACCTCTCCCGGTACCCGCCCACGCCTCGGATCATTTCAGTCTTCCGTGCATTCAGTACGGTTTTCCGCGACTCGGGATGTCCCGCGAGTCGGGACTTCCCGCGAATTCATGTGTGGTAGTTGGGTGCTTCGCGCGTAATGGTCACGTCGTGGGGATGCGACTCGCGCAGACCGCCGCTGGTGACACGCAGCAGCCTGGCCTTCTCCCTCAGCTCGCCGAGATCGGCGGCGCCACAGTAGCCCATTCCGCTCCTGAGCCCCCCTACCAACTGGAATATCGTGTCTGCCACGGGCCCCTTGTAGGGCAGCCTCGCCTCGATTCCCTCCGGCACCAGCTTGCTGGCGCCTGCATCCGATTCCTGGAAGTAGCGGTCGGCGGAGCCTTCCTCCATCGCCGACAGCGAACCCATTCCCCGGACGATCTTGAAGCGCCTGCCCTCGTAAAGGAAACTCTCGCCCGGAGATTCCTCGGTCCCCGCGAACATCGAGCCCATCATGACGCAGTGGGCTCCCGCCGCCAGTGCCTTTACCATGTCGCCGGAGTAGCGAATGCCGCCGTCGGCAATGATGGGCACCTGCCCGTCGGCTCCCGCCACCGCGTCCATGATCGCCGTCAGCTGGGGCACGCCGACGCCGGTCACCACCCTCGTGGTGCAGATCGAGCCCGGTCCGACCCCCACCTTGACGGCATCCGCCCCGCGCTCGACCAGAGCCCGGGCCGCATCCTCGGTGGCCACATTGCCCGCGACGATGTCGACGTCCGGAAAGGCTTCCCGAACCCGGGCGAGCGCGTCGAGCACGCCCTGGGCGTGTCCGTGCGCGGTGTCGATCACCAGCGCGTCCACCCCCGCGCCAACCAGCAGCCGCGCCCGTTCCAGGTCTTCCGGCGCTGCGCCCACCGCCGCGGCCACCCTCAGGCGCCCGTGTCCGTCCTTGCACGCGCTGGGGTGCCGGCGGCGCTTGAAGATGTCCTTGACCGTAATGAGCCCGCGCAGCCTGCCGTCGTCGTCCACCACCGGAAGCTTCTCGATGCGGTGGCGGTGAAGGACGCGCTCGGCCTCCTTGAGCGTCGTGCCCACGGGAGCCGTGACGATGCGGTCCCGGGTCATGACGTCCTTGATGTCGCGGTCCAGGTCGGTCTCGAACTGGAGATCGCGGTTCGTGACGATCCCGACCAGCCGGCCATTCTCCTCGACGATGGGCACCCCGCTGATCGAGAACCGGGCCATCAGCGCATGCGCCTCGCGCAGGGTCGCGTTCGGCCCCAGGGTGATGGGGTTCAGGATCATCCCGCTCTCGGAGCGCTTGACGCGGTCGACCTCCTGCGCCTGCTGCTCCGCGGGCATGTTCTTGTGGATGACGCCGATCCCGCCCTCGCGGGCCACCGCGATCGCCATCTGCGATTCGGTGACGGTGTCCATGGCCGCCGAGAGCACTGGGATGGGCATGGAGATGCGGCGGGTGAGGCGCGTGCCCACGGCGGTGTCCCGGGGGTGGACGGTGGAGTGTCCCGGCACAAGAAGGACGTCGTCGAAGGTCAGCCCCTCGCCGAATTCGGTCATGCCGGCGCGGCGCCTTCCCGGCGCGTCCGTTCCCGTCCCCGAAGTCGTCCCTTGCCACCCTGGCGACCGGGGCCCGCCTCGCATCCAGAAGCCCAAAGCATTGCCGAGTCTACCGGGGTTCGAGATGGAGTGTCAAGCGCCGGCCACCGCGGCGGGGCTGCGACCCGGACGACTACTCGGAGCGGCCTTCGTCCTCACTCGGGGAAGTGCCACGGGTATCGTCGTCGCGACGGATCGCGCCGGCGCCCTCCCTGCGCTCTCCGGAGCCTCCCTCGCGCTCATCGGAGCCGTTCAGATCCCGCAGAAACTTCTGTCCGGCCGCCGAGACGTTGGAGAGGCCGCGATCCGCAGCCGCGAGGAGCTGAAAGGCCTCACGGATGACGGCAGGCCTGACGGTGCGCTTGCGCAGGCTGTCCTCGAGCTTCTCGGCGAAGCGCTGGAACCCGGTGGGCTCCTGCTCCTCTTCCCGATCACCGTACTTCTCCTCCAGGAACTCGATGTAGTCCAGAACCTGGTAGATCTGCCGGTCCGGCAGGCTCTCGATCCTTCTCAGCAGCCGGTTGCGCAGGGCATCATGCATTTCGCGTTCATCCTTTCCGAGTCGTGGGCATCCTACGGAGGGCTCACGTGTTGGGTTCCCGGCGCGGACCGCCCGGCATCCCGATCCCGGTACACCGACGCCCGCCGATGCGAACGCGGGCGTTCCCGATGCAGGCCGGGGAACACTTCCCTTCCAGACCTTGCTGCGGGTCCGGAACCGCGTATCCTTCTGGCAGGGCCGGAGAGTCCCGGCAATCCTCCGCGACACCGTCCCGTGATGTGCGCGGCTTCAACATACAACCGAACGCGGGAATTCGCGTAGATGGCCTACCTGCCCCTGAGAAGCGTTCCCGTCACCGGCGAGGCGAAGGAGGTCTACCACCGCTGGCTGCAGGGCATCGACGACGAGCTGTCCCGCCCCGACTGCGACCGGCGGGAGCTCTCCCGGTGGGTGCTGACTGACATCTATCGTCCCTGGGGGAGGGTTGCCGGCCTCTCTCTCATACTGGATCGCCCCAGCGAGGCGGAGCGCGTCCAGCACCTGCACATGGATCCGGCCAACGTCACCGTCGAACCGGAGCACTACGCCGACATCGACACGGAGCGGTACGCGCGGGTGAAGCCCCTGCTCTGGATGTGGGAGATGTTCGACAGGAGCCCCATAGGGGAGAACGTCTACCTGGGCGTGCTCTTCCGACGTATCCTGGCCCGGCGCATCTTCCGCCGCTGCGGCAAGGACTTCAAGGCCTTCCACCAGGTCAAGTTCTCCTTCGGCTACAACATGGAGGTCGGAGACGGCGTCGTCGTGCACCGGCACGTGCTTCTCGATGACCGGGGCGGAATCCGGCTCGGGGACGGCGCCTCGGTTTCCGACTATTCCAACATCTACAGCCACAGCCACGACATCGTGAACTCGGCCGAGATCACGAACAGGATGACGGTGGTCGGGGCCGGCGTGCGCATCGCGTACCACGCCACCATCCTCACCGGCGTGACCCTCGGCGACGACAGCATGATCGGCGCGGGCGCGGTGGTGTCCAGGGACACCGAGCCCAGCGGCATCTACGCGGGGATTCCGGCCAAGCTGGTGCGAAGGAAGCCCGATCTGCCCAGGAAAACCGCGCCGTCCGATCCGTTCGCGGGGATGTTCAACGGGTAGGATCGCTCCTTTCACGGCCCCGTCGCGAATCCTGCGGGGCGGACAGCCGCCGCGCCGGCAAGTCTCGCTTCCAGGAACGTTGCCCCAGGTCCCATCCAGACGTCCCAGCCCGACGACATGCTACAGCGCTTCGACGAACGCAACCGTGACCTGATCGTCAACGTCAACGGCCGGCTCCTGCACCGGGACGAAGCCGGGGTCAGCCCGTTCGACTCGGTCGTCCAGGGCGGCGACGCGGTCTGGGAGGGACTCAGGCTCTACGACGGACGCATCTTCAAGCTGGAGGAGCACCTGGCGCGGCTGCGCTCCTCTGCGCTCGCGCTCGCCTTCGCGGAGATTCCCTCCGGCGAGGCGATCGTCGAGGAGATCCGGCGCACGCTCGCCGCGAACCGGATGCGCGACGGCGTCCACATCCGGCTGACGCTCACGCGGGGCGTAAAGTACACGAGCGGCATGGATCCCCGCCTCAACCGGTCCGGTCCCACGCTGATCGTGCTGGCGGAGCACAAGGCGCCCGCTTACGACCGTTCGGGACTTCGTCTCGTTACCAGCTCCCTCCGGCGGTTCGCCCCGGACGCGCTCGACCCCAGGATCCACCACGCCAACCTGCTCCAGTCGATCCTCGCCAAGATCGAGGCCAACGCCGCGGGCGCCGACGACGCGCTCATGCTCGACCGGCGCGGGTTCATCGCCGAGACCAACGCCACCAACTTCTTCATCGTGACCGGCGGGGTCGTAATGACCAGCCGGGCCGTGGCATGTCCCGAAGGGATCACGCGCGCGACCGTCATGGAGCTGTGCGGCGAGAACGGAATCCCCTCGCGGGCGAAGGACCTCTCCCTGACGGAAGCGTACCGTGCCGAAGAGGCCTTCTGCACGGGTACGATGGGCGAGCTGGCCAGCGTCACGGAGATCGATGGGCGGACCATCGGCGACGGTGAGCCGGGGTCGATGACGGCGCGTTTGAGCGAGCTGTTCCGGGAGCTGACGGCCAGCGCGGGAACAGCGATCTGATCCACCCCCAACCATCGTCAGCCCCGCTCGCCACCGTCCCGGGCCGGGGCGTTGGCGCCACCCTCCGGGGCCGAGGCGCTTCCACCATCCACCGAAGGGGACGACTCCCCCTGCCACCGCTTCTCCAGCCGCCGGAAGGTCCCGACCAGTTCACGGCGCATGCGGGCGAAGCGCATTCGCACATCGGGCCGCCCCTGAAGCTTCAGGAACAGGATCGTGTCCTCCTTCACCTCGCGAGCCAGTTCCCCCCACACGATGGCCACGTACCCGCACAGCGGCGCCACCACGGCCGCGCCGAGGGCGGCGATGGGGCCGCCCGCAGCATACCCCAGGACCACCCAGAGCACCCAGGCCGCGACCACGCCGCCGAGGAGACCCGCGAGCTTGAAGGTGGCTCTCACCTCGTAGTCGGGACGCAGACTCCGGACCGCGACCCCGGTCAACTGCGTCACAGGTACCCAGAACACCGATCCCGACAAGGCGAACGGCAGCCCCAGCAGGAGCAGTGTACCCCGCACGGCGATGTAGCGGGCGACCGGCACGAGGCCGTAGCGGGGCGGCACGTCTCCCTCCCCGGCCCCAACCCGCGCAGTCAAAGCGGCGTAGCGTTCCACTTTGCGTCTGAGTTCCCGGTGCTCCTCGGGGGCCTCGCGCCGGATCCACTCCAGCCCGGCGGCGAACCGCTGCAGGCGGGGGAAACGGGTGCCCAGCGCCTCCCGCGCCCGCCACGGGACCCAGCGGGACTCGCGCGCGTAGAGCTGCTCCGCCACCTCCACCAGCGCCCGGTCCTCGTGATGTACGAAGTTGAGGGTGCGGGCGCGGATTCCCGCCTCGAT
>LXNJ01001264.1_pt1 | contig 15317 bp, 13 predicted proteins | sample 809081 | NCBI WGS metagenome assembly LXNJ01 (sample SAMN04870510, study PRJNA318959) | sponge metagenome | biome: sponge; feature: marine sponge reef; material: water | host: Petrosia ficiformis | place: Greece: Milos, Mediterranean Sea | collected 2013-05-29 | depth 5-7 m
CCGGCCCCCCGCCGAGGGGCGCCCTTCTTTTTCGCCCTTTTTCTTGGGCGCAGCAAGAAAAAGGGCAAGGGAACAGGGGACGTTATGGGGGTGGGGAAAAAAACCGGGAACGTAGACCTCTCCCCCCGGCTTACGCAGACCTATCCCGCCTGCCTGGTGGCAGGCACCCTTTCCTGAAGGAAAGGGAAAAACGGGTCACGAAACAGGATCCCGGTTCCCCCTTCCTTCAGAAAGGGAGTCAGGGGGCAGGTCCGCGGCCTCGCGAAAACGGGCCGTTTTTTAAGATTCTGATAACGTAGGTCTCGGGAGGTCCCGTCTTGTGTGACACCACGAAGCGTTCCGGATATGCATTTATTGCGGGCATGATATACTTCGATTTTTCCCTGAAAAACGGGATATTCTCCAGCAGGATGAAGTCGAACTTCCCCAACGCCTGCAGTGCTTCGTCAGGATTTTCGACCCGCGGGTAGCCATCGGTTTCCCGCCGGGACCAGAACCACACCAGCCCCGGCTTTCGCGTGGTGACCCGGCTTTGTGGAGGGATATTGTCCCTCATCCAGACACTGGCCTCGTGGTACGTCTTCCAGTATCGATGGTAGCCCGGCATCATCCGCCTGTCCCGTATAATTGCGAAATCCATAAACAGCGAAGGCAGGAGGAACACACACGCAAGCAATACAGGACTGCACCTGACCAGGATGGGTTGTTGAAGGACGGCCGTGACTTTTTCCAGCGGCAGGTAGCGTGGAAACCGTTTAGCAGGTTCGATGGAACACGGAAAGCGGTTGCAGATGAATTCGGCGCCCGTGAAGATATAGAAGACGATGAACGGCAGGATGGGGAGCAGGTATCGGTTTGGCGAACCGGGCAGGATGAACAGAGTTGCAATGTAACCCAAAACATACCAGTCGTGGACCTCCAGGCTCCGCAGGAGAGACAGCGGCTTTTTGTTCGCGGGTCTTCTCCCGGATACGAACCCGATGGCGATCAGTGTCAGAAGGAGCCAGCCGATAGGGCGCCATTCCGCGGAAATCGGCAACTGCCTCATGTACTCTCTGGGGAGAAGGAAGTATTCCAGATTTTTCAGATAGCCGGCCGGGTTTTTGTGGAAGAGATAATAGAGGAAATTCTGCCAGAAGGAACCCGCTTCGCCCTCCGGAATATAGGCTCCCATGGCGATCTGGTTGATCATTCCCAGGTAGCCCTGGGACTCGGGAAAGTTGACCTTTAGATACAACACCCACGGAAGGACCCAGACGGAGACAAGGGCGACCAGAAGCAGCGGCTTCTTCACCTCCTTGTGAAGCACCAGATATATCACGGCCGCAATCACAAGATAGATGGAAGGAGATTTCACGTGGTAGGCCCACCCCACGGCGGTGGCCGCCGCGATCAGCCACTTCCACGAGATGCCAGGGCACCTGATGTATTGAAGGATAACCCACAGGGCGAGCAGTGAGAAAACCGGGAAGGGGATATCCGCCGTGACGACGTTGGCGTATTCCACCGCAATCCAGAACGCGCCCGAAATCAACGCGATCAGCAAGGCCCGGTTATCGTCTACAAATTCACGGAGAACCAGAAATGTACAGAGGGGAAAGAGAAAACCGGAGAGGGCGACGGTTGCCTTGAGCGCGGTTACACTGTCGGGAAACAGGACAACGGCCGGAATCAGCATTGTCTTAACGCCCAGGCCGTACTGGCTGTCCAGAACGCTTTCGCCCGAGGCCAACCGCCTGGCGTCCCTGATGTACACGGTATTGTCGCCGATGATGCTTACCCATTCATTGCACGTGAGCAGATACAGACCGGTGACGGCGACGCTGCCGATGACGCCGGCCGTCACAAACCGGCGATCGGGAATCCATCCGAAAGCCGCCAGAGCGGCAACGCACAGGATGACAACCATACAGGCCATCGTGGATGCGAGGCTGGCAAGGTTCAGGCCGTAAAAACATTGAAAGGCCAGAAGAACCACGAGGCTGTACGGAAAGACAAGGCTTAGATATCGCGCGGTCATATTCCGGAGAATCGGTATTTGAGGAGTGTCCTGATATTGAGGAAGAAGTCGGTCCAGCGCACCTTCTTGCCGGCGCTCACGTCCCGCCCCATGTACGTAATCGGAACGTCAACGATCCTGCAGCCTCGTTTCAGGAGCTTGGCCGTGAGTTCGTGTTCCAGGTCGAAGCCGTCACGCACCAGTGGAATCTCACGAACGGTTTCCGTCCGGTAGAGTTTGTACCCGGTGCACAGGTCGGTAATACGGGAATTAAAGAGGAAATTCGTAAACCAGGTGAGCAGCTTGTTCGCGACAAAGTTCGGCAGCTTCATGTCCTCGATCCGGCCCAGGAAGCGCGAACCGAAAACTACGGCGATCGAAGGGTCCCGCAGAAAGGGGGCAATCAGCTCGGGATAGTCTTCGGGCGCGTATTCCAGGTCGGCATCCTGAATGAGGACCCAGTCTCCCGTCGCATGCGCCAGGGCCGTCCGGACCGCCGCGCCCTTTCCCCTGTTTCGGGGATGACGCACGACTCTGATACCCTGATCGTCCAGGCGATCCAGAATGGCTTCGGTCCCGTCGGTGGATCCGTCATCCACCACGATGATTTCCTTGTGAACGCCTTCCTGCACCGGTACGGCCCTGACGCGGTCGATCACGGCGGCAAGGGTATTCGCCTCGTTGTAAACGGGAATCATGATGGACAGCAGGTATTCCCGGGAGGACGGTTTCGAAGTTGCGCTCACGTGGCGCTTCACGGCGCAACCTGCCTGACCTGAAGGCCGGCGGCATCGACCGTTGCGGGAAGTATTCTTGCCGAGGGGACGGCGGAGAGTACCTCGCGCCAGGCGGAGGAGAGCCCGGGTACGATATCGGCTTTCGCCGCAAGCGCCCAGACGCACCCGCCGTTACCGCTGCCCGCGGTGGCGAACCCCGCTCCGAATTCCGCGCAGACGGCCTGAAGCTTTTCTCCGAGCACGGTCATCCGGGCCGGCACGATCGCGCAGCGAATCGCGGTTTCCTCGTCCATCAGGCTGCCCGCGGCCTCCCAGTCCGCCCGATTCAGCGCCCCGGCGAATTCCGTGGCAATTTCATTGATGCGGAACCAGCGGCCGCGATGCCGACCCGCCAGAAAGTCCTCTACCTGCCGGCTGTTGACGTCATTGGAATCATGCGGTTTGCCAATATAGGCCACCAGAAGCCGGTCGCCGAGGGCACTGTAATGCTCTCGCGGGATGATCGACGTCCTGCGAAACTTTCCACCCGGGTTGCCGTAGGTCCACCGCCATGTGTTGACGCCCCCGTACGCGGCGGCGCACTGGTCCTGCAGGCCGGTATACGAAAACCGCAGACCGTCTTCAATGTTGTAAACGATCTCGACGATTTCCTCCGGCGAAAGACGCTCGCCGCCAACCCGTTCTCTTGCGCTGGCGAGCGCCCCGGCCAGGGCCACGGAGAGCGTCCCGGACCCGCCCACGCCGCTCCGGGGCGGGCAACCGTACGAGATTTCGATTTCAACGCCGCCCAGCGCGAAATGCGCCGCAATCGCGAACAGGAGTCCGAAATGGCCCGTCATATCCGGCGCGTCCGCGGGAAACGTCTCGCGATGAAATTCGTCCTGAATCCGGACAAAGCCCGGCCTGTACGCTCTGAGGCGGATGCCGGTGCGCGCGGAAATGGCAATATTGGTGGTGGCGGGACTCAGCCTGGCGTAGGGCAAAGCGAAACACTTGAGGTCCCACGTTCCGCCAACGTCCAGCCGGCAGGGCGCGGAAGACAGGATTTCGATCTTCTGGAGGTGTTCGCTGAGATCGGTGAATGCTTCTTGCATAGTTGTAAACGTCTATTTGAGCTCAATGAGAGCGACCACAAGGGTCACCCCTACAGATATGCAAAAACGGCGCACCGAGGGCAGGATGCCCTCGCTCCGGGGACAGTTGAAGGCAGCTGTCAGCCATCAGCTCTCAGCCGTAAGCTAGAAACAAAAGGCAAAGTCTAAAGCAACCCCTCCGCCCTCCCCCGCAGACCTCTCTCCCGCGGGAGAGAGGGAGAAAAAACAGGATTCGCGTGCCGACCATCTAAAAATACTCTGTTCGATGAGACAAAGCTGTTCGTGCTACACCGGAAAACCCAGCCAATAGACCCGTTCCTGTACCCCCTTCCTCCCGGGAAGGCGATTAAGGTGCAGGTCTGAAAAGCGGGAGAGGGGAGAGATTGCCTGCCTTGTGATGTTTCTTCTCGTGCCGGAGGCAAGGAGGGACAAAATATCCGGGCGATGATTTCTTCTACCGTCTTCCCTCTCACCTCTACCCGCATCATGCCCTTGGATGAAAGCTGCGATGCACCTCTTTCAGGTATTCCCGGTCCACGTGGGTGTAGATCTGCGTTGTGGAAATATCCACGTGACCCAGCATTTCCTGAACGGCACGGAGGTCCGCGCCGCCCTCCAGCAGGTGGGTTGCGAACGAATGGCGCATGGTGTGCGGGCTGACCGCCTTGTCGATGCCTGAGTTCCTGACGTAACCCCGCAATACCTTCCATATGCCCATCCGCGACATGGCCCCGCCGCGGAAATTCAGAAAAACCGTATTTCCCGATGCCGGGCCGCTCAGTTCCTCACGTGCGCCCGTCAGATAGCGATTGACCCACGCCACGGCTTCCGATCCGATGGGCACAACCCGCTCCCGGCTGCCTTTGCCGATCACGCGGACCACCTCCAGGTCGAACAGGAGGTGCATGCGTTCCAGGCCGATCAGTTCCGAAACCCGGAGACCCGCTCCGTACAACATCTCGAGCAGCGCGCGGTCCCGAAGACCCAGCGGCGTCTCCACGTCCGGCTCCACCATCAGGCGTTCCACCTCGTAGATATTCAACACCGAGGGCAGTTTGCGGCCCAGTTTAGGCGACTTCATGTGTTCGGTGGGGTCGTTTTCGATCCTCCCTTCCGCCTGCAGGTACCGATGAAACATCCGGACGGCCGTCAGGTTTCGCGCCACGCTGGACGCTTCCAGGCCAAGCTCTCCCAGCAATTGCAGAAGCGCGGATACGTCCGCCTGCGACACGAGGACGGGCGTTGTTACGCCCCGTGCCTCCAGCACGGTGGCGTACCGGTCCAGGTCCCGGGCATAGGCCGATACGGTATTCTCGGCCAAACCCTGCTCCAGGTGCACGTAGTCCATAAACCCGCGCAGCGCATCGCGCCATTCCGCCGTCAGGCGCTGCTCGCCCGTGTCAAAATCGGTCACGACCGCCATTCGCGCGTTCTCCCGTGTCACCCGTTACCCTCCAGCGCCAGCAGGGCGGCTTTCCATTCCCCGCCGTAGGCGAAACCCGTCAAGGCCCCGGACGCCCCGACAACCCGATGGCATGGCACCACGATCACACAGGGGTTCTTCCCAAGCGCTGCGCCCACCGCGCGGGCGGCTTTCGGGCGACCGACGGCATTCGCAACGTCGCCGTAAGACCGGCGCCCGCCATACGGAATCTCCCGGGTCGCCCGCCAGACCATGCCCTGGAACGCCGTATAGCCGGGCAGGTCCGGATGATCGGGAAACCCCACGGGCTCGCCCGAAAAGTAATCCGACAGCGCGTTGATGAGGCACTGCCCCGCCGGGTCAGGAGGATTGCCCTCAACCAGCGCGGGACGGGCGATATCCACCCGCCCGAAGGGCCCCAGCCGGACTGACGCCAGCCTGCCGCCATCCCAGGTCACCTCCACCCGACCGAGCCCCGTCTTCAGGACGGCGGCCTGCAGGTTTGACGCGGTGTGATTTCCGATTTTCATCATCCTTTCTCCGTTTCCAACTGTTCCGCGATCTGTTCGGCGAGCTTCGGTCCGATGCCCTCCACGGCCGCGAGTTCCGATGCGGCCGCCTCGCGGATCTTTTTCATGGATCCAAAGTGCGCCAGCAGCGCTTTCCGCCGGGACGGACCCACCCCATCCAGATCATCCAGCCGGGAAGCCAGCGTTCGTTTCTGCCTCAGCTTCCGGTGATAGGTGACGGCAAACCGGTGCGATTCATCACGGACGCCCTGCAACAGCTTGAGCGCCGCGGACGCCTTGGGGATATTCTGAGGGTCCGGGTGAGCCGGCAGGAAGACTTCCTCGAGGCGCTTCGCAAGGCCGATGACGGGCTGATCCCGGACGCCGACTTCATTCAACGCCGCCACCGCGCTGGAGAGTTGCCCCTTTCCGCCGTCGATCAGCAGCAGATCGGGAAACGTCCGCCCCTCCTCCATCAGCCGTTTGAAACGCCGCGTCACCACCTGCCGCATCATCGCGAAGTCGTCGGGGCCCTCGATTCCCGTAATCCTGAAGTGCCTGTACTCGGACTTCCGGGGCCGGCCGTCAACAAAACACACAAGCGACGCCACCGGGTCCGATCCCTGAAAATTCGAAATGTCCATCGCCTCGATCCGCTTCGGTGGGCGCTCGAGGTGCAGGTCGCGCTGCAGCGCGGCGACGGCGGCGGGCGCCTGTGACCTCCTGTTTTCCCGTCTCAACCGGCGCTCGCTGAGCAGCAGCGCGGCGTTGTTTTCGGCCATCTTTACCAGCCGCGCCTTGTCGCCCCGCTGGGGCACGCGGATTTCCACAAGACCCCCCGCCCGCCCCCGCAGCCAGTCCAGCACGGTCTCGCGCGACTCAATATCGCACGGCAGGCAGATCTCCTCCGGCACGAAGGATGCCGTCAGATAGAGCAACTGAACGAAGGAGCCGACCACCTCTTCGATCGGCGCGTCCAGCACGCCGCCCAGGAAATAGTGCTGCCTGCCGATCAGCCTTCCCTCGCGTACTTCCATTACCACGCAGCAGGCTTCGTCGTCTTCCCTGGCCACCGCGATCGTGTCCCAGTCTTTCTGTTCAGCAGACACCACTCTCTGGCGGTTGGTCGTCTGTTCCAGATCACGCAGTCGATCCCGGTAGACCGCGGCCTCCTCGAATCGCTGTTCGACAGCCGCGTTCCGCATCCTTTCCTTCAGTGCGGCCACCACCTGCGTATGGCGCCCCGTCAGGAACAGTACGGCCTCACGCACGATCTTGCGGTACTCCGCCGCCGGTATAAGCCCTTCGCATGGGCCGTCGCAACGTTTGATCTCATAGTCGAGACAGAGACGGACGTTCGAGGCCGGCAACGCGTAATCGCAACTCCGTATACGGAACAGCCGGTGCATGGTTTCGAGGGTCCGGCGCAAGGCCTTGACGTCCGTATAGGGACCCAGATAACGCGAACCGTCCTTGACCACGTCGCGCGTGAACAGAATTCTGGGAAACGGCTCATTGGTAATTCGGACAAACGGGTACTTCTTGTCGTCCTTCAGATTGATATTGTACCGGGGCTTATGCTCCTTGATCAGATTGGATTCCAGGATCAGGGCATCCACCTCGGTATCCGCCACGATGTATTCCAGGTCCCGCGCGTTACGTACGAGCGCCCGGAACTGACGCCGTCCGTCGTACGCATTGGACCGGATGTAGGATTGCGCCCGGCTTCGCAGGCACTTTGCCTTTCCTATATATATGATGCGCCCCTGTTCATCCTTCATCATATACACACCGGGTTCCCGCGGCATATGAGACACAATCTCATTGAGGCGCCTGCGCACGGCCTTTCGGCTCACTTTCACCGGTGCGACATTGCTTTCCGGGGATCCCGAGTTCATCATCTTCCTTCTCTTCACGGGTGGCGCATCAACGACTTGTTCCCGCGGTTAAATGTCCACAATCTCAATCTGCAGGTTTTCCAGATCCAGCAACCCCACCGTGCACCTGCCGGTGACCCAGCCGCCCGCTTCTCCGGGATTCACCACCAGGGTATCGCCGTGACGGACGTCGATCTCGTGGGTATGGCCGTACACGATCACGTCGTAGGCGCCGCTTTCGGCAAGCGCGTCCACTTCGTCGGGCTCGTGCATCACCAGCAGCCGCCTGCCCTCGCAATCGAACGCATGGGGCGCCCGGTGTATGGGCCCCAGCGACTCGAACTGGGCGCGAAGACCGAACCGCTCGCCGTCGTTATTGCCAAAAACGCCCACCATGGGCGCATTCAGGTCCGCCATCCACCTGGCGTTGAAGGGCGCGATGAAGTCCCCCGCGTGCACCACGAGCCCCACCTCTTTCCGGTTGAACAACGCCACCGATTTTTCCACCGAAGCCCGGTTGTCGTGCGTGTCCGCGATCAGTCCCACCAGATGCGCGTGAGCCATATGAACCATCCGTTCGTTTGCGGGTTACGGAAACCGTTTTTTGACTCGAAACGGGCGCGGCGCCAGGGGCCGCGGGAATCAAGACAAACTTACGTCCCTCCCGCTGTTTTGTCAACCGATGGCACGTGTTACGGATATACATGGCGGATGATGATCGGCACACATGTCATTCTGAGCGCAGCGAAGCCGGTGTAGACGTGCCGCCTGCCGGCAGGGCGAATGGCAAAACACGCTCGAGCATTATCCGATGCCGCAGTAGATCCTTCGTCAGCCTGCCTGCCAATGAATCGCTGGCAGGCAGGCCTCCTCAGGATGACAGTACTTGCGCAGGCATGACCGAGACACCTCGCTTATGGCTAATGCAAAACATGTCATTCTGAGCGTAGCGAAGAATCTCCCGTCTTTTCGATTGTCCTGAACACAGCAACGCGGAAAACACATTGGCGCGGAGAAAGCGCCGCCCCTCGCGACCTCCTCAGCATGACAGTTGGGGGAACGTGTGACGGTTACGATCAATTTCCGCTCGTGAAAAATCAACGACTGAGTTCTGTCCCGGAAATAGGTTTATGTTGACAAGTATGATAGATTGTGTGAATTTTGAAACCGTCCATCACACGGGCGGGAGTCGGGGCGGCGCGGAAGTCGTCCCGACCGCCGTTAAAGAGGAAATTTCAATGCCGGTTCTGAAAATCGCGCTGCCGTCGGGCAGCCTTCAGGAGTCCACGCTCAATCTGTTCGCGAACGCCGGCTATCGCATTCTCGCCAACCACAGGTCCTACATCCCTTCAATCGACGATCCGGACCTGGAGGGCCTGTTCCTGCGCGCGCAGGAAATCGCCCATTACGTGGAGCGGGGCGTACTCGACGTGGGCCTGACGGGCAAGGACTGGATCCTGGAAAACGACGCCGACGTCCATGAGGTTGCGGAACTGCCTTACAGCAAATCCACCGCCCGGCCTGCGCGCTGGGTTATCGCCGTACCGGAGGAATCCCCGGTCCGCGCCGTGAAAGACCTGCAGGGCAAGCGTATCGCAACCGAACTGGTCAATGTTACCCGGAAATACCTTGAAGAGCAGGGCGTACAGGCCGAGGTGGAGTTCTCGTGGGGGTCCACGGAGGCCAAGGTCCGGACGGCAGGCTCGTCAAAGCGGGCAGGTGACGGCGGGGCGTACGAACCCGGTCTGGTGGACGCCATTGTGGAACTCACGGAAACCGGATCTTCGATCCGCGCCAACAAGCTCCGGATTGTGGAAGACCTGCTCGAGACCACCCCGCGGCTTATTGCCAACAGAAGCGCATGGGACGACCCGTGGAAACGGGAGAAAGCTCAGAATATCGCCACGCTGCTCGTGGGCGCGTTCCAGGCCGAAGACAAGGTGGGCCTCAAGATGAACGTACGGCGGAGAGACCTGGATGCGGTTGTGGGGCTGCTTCCGGCGCTGAACAACCCCACCATCTCGAATCTGCTGGACGGCGACTGGGTGGCCGTGGAAGTCGTGGTTGACGAACGTGTCGTACGCGTCACCGTGCCCCTGCTGAAGAACAAAGGCGCCGAAGGCATTATCGAATACCCGTTGAACAAAGTGATCTACTGATGATTGACGTTGTCACCTACGATGTGGAGAATCCGCCCCCGCGACTCCAGGCCATTCTTTCCCGGACCACCGATTTCGAGCCGGGCCTGCTGGCCTCCGCGCAGGAAATTGTCCGCGCCGTGCGGGAACGCGGCGACGACGCGGTCCTGGAATACACCCGGCAATTGGACGGCGTGGACCTCGCGGCGGACGGGATGCGCGTGCCCGGGAAGGACATCCAGGCCGCTTACCGCGAAGCGGACCCGGAACTGATCAGATCCATCAGGGCCGCGGCGGACAACATCCGGCGGTTTCACTGTGCGCAGAAACAGACCTCCTGGTTCATCGAAGACGGAGACGGCGTTGTACTCGGCAGGCGGGTGCTCCCGATCGAGCGGGTTGGCATTCTCATTCCCGGCGCCAGCGCCCCGCTTTTCTCAACGCTGCTGATGGCCGCCATTCCCGCCCGTATCGCCGGCGTGACGCGACTCTGCATGGCCACGCCCCCGCGACCGGACGGCACCGTGCATCCCTCCGTACTGGCGGCAGCCCACATTGTGGGCGTTAATGAAATCTACCGGGTTTTTGGCGCGCAGGCCGTTGCCGCCCTGGCCTACGGCACCGCCTCCATCGCGGGAGTGGACAAGCTGGTGGGCCCCGGCCACCCGTCCGTCCAGATCGCCAAGAAGCTGGTCTTCGGAACCGTGGACATCGACATGGTTGCGGGCCCCAGCGAAATCGTGGTACTGGCCGACGAGGAGGCAAACCCCAGACACGTCGCCGCCGACCTGCTGTCGCAGGCCGAACATGGGAGCGGCTTCGAAGCCGTGGTTTGCATCACGCCCAGTTCAGACCTCGCCAGGAAGGTCGCGGACGAAGTCGAGCGGCAGGCCGCCCGTCTGGACCGCCGGGAAGCCGTCCGCAAGGCCCTGCGCAACTTCGGCGCGGTTGTGGTGGTAAGGGACGTGGACGAAGGCATCCGGCTGGCCAACCGGATCGCCCCGGAACACATCGAACTGCTGGTGCGTGACCCGTGGGCCCGCCTGAACGAGGTCAGAAACGCGGGCGCGGTCTTTCTGGGCGCTGCGTCGTCCGAACCCGTTGGCGACTACTACGCCGGCGTGAACCACATTCTACCCACCGCCGGCGCCGCGCGATTCGCCTCGCCGGTGGGCGTGGATACCTTTCTGAAAAGCTCGAGTATCGTCTCCTACACGGACCGCCGGCTGAAAAAAACGGCCGGCGACATCATCGCCCTGGCGGAAGCGGAGGGTCTGGACGCGCACGCCAACGCCATCCGTGTCCGGCAGGAATAACGCCGGCACACTCACAACCGCCCGCCCGCGCAACCGCCGTACTCCGGCGACGTCGAGGACGTGGCGTTCTCATTTTGGATCGTCTCCGATGATCGATCCGCCGCTGAAACGCATCAGGCCGGAAGTCCGGTCCGCGGACGGGTACCACCTGACGCACTACGACTGCCCGGTAAAGCTGAATCAGAACGAAAGCCCGTTCGACGTTCCGGACGATCTCAAGAACGAGATCCTGGCAGACGTCCGGACACGGCCCTGGTTCCGCTATCCACAGCCGATGGAGATGGACCTGGTGGAAGCCCTGGCCGACTTCGCCGGCTGGCGTCCGGACGCGCTGATCGTGTGCAACGGCTCCAACACCCTCGTTCAGCTCGTTCTGGCCGTCTGCACCCGTCCCGGCGCGCCGGTGGTCATCCCCTCGCCCAGTTTCTCGCTGTACGGGCTCTACGCCGGCTTCTTCGGGGGACGGGTGGTCCCGGTGCACCTCGCGGCGGACCACACCTTCGACCTGCCCGGTATCCGGGAAGCCGTCCGGCGGGAATCGGCCAACATGGTCATCTTCGGTTCTCCCAACAACCCAACGGGCTGCGTTGTTTCCAATGCGGACCTGAAAGCGCTGCTCGAGCAAACCGACGCGCTGGTGATGGTGGACGAAGCCTATGCGGAGTTCAGCGACGAGACGGCCCGCGACCTGATTGGGGAATATTCCAATCTCATCGTGTTGAAGACCTTTTCAAAGGCCCTCGGCGCAGCCGGTATCCGTATCGGCTACCTGATGGCGCATCCCGAAATCGCGAGGGAGATCCTGAAAGCCAAAGTGCCGTTCGACATCAACGTCTTCTCTCATTCAGCGGCGCTGCACATTCTGAAACACGACGGCCTGATCCGGGAACGCGTTGGGACGATCCGGGGCGAACGCGAGCGCGTGTTCGCCGCGCTACAGAAAATCGACGGCGTCCGCCCCTGGCCATCGCATGCCAACTTCATCCTTTTCGAAGTCAGCAACCCGGCCCGGGTTTTCGAAGGGCTCATCGAGAGGGGCATCCTCATCCGCAACGTGACCTCGTATCCTCTGCTCGAGAACGCCCTGCGCGTGAGTATTGGCAAGGCCGAGGAAAACACCCTCTTTCTGGACGTACTCGAAGGGATACTCAAGGATACGTGTGTATAATACACATCGTTGACCCTGCCCTGGAGACTCGCCGACGTTCTTCCGCAGGCTCAGCCGCCTGGAGAGAGACCATACGGGAAGGTAAGCCCCCATGCCGGTCCTTCGCACCGCCCGCATACAACGCAAGACATCGGAAACCGACATTGACCTCACACTGAACCTGGACGGGCGTGGCGACTGCCGGCTCGAAACCGGCATCGGTTTTTTCGACCATATGCTCAACGCGTTCGCCAGGCACGGAGGCTTCGACCTGGACGTGGCCTGCCGGGGGGACCTGGACGTGGACGCGCACCATACGGTGGAAGACGTGGGCATCTGTCTGGGCAGGGCATTTTCGGATGCGCTGGGCGACAAGGCCTGTATCACGCGTTTCGGACACAGTTTCGTGCCCATGGACGAAGCTCTCGCGCGCGCGGCCGTTGACCTCTCGGGCCGGCCGTACCTGGTCTACAACGCCGACCTGCACGACGAGATGGTGGGCGCGTACCCCACAGTGATGAGCCCGGAGTTCTTCCGGTCGCTCACGGACCACGGGCGTCTGAACGCACACATCGACCTGATTCGCGGGACAAACGCCCACCACGCCACCGAAGCGATTTTCAAGGCCGTGGGCCGGGCGCTTTGCCAGGCATGCGGACAGGACCCCGGCGTTGTGGGGATTCCTTCCACCAAAGGCGTGTTGTAGGGTCCGGCATGACTCTTGACACACGATTCGATCCCGATGCCGCCGGCAGAAAGGTCCTTACGCTGGACCAGGCTCTGGGGGTCCGGCGGCGCCTCAGGCGAGCCCGCGCAAGGCTGGTCTTCACCAACGGCTGCTTCGACCTGATCCATCCCGGCCACGTGGCTTTTCTTCAGCGGGCGCGCTCCCTGGGCGATGTGCTCCTCGTGGCGCTCAACAGCGACGACTCCGTCCGGCGCATCAAGGGCAGCGGCCGCCCGATTCTGTCGATTGAGGAACGGATCGGCGTGCTGTCCGGCCTGGAAGCCGTCGACCATATCTGCGTGTTCGACGAAGACACCCCGCACCATATCCTTCGAATTCTGCTGCCCGACGTCCTCGTTAAGGGCGGGGACTATTCGCCGGATCAGATCGTCGCCCGCGAAGTGGTGGAACGCGCGGGGGGAAAGGCGGTAACCGTTTCCACGGCCTTCGGGACTTCCACAACCGCCATCATCGAACGCATCCTCAAAGGCGGGACCTCTCCCCCCGGCCCCTCGGAAAAAGCTGTCAGCCGTTAGCAATCAGCTTGAAGCAACAGCGACCTCTCCCCCCGGCCCCCTCTCCTGAAGGAAAGGGGGAGCAAGACCTGGAAAACCGGACTCACACGGAGACACGAAGGGAAAACCGGTAACCGAAAAAGCGGGCGACCACAAGGGTCGCCCCAAGGTTCTGCCTCACAGGTGTTGAAACGCTCATTTCTACGGACACGCTATGAAGATCCTCCACACCATTTACGACGACGTGGACAATCCCTGGTGCGGAGGAGGAGGCGCGGTGAGGGCCATGGAAATCAACCGCCGCCTCGCCCGGAAGCACGAGATCACCCTCCTGACGGGTCACTTTCCCGGCGCCGCCCGGGAGGAACATCGCGACGGCATCCGCATCCGCAGGGTGGGGACCGGCCGGAACTATCTGTTGAGCCGGCTGAGCTTCTCGGCGCTGGCTTCCCGCGCGCTGGCCACGTGGCCCTTCGACCTCTGGGTGTACGACTTTTCCGCTTTCTCGCCCGTGTACGCGTTTCCATCCCGGCAGGCCCGTTCGGTGATGGTCTTCCACCATCCCGTATCCGCACACGCCACGCGGAAATATCCCGGGATCGGCCTGCTGGCGGCCGCCGCCGAAGGCCTCCACACGCGGCTGCACCGCCGGATCATCGCCGTGTCTCCGAGTACCGCCCTTCACCTGAAAAGACGCGCACGCCCGAACACACCCATCCATACGGTTTGCAACGGCGTGAGTCACCCGCCGTTGGCAGAGACTCGCGAAGAGGACTATATTCTCTTCTTCGGGCGCATGGACACCTACAACAAGGGCATCGACGTCCTGCTCCCGGCATTCGCCAGGCTGAAACCGGCGCATCCGGGCGTCCGCCTGGTCCTGGCCGGACGGGGTACCGAAGCGCGGCTGAACGAACTGACGTCCATCTCCCGCTCTCTGGGCATATCGGATGGCGTGGAACTCACCGGGCCTGTCTCGGAAGCCGAAAAGTGGAACCTCTACGCCGGCGCGCTGTTCACCTGTCAGCCGTCCCGATACGAGGGATGGGGTATTGCCGCCATCGAATCCGGCGCCGCCGGGAAAGCGGTGATCGGCACGGAGATCCCCGGGCTCGTGGATGCCATCCGGCCCGGCCGGACCGGGCTGCTGGTGCCGGCGGAGGACCCGGAGGCCCTGGCGGGCGCCATGGATCGCCTGCTCCTGAATGCCCGGATGCGCGCGGACCTGGGCAAAAACGGAAGGGCATGGGCTGCCAACTTTTCCTGGGACCGGATTGCCCGGGAACAGGAACGCGTGTACGTCCGTTCGCTCGAAGGACAATGAGAAGCGCACACAGGTATCCCTGCCCCACCCTAAAACGAACGACATCATCGGCCGGATTCGCCTTAATGCCGGGATGGCGTTGATTTATCGGTATACCAAACAGCCGCATGGGCTGTGGCGTTGTGCATCCATCGAACCCTTGACAGGGTGGAGCAGACATTCCTGTCTGCTCAAATTCTTCAAAACCAATCCAGGTATCCTGTGTCCGGAAATACAACGATGCAACGACGGCCCTCCTTTCGGCGGCCTTCCGGGAGTCATAGATAGGCTTCGGCAGACAGGAATGTCTGCCCCACCTTAAAAACAACGACACATCACCGTCCTTTCTTCCGGATGCCTTCCGGGAGACGCGGACAGGCTTCGGCAGACAGGAATGTCTGCCCCCTTCGGAAGTGAATTCACCAGGGTCGCACGTAAATGTCCACCGGATACGCAAATGACATCTGCATTGTGGGCGGCGCCGGACGCGTGGGCCTGCCGCTGGCGCTGACTTTCGCCGACAAGGGCTTTC
>LXNJ01001266.1_pt1 | contig 15307 bp, 11 predicted proteins | sample 809081 | NCBI WGS metagenome assembly LXNJ01 (sample SAMN04870510, study PRJNA318959) | sponge metagenome | biome: sponge; feature: marine sponge reef; material: water | host: Petrosia ficiformis | place: Greece: Milos, Mediterranean Sea | collected 2013-05-29 | depth 5-7 m
AAGCGCTCGGTTGGTGCTCACAACCGCACCGGCCTTCGGCTCCGGCGCCCCGAAGATCAACCGCGCAATCCGCGCATGAACGAGTGCTCCCGCGCACATCAGGCACGGCTCCACGGTCACGTAGAGGTCCGCGCCGGGGAGGCGGTAGTTTCCCACCGCGCCGGCGGCAGCGCGCAGGGCGACGATCTCCGCGTGCGCCGTCGGATCGCTGCTGCCAATGGATCCGTTGCGCCCTGTCCCAAGCAACACGCCATCGCGGACGACCACGGAACCCACGGGGATTTCGCCCTTGGCGCCGGCCTCGCCGGCCAAGGCCAGCGCCTCGCGCATCCACCGCTCGTCCTCCGCGTGCCGGGGCGCGTCAGGGGCGGCACGTGGGCCTACTCCCACTCGATGGTTCCGGGCGGCTTGCTCGTCACGTCGTAGACGACGCGCGATACGTCCGACAGTTCGTTGACGATGCGATTACTGACGCGGGCGATGAGATCGTGCGGGAGTTCGGCCCATCCGGCCGTCATGAAGTCCGTCGTGACCACGGCACGCAACGCGATCACGTGGGCATAGCGACGCGCATCGCCGACGACGCCGACCGACTTCACCGGCAGGAACACGGCGAACGCCTGGGCAACGCGGTCGTACCAGCCGGCCTGGCGCAGCTCGTCGATGTAGATGGCGTCCGCTTCGCGCAAGACGTCGAGGTATTCGGGGCGGATCTCCCCCAGGACGCGGACCGCGAGGCCGGGACCCGGGAACGGATGCCGATGCACGAGGCGTTCGGGAAGGCCGAGTTCCAGGCCCACGGCACGGACCTCGTCCTTGAACAGGTCGCGCAACGGCTCGATCAGCCGGAGGTGCATGCGCTCCGGCAAGCCGCCGACATTGTGGTGCGACTTGATGACATGGGCCTTGCCGAAGCGCGACGCCGCCGACTCGATCACATCCGGATAGATCGTGCCCTGGGCCAGCCAGCCCACGCCCGGAATCGCCGCAGCGGCGCGTTCGAAGACGCGAATGAACGTCTCGCCGATGGCCTTGCGTTTCGCCTCGGGGTCGGCAACGCCCGCCAGCGTGGCGAGAAACTCGGCACTGGCATCGACGGTGACCAGGTCGATCGGCAGAGCATTCGATGGGCCGAGCGCGGCCTGCACTTCCGCGACCTCGTCCTTGCGCAGCAGCCCGTTGTCCACGAAGACGCACGTCAGTTGGTCCCCGATCGCCCGGGACAGCAAGGCCGCGACGACGCTGGAGTCGACGCCGCCGGAGAGCCCCAGGATGACGCGTCCGTCGCCGACGCGTTCGCGCGCAGCGGCCACCGCTCTTTGGGCAATGTTCGCCGCCGTCCAATCGCCGCGACAGCCCGCGATGTCACGCACGAAGCGGCGGATGATTTCCTCGCCCCGGGCCGTGTGGGTGACCTCCGGGTGAAACTGGACGCCGTAGAGGTGCCGGATCGGATCCGCCATGGCGGCGATCGGCGCGTTGCCGCTCTCGGCCGTGCCGACGAAGCCAGGCGGCAGTTCCGTGACCCGGTCGCCGTGGCTCATCCAGACATCGAGCGTGTCGCCCAAGCCGGCCAGCAAGCCCTCGCGGGCAAGCCGGACGCTCGCATGTCCGAATTCGCGATGCATCGAACCGGCGACGACACCGCCGAGCTGCGATGCCATGGCCTGCATCCCGTAGCAGATGCCAAGCACGGGCACGCCGAGGTCGAAGACGGCGTCGGGAATCCGCGGCGTCCAGCCTTCCGTCACCGTTTCCGGGCCGCCGGACAGGATCGCCCCCTTCGGCGCGAAGGCGCGGATCGCATCGTCGCCGATGTCGAACGGGTGAATCTCGCAGTAGACGCCCTGCTCGCGGACGCGACGGGCGATCAGCTGGGTGTATTGGGAGCCGAAATCGACGACCAGGATGCGGTCGCCAAAAGCCGTCGTCTCGGGCACGTTAGCCGACCGGATAGTTTGGTGGTTCCTTGGTGATCGCGACGTCATGGACGTGGCTCTCCGCCATCGCGGCCGCCGACACCTTGGTGAACTTGGACTCGGTGCGCATTTCCGCCACGTCGCCACAGCCGGTATAGCCCATCGATGCGCGCAGACCGCCCATCAACTGGTGGATGATCGGCCCGAGCGGGCCGCGGTACGGCACGCGTCCTTCGATGCCTTCCGGCACGAACTTGCCACCGTCGCTCAAGGGCTCCTGGAAGTAGCGGTCGCTCGATCCATAGCGCTCCGACATCGCACCGAGCGAGCCCATGCCCCGGTAGGCCTTGTAGGTGCGGCCCTGGTAGAGCTCGGTTTCGCCCGGCGCCTCCTCGGTACCCGCGAACAGCGAACCGACCATGACCGCCGAGGCACCGGCACTGATGGCCTTGGCGATGTCGCCGGAGAAGCGCACCCCGCCGTCGGCGATCACCGGCACATCCGCCTCCTCGGCTTCCGCCACGGCCTCGGAGATCGCCGTGACCTGCGGCACGCCGACGCCGGTGACCACGCGCGTCGTGCAAATGCTGCCGGGCCCGATGCCCACCTTGACGGCGTCCACACCCGCGTCGAGCAGCGCCCGCGCGCCATCGCCAGTGGCGACGTTGCCGCCCATGACGGGCACGCCCGGGTACTTCTGCTTGATCCAGCTGATTCGGTCCAGGACGCGCTGCGAGTGGCCGTGCGCGGTGTCCACGACGATGATGTCCGCGCCGGCCTCGACAAGGGCCGCCACGCGGTCGTCGGTGTCCGCCCCGGTGCCGACGCTGGCGCCGGTGCGCAACTGGCCGCGCTCGTCCTTGCAGGCGTTCGGATAGGCCTGGGACTTGGCGATGTCCTTGACTGTCACCATGCCCTTGAGCTCAAAGCGTTCGTTGACGAGCAGCACCTTCTCGATCCGATGGCGATGCAACAACTCGGTGACTTCGGCCAGGGGCGCGTCCTCTCCCGCGGTGACGAGTCGCTCCTTCGGCGTCATCACCGTCGAGACCGGCGCATCCAAGCGGCTCTCGAAGCGGATGTCGCGGGCCGTGACGATGCCCAGGAGGTCATTGCCGCGTACCACAGGAACTCCCGAGATGCGGTGTTCGGCGGTCAGTTCGAGCAACTCGCGCACCGTCGCCTCGGGCCCGATGACGATCGGGTCGCGAATGACGCCGGTCTCGAACTTCTTGACGGCGCGCACTTCGCGGGCCTGGGACTCCAAGGGCATGTTCTTGTGCACGATGCCGATGCCGCCTTCCTGGGCGACCGAGATCGCCAGGCGCGATTCCGTCACCGTGTCCATGGCGGCCGATACGAGCGGAATGTTCAGGGCGATGTCGCGCGTCAGGCGGGTCGCCAAGTCGACTTCGGAAGGCAGGATCTTGGAGTAGGCCGGCACGAGGAGAACATCGTCGAACGTGAGTGCTTCGTGCGCGATCCGGAGCATTGCATGTCCTCTATGGCCACCGCCAAAGCGAAGTGTCGCTCGTCCGGCGGGCAACAGCGAATATGCGCGCGCATCATAGGCGTGCCGGTGCAGCGTGTAAACCGCTACACTGCGCGGCGAAGATCGTCTCGACAGAGGTTCGGCCAATGAGAACTAGGTTGGCGGCTGCGACCACCATCGCCTGTTTGGCAGCGACCAGCGCGCATGCTGCGACCCCCGCCCGGGTCGACAACTTCATGCTCCTGGACCACCACGGGGCTGCGCACGAGCTGTACTACTACGCCGACGCGCCCGCGGTGGTGCTGATCGTGCAGGGCAACGGCTGCCCCATCGTGCGCAACGCCCTCGCCGACTACCGTGCGGTCAGCGACGCCTACGCCCCCAAGGGCGTCGAGTTCTTGATGCTGAACGCCAACCTCCAGGACGGTCGGGCGACGGTCGCCGCCGAGGCCGAGGAGTGGGGAATCCCCTACCCGATCCTTGTCGACGAGACGCAACTCGTCGCCGAGTCCCTCGGCCTGACGCGCACCGCCGAAGTGCTGGTCATCGACCCCAGGACCTGGGAGGTGGCCTATCGCGGACCGGTCAACGACCGCTTGAGCTACGAGCGCCAGAAGCAGTCCGCATCCGAGCACTACCTGCGCGACGCCCTCGATGCGTTGGTCACCGGCACGGCCGTCACCGTCGCCTCGCGGGACGCCATGGGCTGCCTGATCAATCTGCCCGGCGCCACCGCCGACCACAGCGGCATCTCGTACAGCGAGACCATCGCACCGATGCTCAAGGACAACTGCGTCGTCTGCCACCAGGCGGGAGGCATCGCGCCTTGGGCCATGACCGACTACAACATGGTCAGGGGATTCGCGCCGATGATCCGCGAAGTCATTCGCACCAAGCGCATGCCGCCGTGGCACGCCGACCCGCACATCGGGCAGTGGGAGGACGACCGCAGCCTGTCGATCGTGGAGCGCCAGACCCTCGTGCACTGGATCGAGGCCGGCGTGCCCCGGGGCAGCGGGCCCGATCCGCTGGCCGCCACGCCCACCAAAGCGCCCGAATGGCCGTTGGGACCGCCCGACCTGATCGTGAAGGTGCCCCCTTTCGATGTGCCGGCGACCGGCATCGTGGACTACCAGTTCCCGGTGGTCGCCAATCCCCTGGACCGGGACGTCTGGGTGCGCGCCATGAGCGTGAAGCCCGGTTCGGTGGAAGTCGTCCACCACGTCCTGGTGGGAACCACCGACGTCGGCGCCGAGGCCAGGTATTCCGGCGAAGCGCTGATGCGCAACTACCTCGGCGGCTACGCTCCGGGCACCCAGCCCCACGTGGTGCCGGACGGGACCGGCGTGTTCCTGCCGAAGGACACGGGTTTCATGGTCCAGATGCACTACACGCCCTATGGGAAGGCCGTGACCGACGAGACCGAAATCGGCCTTTACTTCCACGACGAGCCGCCCGCCAACTACCTGCGCCACAGCGTCGTACTGAGCCCCGCGATTCGCATCCCGCCGAACGCACCGGCTCACGAAGAGTCCGCGTACTTCGAGTTCAAACGGGACGCGATCCTGTATTCCATCCTGCCCCATTCCCACTATCGGGGCCGCAGTTCGGCGTTCGAGTTGGTGCATCCGGACGGGCGTCGCGAAACCATCCTGTCCGTGCCCAACTACGACTTCAACTGGCAGCGCGGCTACGACTTCGTGGAACCGCGCGAGATCGCCGCCGGCACGCGCCTGATCCATCGGACGGTGTACGACAACTCGAGCCGCAACCCCGGCAACCCGGATCCGACGAGGACCGTGGTCTGGGGTCTGCAGTCGCACGAGGAAATGCTCTACGGCGACTTCATGTTCAGTTGGGTCGATGAGCGCGCCGATGCGCCGCTGCACGACCATGAACACACCGAGGCCGTGCAATGGGTGGGCTACACCGACCGCGACATGAGCGGCGGGGTCAGCATGGCCGAGATCCCGGAGCGGCTGCGCGAGCGGTTCGCGCGTGCGTTCGAGACGGGCGACAAGAACGCCGACGGCGAACTGAGCGCCGACGAGTACTATGCCGTTCAGCGCGACGTGAGAAGGCGCCGGGCCGAACGGCAGGACTCGGCCGGGGATTGACCCGGGCGGACGCCGGGCCCTGCGCGACGTTACGTTGCGTCGCGGTTGGCAAAGTCCCCGGCGCGGAGTAGTATCTCGCGCCCACTTTCGGGACAACCCATGCCGTTCGTCAAAGTCAGAGAAAACGAGCCGTTCGACGTTGCCTTGCGGCGCTTCAAGCGGTCCTGCGAGAAAGCCGGCGTGCTTTCCGAGGTTCGCAAGCGCGTCTACTACGAGAAGCCTACGTCGGTTCGCAAACGCAAGGCCGCCGCCGCCGTGAAGCGCCACTTGAAGAAGCTGCAACGCGAGGCGCGACGCTTCGAGAAGGCGTTCTAAGGCCGACTTCCGCCACAGTTGAGGCGGTTCGACGATGCCAACATGACCGCCACGTCCGAGATTCAATCCGCGATCACCGCTGCCACCAAGGCCGCGATGCGTGCCCGTGAGCGCGAGCGGGTCAAGGCCCTGCGCCTCATCAATGCCGCACTCAAGCAGGCCGAGATCGACGGTCGCGCGAGCCTGGCCGACGCCGACGTGCTCGCCGTCCTCACCAAGATGCGCAAGCAGCGCCGGGACTCCCTCGAACAGTTCACCGCGGCCAACCGCGAGGACCTCGCCCGGATCGAGCGGTTCGAGATCGAGGTCATCGACGAGTTCATGCCGCAGGCCATGTCGGCGGAGGAACTCGACGCGGCGGTGGTGAACGCCATCGCGAGCGTCGGCGCCTCGAGCATGCGGGATATGGGCAAGGTCATGGGTGCCCTGCGAGGTGCGCTCGCCGGGCGCGCCGACATGGGAGAAGCGAGTCGCCTGGTGCGCGCCGCGTTGCAGGGCTAGCCGGGCTCCGCCCATCGAGGTACGGGGGGTCCTCGCCCGCGTCGGGCCATGCGCCGACACCGAATCGCGGACGCGAACGACAAGCCGACGAGGACGTCCGCGTACCCCCAAGGAGCGACACCGGAACGCGCAAGGACTATGCTTGGGCCATGCCCGGCCTGATCCCGCAGTCGTTCGTCAACAGCCTGATCGAGCGGGTCGACATCGTCGAGGTCGTCGGCAGCCGCGTGCAGCTCAAGAAGGCCGGCGCCAACCACATGGGGCTGTGTCCATTCCACGACGAGAAAACCCCGTCTTTCCACGTCTACGCGGACGGTCACTACCACTGCTTCGGCTGTGGTGCGCACGGCACGACGATCGGCTTCCTGATGGATGTGGACGCTTTGACCTTCCCCGAAGCCGTGGAGGCGGTGGCGGACATGCTCGGGCTCGAGGTGCCGCGCGAAGGCGGCGACGTCCGGCGCGTGGACCCGGGGATCTACGACGTACTCAACGCGGCGAGCACCCAGTTCAAGGCCTGGCTTAGACACCACGACGGGGCGCCGGCTGCCGTCGCCTATCTCAAGGAGCGTGGCCTGTCCGGCGAGGTCGCTCGGGACTTCAACATCGGCTTCGCACCACCTGGATGGGACGGATTGAAAACGGCGTTGGCCTCCTTCGGCGAAGAGCGGCTGGTCGCCGCCGGGCTGCTCGCCAGGAGCGACGCGGGTCGGACCTACGACCGGTTCCGGCAGCGGATCGTGTTCCCCATTCGCGACGCCCGCGGGCGCGTGATCGGCTTCGGCGGGCGGATCTTCGGCCCGGACACCGAGGGACAGCCCAAGTACCTGAATTCGCCCGAGACCGACGTCTTCCACAAGGGCCAGGAAGTGTACGGGCTGTTCGAGGCGCGGCGGGCGCACAACCGCCTCGACACGGTCGTCGTGGTCGAGGGCTACATGGATGTCGTCGCGCTCGCGCAGTACGGCATCCACTACGCGGTCGCCACCCTCGGCACCGCCATCGGTACCGCCCATTTCGCGAGGCTCTACAAGGTCGTCGACCGCATCGTGTGCTGCTTCGACGGCGACGATGCGGGGCGCGAAGCGGCCTGGAAGGCGGTGAACGCGGCCTTCCCGACGCTGTCCGCAGGCCGCCGACTGGATTTCGTGTTCCTGCCGGAGGGCGAAGACCCGGACACCGTGGTACGCAAGCAGGGCGCCGCCGCCTTCAACGCGCTCGTCGCCGACGCCTGTTCGGTGGGACGCTACTTCCTGGAACGCCTGCAGGCCGGGCTGGATCTCGGCACCGTCGACGATCGCGCGACGCTCGCGGAGTTGGCATTGCCCCTGGTCGGCCAACTCCCGGTTGGGGAACTGCGCGCCGTCCTACTGCGCGAACTGGCGCGACTGACCCGCAGCGACTTCGGTCATCTCGAGCAACGCACCGGCGTGACCGGCCAGCGCGATGCCAGTGCTGGCCTCGCCCCCTCGCGAGCCGAGTCGAAGCTGGCAACCACCTTGCTCCGGCTCCTGGTCAGGCGGCCGCGAGCACTCGCCGGGCTTGACGACTCGGAGCGGCAGCAACTGCGACTCGCCGCGGAAGGCACGCTGCGCGAGGTGTTGCGCTTTCTCGCCGAACAGCCCGAAGCGGATACCACTACGCTCCTCGGCCGCTTCGTCGGCGACCCCGTGCACCCGCAGCTCGTTGCGCTGTGCGCCGAAGAGGACGTCCTCCCTGGCGAGGCATCCGACAGCGACTGCCGGGATTGCGCGCGGCGCTATCTGCACGAGCGGAATCGGCAGCACTTGCTCGATGCCTACCGGCAGGTGGGCACCGACGATGCCATGCGTCGCCATCTCGACGCCAAACGCCAGCAAACAGCGGGGGTTGATTGACCGCACAACCGCCCCCATGTTGGGGCGTCACGACGGCCGCGAGCGATCTTCCTTGATCGGAGGGGCTATAATCCGGGCTGTGCCCAAGCCAGCCGCCGCTCTACGCGCGCGCCAGTCCAAGCCACGCTTCGCGCCCTCAACCATCCAAACGAGGTGACATGGCCACAGAAACCAAGCAGAAATCGCGACTCAAGGACCTGATCGGCAAGGGCAAGGAGCAGGGCTACCTGACCTACGCGGAGGTGAACGACCACCTGCCGGCCGACATCAGCGACCCGGACCAGATCGAAGACATCATCCGCATGATCGAGGACATGGGGATCAAGGTCTACGAGTCGGCCGAGGCTGCTCCCGACGCGGACGAACTGCTGAACACCGGCGAGAACACCGCCGACGAGGTGGCCGCCGAAGAAGCCGCGGCCGCCCTCGTGGAAGTGGAAACCGAAACCGGGCGCACCACCGATCCCGTTCGGATGTACATGCGCGAGATGGGCACCGTCGAACTGCTGACGCGCGAAGGCGAGATCGCCATCGCCAAGCGCATCGAAGAAGGCATTCGCGATGTATTGAGCGCCGTCGCGTACTTCCCGGGAACCGTGGAGTACATTCTCAACCGCTACGCCGAATCGGTGGAAGAAGACAAGCTCGCCGACCTCCTCGTCGGCTACCTCGATCCCGCCGAGCACGTTCCCCCGGCGGCGCAGGTCGACCTGACGGCCACCACGGACGACAAGGACGAGACGCCCGAGCGCAAGGGCCCCGACCCGGTGGTCGCGGACATGCGCTTCACCGAACTGCGCAAGGCGTTCGAAAAGGCCAACCGCAGCATCGCCAAGCATGGGCGAACCAAGCCGGGCGCAGCGGCGGCCGTTGCGGCCATGTCCGACGTGTTCTCGTTCTTCAAGCTCGTGCCCAAGCACTACGACCACATCGTCGATATGCCGCGCGCGGCACTTCGTCGCATCCGCCGCGAGGAACGGCTGCTGCTCAGCACCTGCGTGGACCAGGCCGGCATGCCGCGCCGGGACTTCCTGGCCGAGTACCACGGCCACGAGACGTCCATCGACTGGGTGGACGAACGGATTGCCGCGCGCCACGACTACAGTCGCCGCCTGGCCCGCCTGCGCGAGGACATCGTGCGCGCACAGAAGAAGATCCAGGCCGTGACCGAACGCACGGGTTTGGGCGTCAAGCAGATCAAGGACATCAACCGGCGCATGTCCCTTGGCGAGGCGAAGGCCCGCCGTGCCAAGAAGGACATGGTCGAGGCCAACCTGCGCTTGGTGATATCCATCGCCAAGAAGTACACCAACCGCGGCCTGCAATTCCTCGATTTGATCCAGGAAGGCAACATCGGCCTGATGAAGGCCGTCGACAAGTTCGAATACCGGCGCGGATACAAGTTCTCGACCTACGCGACCTGGTGGATCCGGCAAGCGATCACGCGCTCGATCGCCGATCAGGCGCGTACGATCCGCATCCCCGTGCACATGATCGAGACCATCAACAAGCTGATCCGCATCTCTCGGCAGATGCTCCAGGAGAAGGGTCGCGAGCCCACGCCCGAGGAGCTTGGCGAGCGCATGGAAATGCCCGAAGAGAAAGTGCGCCGGGTGCTGAAGATCGCCAACGAACCCATCTCGATGGAGACGCCGATCGGCGACGACGAGGACTCCCATCTCGGCGACTTCATCGAGGACGCGACCATCGGCTCGCCGGCCGAACTGGCCACAGGCCAAGGGCTCAAGGAGGCCACGCGCAGCGTGCTCGGCGGCCTGACGACCCGCGAGGCCAAGGTTCTGCGCATGCGTTTCGGCATCGACATGAACACCGACCACACCCTCGAGGAAGTCGGCAAGCAGTTCGACGTCACGCGCGAGCGGATCCGCCAGATCGAAGCCAAGGCGTTGCGCAAACTGCGCCATCCAAGCCGCAGCGACCATCTGCGCAGTTTTCTCGACGAGTGGACCGAAAACCGGCGGTAGCGGGGCTCAAACAGGCAACCAGTGTCAATGTCTGAGTCAGCTTCTGCGCCAAGAAGCCGAGCGAACGCCACGGAGCGATTGTGAGCGAACCGAACGATCAGGCACCCCCAGGCGCCATGGAAGCCAAGTGCAAGATACTCGTCGTCGACGACGAGCCCGACCTGGAGCACCTGATGCGCCAACGGCTGCGCCGCGATGTCCGCGCCGGCCGCTTCGAACTGGCCTTCGCGCACGACGGCGTGGAAGCGCTGGAGATGCTCAGCAGCGACCGTGACATCGACATGGTCCTATCCGACATCAACATGCCGCGCATGGACGGATTGACGCTCTTGGACCAGATTCCGAGCGTCGATCCGAACATCCGTTCGGTGATCGTCTCCGCCTATGGCGACATGAAGAACATCCGCACGGCGATGAATCGCGGTGCATTCGACTTCGTCACCAAGCCCATCGATTTCGCGGATCTACGCATCACGATCGACAAGACCCGCCAGCACCTCGCGGCGTTGCGCGAAGCCTTGCGAACCCGGGACCGACTCGTCGCGGTGCAGAACGAACTCGACGTCGCCCGCGACATGCAGCAGTCGATTCTGCCCCGCCAGTTCCCCAAGCAGCCCACGTTCGAAGTCTTCGGCAACATGGAAGCCGCCCGCCAGGTCGGCGGCGACTTCTTCGACATCATCAATCTCGAAGGCGGCCGGGTCGGTCTCGCGATCGCCGATGTCTCGGGCAAAGGCGTCCCCGCAGCACTGTTCATGATGTCGAGTCGAACCTTGCTCAAGGGCGCTGCGATTGGGCACGGCGAGCCCGGCGCCACGCTCGCGGAGGTCAACGACCTGCTCGAGGCCGACAACGACTCGGCGATGTTCGTGACCGTGTTCTACGGCGTGTACGACCCGGCGACCGGCACGCTCACCTACGCCAACGGCGGGCACAACCCCCCGCTGATCGTCCATCCGGACGGAAGTTCCACGGTCCTCGAACCGACCGGGGGCATCGCGCTCGGCGTTGCGCCGGGTCTGCCGTACGGCCAAGCCCAAGCCCACTTGGCCCCGGGCGACATCGTCGTCCTGTATACCGATGGCGTCACGGAGGCAATGGATCCCGACAACGTGGAGTTCGAGCTCGAACGCCTGCAAAGCGTCTATGCCGAGTCTCCCCCCGCGGACGCACGCGCTGCGAACGACGCAGCCTTCAAGGCCGTGCATGCTTTCGCTGCCGGCGCGCCGCAGTCCGACGACATCACTTGCGTCACGCTGATGCGAATCTAGGGAAGGACATCGAAGGGCGATGAGATTGACCCTCTCCGTCAAGGCCAGCCTCGAGGAGTTGACAGGCCTTCAGGAGCGCGTAACCGCATTCGGCGAGAGCGAGAGCTGGCCGCCGGAGATGGCCTTCCAGGTCGAGCTCACGCTCGAGGAGATCTGCGTCAATATCGTCAACTACGGGTTCGACGACGACGGCGACCAACATGCCATCGAGGTGATCGTGGATTCCGAGCCCGACGCACTGACCATGGAGATCATCGACAACGGTCGCGCCTTCGACCCCCTGACGGAGACGCCGAAACCGGATCTCGACTCGGCCATCGGCGACCGACCGATTGGCGGACTTGGCGTCTACCTCGTCAAGCAGTACATGGATGACCTGCAGTACCGACGCGCGGACGGCAGGAACCACCTGAAGATGGTCAAACACCGCAGCGAATGAAGCCGCGCCGGGGCCCGTTGAGCGCGACCCGTGCGGCGCGCCATACGTTTTTCGGCGTCGTCCTGCTCGGGGCCGTTTCGGCCGGTGCCAATGCGTCGGCTAGTGCCGATGCGTCGGCGAGTGCCGATGCGTCGGCGAGTGCCGATGCGTCGGCGAGTGCCGACGCGGGAGTCTCGGATGCTGCGATCCTGTTCGGGCAGTCCGCCGCGTTTTCCGGCCCCGCCGAGGATCTTGGCCAGAACATGCGCCTTGGGATCCAGGCCGCCTTCCACGAGCAGAACGAACGCGGCGGCGTCCACGGCCGCAGCCTTGAGCTCACGGCACTCGACGACGCCTACGAGCCGGAAGCGGCGATCGCCAACACGCGCCGCTTGATCCACGACGAGGGTGTCTTCGCGCTCATCGGCGCGGTTGGCACGCCGACATCGGTGGCCGCGGTGCCGGTCGCCACCGAAGCCGGCGTGCCCTACGTGGCGCCCTTCACCGGTGCCGCATTCCTACGCGACGCCGCGGGCCGAGGCAGGCATGTGATCAACTTGCGGGCATCCTACGACGACGAGACCGAAGCCATGGTCGCCCACCTGATCGGCGATCTCGGGATCAAGCGCATCGCCGTCATGTACCAGGACGACTCGTTTGGCCGAGCCGGCCATGCCGGTGCCCAGCACGCCCTCGCCAAACGCGACATGGCACCGGTGTCCGTCGGCGTCTATCCGCGCAACACCACCGCGGTCAAGACGGCACTGCTCGATGTGCGGGCCGGCGAACCGGAGGCGGTGATCCTCGTTGGCGCCTACGAGCCCGTTGCCGCGCTCATCGCCTGGTCGCGAGAGATCGGCTTCCGCCCCGTGTTCATCACGATCTCGTTTGTCGGCAGCAACGCGCTGGCGCGCGAACTCGGGGAGACGGGCGCCGGCGTTTTCGTGACCCAGGTGGTGCCGTTTCCCCGCGGCGACGACCCGCCGGTCGTTGCCACCTACGGTCGCGCTCTCGCGGCGCTGGCCCCGCAAAGCACGCCCGGCTTCGTGTCGCTCGAAGGCTATCTCGCCGGACGGCTGGCCATAGCGGCCCTTGACTTCTGCGGGCGCGATGTTGACCGCGACTGCTTCCTCCAGTCGATGCGCCAGCGCGACCGCGTTGACATCGACGGCTTCGAACTCCGTTACGGCAACGACGACAACCAAGGGTCGGATCGCGTTTTCCTCACCATGATCGATGCAAGCGGTGGCTATCGGCCGATCACCTCCCTGGCACAGCGATGATCGCCGGCCTCGCCCGTCGCATCTCCGAAGGCCGGTTCCGGATATCGAGCCAGCTCTACGTGGGCATCTCCGGCGCTGTCGCCTCGACCATGATCGCGAGCCTGGTGGCCTGGTATTCGTTCAGCCGCGTCGGCGACGCGCAGCAGCACGTGAACGAAGTCGTACCGAACATGGAGGCGGCATTCGGCGTCGCGCAACGTGCCGGTGCCCTGGTGGCGGCGGCGCCACGACTGGTGGCGACGGCGAGCCCCGGGGACCTCACGACCCTGTCCGCGAGCATCGCCGACGAGCGTCGGCTGTTCGCGGCACAGTTGAACGCCCTCGGCATGGGCGGCGGCGACCATGCCGACATCCGCGCTAGTGGAACGGCGCTGATCGACAACATCGCGGCGATCGAGTCGTCGGTCGCGGAACGGCTGGCGCTCGCCGAACGCGGGACTACGATTCTCACAGAAGTCGCCGCTCTGCAGGATAGGCTGGTTCGTACGCTGGTGCCTGCAATTGACGACCAGTTGTTCTACACCATGACCGGCTACCGCAGTCTCGGTGCACCTCCCGCAGCGCGCGAGGATCGGCTATCGGAGCCCGAAGTCGACCGCTATCGCCAACTGGCCGACACCTACGCCGACGCCACGATGGCCATCCAGTTGCTCGCCAGCGCCTTCGACCTCGCGGACAAGGCCCGGCTCGACCCCTTGCGGGACCGCTTTCAAGCGACATCGGAGCGCATCGCGCGGAGCCTGAACGCCCTCGCGGAGACGCCGTTGCACGACGATCTTGCGCCCACGTTGGACCGGCTGCGTCAACTGGGCTTGAACCCGGATGGCGGCATCATGTTGCGGATCCAAGAGTTGACGCTGGCCGATGCCCAAGCCGAACTGCTTGCCGACAACCGGCGGCTCGTCAACGAACTGATCACCCAGGCTCAGGACCTGGTCAGTGCAGCCGGGCAGCGTGCGGGCATGGCCACCAGCGCCGCCACGGACGCCATCAGCACCGGGCGGAGCCTGCTCATCGGTCTCAACGCGGTGAGCATCATCGGCGCGATCATGATCGCGTGGCTGTTCGTCGGCCGCGTGCTCCTGCGTCGCCTGGCGCGCCTGTCGGAACGCATGCGTGCCATGGCCCGTGGCGACCTCGAGGGCGAAGTGGACATTGGCGGTCACGACGAGGTCGCGGACATGGCCGCAGCCCTCGAGGTGTTCCGGCGCCATGCGTTGGAAGTGCAGCGACTGAACTTGGTGGAGAAGCTCGCGAACGAACTGCGCGAGAAGAACGAGGAGCTCGAGTCCACCCTGACGCAATTGCACCGCGCCCAGGACCAGATCGTCGTGCGCGAGAAGCTTGCCGCGCTCGGCGAACTCACCGCGGGCGTCGCCCACGAGATCAAGAATCCCCTGAATTTCGTCAAGAACTTCTCGGAGGCGTCGCAAGAGCTGGTCGCCGAACTCAACGAGGAACTCGCGGACGACGCCGAGGGCATGGACACCGAGCAGCAGTCCCTGGTCCGCGAAATCTGCGACGACCTCACCGAGAACATGACGCGCATTCGCCATCACGGCGAACGCGCGGACCGCATCGTGCGCGACATGCTGAAGATGGGCAGCGACCGCGGCGAGAAGCAGCCGACCGACATCAACGGGCTGCTCGAAGAGCACGCCCGCCTGGCCTTCCACAGCGCACGCGCCGCGGACCCCGACTTCCAGCTCGAAATCGAGGAGGACCTGGACCCCGCCGTCGGCCAAGTCGAGGTGATCCCGCAGGATCTGGGTCGGGTGTTCCTGAACGTGGTCGGCAACGCCTGCCACGCAACCGACGCGCGTCGCCGCAACGAGGACGCCGATGCCGGCTACAACCCCAAGCTGCGCATTGTGACCAAGCGCTTCGAGACGCGCGTGGAGATCACCATCCGGGACAACGGCACGGGCATCCCACCCGACGTCATCGACAAGATATTCAATCCGTTCTTCACCACCAAGCCGACCGATCAGGGCACGGGCTTGGGCCTCGCCCTGTCCAATGACATCGTCCGCCAACACGGCGGCGAGATCCGAGTGGACTCCGAACCCGGCAGCCATACCGAGATGGTGGTCGTCATCCCCCTTTAGGCGAACGGGGAATGCGGACGT
>LXNJ01001267.1_pt1 | contig 15304 bp, 16 predicted proteins | sample 809081 | NCBI WGS metagenome assembly LXNJ01 (sample SAMN04870510, study PRJNA318959) | sponge metagenome | biome: sponge; feature: marine sponge reef; material: water | host: Petrosia ficiformis | place: Greece: Milos, Mediterranean Sea | collected 2013-05-29 | depth 5-7 m
CCGGGCTCGAGCTTTCCGCCCGGCAACAGGTAGTCCTTGATACCATCGCATTTCACGAGCAACAGGCCATCACGCGTGATCAGAATACCTGAGATGCGGACAACCGTCTTCATTCTATCCCTGGCGCGGCTTCACATCGGTCAACCGCAGACAAACAGGTGGCAGGGAACGCGCGCACGCGTTTGATGGGCCAATCACTCCCCCCTTGAGGGGGAGTCGCCTGCCTGCGCCAAGCGGAGCGCGGCAGACAGGCAGAAGCCGAGCCGCGCCCTGAGATTGCGGTCCGTGAGCTTGCCTGCATTGAGCTTGTCGAAATGTCGAAGGGTCGAAGGCGCCGCCATGTGCCTGTCGAAGGGCACGGCGACGGTGGTGGGGGGATTGCAACACCGTACCGTATGCCAGCAGCATGAATAAACATGTACCCATTTTGCGTTGTCGTCTTACCATAACACTCTAGAAACAAAGTGGTTATCGAATTTCTGAAAGAGATCTTGTCTATTGTATTCACTGGTGAGAGATTTATTGGCGTTTCAGAAGAAAGATCATCTCGGGCGACGCCGGTCCGATCGGTTTCCGATCAAATGAACCGAATTCTCCCACGCTCTCGAGACCGGATGCGGAAAAGAGCGCTTTGAGATGCGGATAAGTATAGACGCTCATTTTGAAGTCTTCGGCTTCCTCTGTAATTACCCGGTCGCCCTCATACATGCGGAAAATGAACCGGCCTGAAAGAACCAGATTGACCGGATCGTACGCGTCCTTTACAAAGTACCGCCGGATGGTCCTGCCGGTCCCGCCGTCTGTGGGCCATTCCAGTTCCAGGTGTTCTTCGCCGTCGCCGGATAGCAGTTTGTCGAAGCGGGGATTAAACACGTCAAACGCGAGGACTCCCCCGTCCGCCAGGTGGCTCGCCGCGTTTCTCAGGGCCGCCAGTTGGTCTTCTGCAGTGTACATATGCTGCACCGGTCTGAACGGAATAACCACCAGCGGAAATCCATCGCCCAGATGAAGGGTCCTGAAATCACCCTCGACGACTCGTACCCGGCGTTGTACGTCTGCGGGTTCTTCTTCCAGCTTTGCCCGCAAAATCTCCAGCATCGAATGGGAAGCATCGACCCCCGTGACATCAAGACCCTGCCGTGCCAGCGGTAAGGTAATTCTGCCGGTCCCGCAGCCAAGCTCAAGGACCGGCCCGCCATACTCCCCGGCCAGATCCAGATAGAAGTCCCTGTCGACCAGGTCCTCCTTCGCGCTATACGCCGCGTCGTAGTGCTTCGCCGCCAGACTGTAGGGGTCTTCGGTCATAGTGAGTACCTATCCAACCAGTTTCTCCCTCAATTTCACCGCTGCCCGGTACGCCTCAGCCAAAAACTCCGCCGGCGATTGAGAGGGGTCCTGGGGCACGGCCTCGATCATAACCGGGCCCGGGTGCGACGTGGGATATGCTCTCGCAACGGTATCCCAGTCCACGATTCCCTTCATCGGCAACCATTGAACGTCGGCTTTGCCGTCAGTGTCCGAGAAGTGCGTCGTGATAAGACGATGCGTCCACTTCCCAAGCACAGTACCGTGAGAACTGGAATACAGGTAGTCGTGTGAGCTATCGTAGCACAAACCCAGGCTGTCCATAGGGAGCTTATTCAGAATGAAATCCAGGCGACCAGTTACCCTTGCATTCTCAAGAGCTAGCGCGACCCCGCTCTCTGCCGCCGCCTCGCCCAATCGTCGGAAAATCCCCAGGCCTTCCTCATGAGGCGGAGGCGGTGTCGGCCCCTTTGTTACGTGAAGCACAATGCAGGAAATGGAATGCCTGCTGCAGTAATCGACCAGCTTGAGGTTCTCATTTAATAACGCGTTGCGTTCGCTGGCCCTGTCGGACCAGAACGCATTCGCATTTACGTACGGTGCGTGGACGTGATCGACGGCGAGTCCGGCATCCGCCGCCATCCGGGGCATTTCGTGAGCACGACCGGACTCAACCAGGGGTTCCTCACTTCCGATCCATAGAAAGGTGTGGCTGAAACCACTCTGCCCGATCAGCCTTATGCGTTCAGGTAGAGGCAGTTCGTAGCCGAACCAGGAAAATGCGCCGAGAGAGGGTGGCGTTTCAGGCGAAGCCATGGGTTGCTCTCTCGGATTGGGGCTAAGAGTCGCAATGCCAGCTATCCCGGCCGTATATGAACGACTCGAAGTCGTCGCGGTAGAGATCATACGTCAGATCCGCCAACTCGTGACTGTACACTGCGTTCAGTGGTACGTGGGCCGTAGCGTTCCGCTTCTCCGAGGCAAGGGCGATGGTTTCCTCCGGAGCGCCGATACGTGTCAGGAACGTCTTGAAATCGTCTGCGAAATTCTCGAAACGGCCGATGAAATCATAATTGATCAAGTCCTGCTTGAGAATCCGGGACTGAGCATTGAAGTGTCCGTCATAGATGGCGTCCGGATTGAATTCGTAACGTACCCGTGCGTTACAGTCAGACAGGAAGCGAACGAAGCCTGCGAAGGTTGCCGTGACGGCACGACGTCCATCGCCGAAAGGATAGTTGAATCTTTCCCGAATCGCATTCTGTAACCATGAATATTGCGTGTCCCGTGCGTTCCCGATCTTTGACTTCCAGGCCGAGAGCAACCGATGGTACGGATTGCGGACAAAGCAGAATCTCACCCATTCCGGTGACGTGAGCATCTCGATGATCTCTTCAGTGCTGTATTCCCCAAGGAACAACCCAACATCGAGGCCGTGAACGTCGTTCGGTTCCGCCGGCGCCGGGTTTCCAGCCAGATGGTAGAGCGTCACCTTTACCGTCGTGCAGGCAACCTTTGGAATCGTCATGCACAGGCATTTGTACTCGGGCACAACCCACCCGTGGTACGAGAGACTCTGGTGAACGTCATCATCCCGTGCAGCCTCAATGAGCGATGCCAGCTGTTTCGTGTCGTCCATTTCTGCCTTAGACGGGGTTCTTCAAGCGGTATCGAAAGGATCAGACTAGACCGAAGTCCGGAAAGCAAAGCTTCCGCACCCCGAATAAGCACCGGCGAATCGGGTTGCCGATTTCCAGTGCGCGACAGCGCCACAACGCAAGTCACGGGAGATTCAACTCTCCGACTTTCTTGCATGGGCTGCCCTGTGAGCCCATTCGACTTCGCCGAGGACGAATGTCTCTACCTCGCGACAGTAACGTGCGACGTCCCCCGGGTGATCTTTCTCTTGATCAAGGTACAATCTAATCGGTGTCAGCATTTCCAGAAGTGAATCATTGCCAGGCAGGTCCGAAAACGCCGGAAGGACATTACGTTTACCAAGGACATATTCGCCTGTTCGGTCCCAGACAAAGATTCGAAGCCAGTAAATGATGTTGTTGACCCGAGCGTCGGCGACGTCAATTGGGGCCGGAAAGTTGCGTTTCCAGGCCCCGAGAAGGTCTGGCACAAGATCGGCCAGGGACCGCTTCATTTCTTCCTCCGAAGGATCCGGAATCGTTGACAGGTCCAGATGTCCCTGGATCACCCGTCCTTGGTGCTTGAGTTGAAGAATCTCGTAGACCATATCGCGGAGTCTGCCGAATGGAGGACTGAGGTCGCGTTCATGGATGCCATATCCTCCGAATCCCTTTGAGAATTCGTACTTCACCCAATATTGCTTGGCCATCTCCTTGATTTCAGACAGAAGGCCATCCGGGCAAGCGTCCCTTGCAACTACGACCAAATCAATATCACTTCTGCCCGGGACGTAGGATCCTGCGGGAAGCGATCCAACCGCTACGACCGCAACCAGGTGAGCGCCCAAGACCTCACGGCTATCAGTCGCGAACGTATTGGCGATTTCCCACGCGTGGTCTTCAGCGATTACGGGTGCTGACATTTCTACGATGCTCCGAGGCAGCTATACGATGCGCCTTTTTGCCCAACGGTTCGTTGGTGCACGGATTCATTCGCCAGCCATGAGCCATGTTACCAGGATTCTCCGAAGACGCGAATGCGACGGAGCCGCACCCCGGCTTTTTTTATTACCGAAATTCTCGCGTAGCGTAGTCTGTAAGCAACTGCCGAAACGCTTCCGGTTCTTCTTCGTGAGGATAATGACCGGACCGCTCCAGGATCTCTAAACGACTTCTCTTCAGACGTCTTGACACCTCGCGGGCGTGTCGTGGCGATATGACTTGATCGTGCCGGCCCGTCATCACCAGAACCGGTTGATGTAATCTTGGTAATTCGTTTAGAATAGAATATGAGGTGAAGAGTCCCTGGTTCCAGAATGACTCAACGATCCACCGTACAACGTCCACCGTGGCTTTAGAATACCCCCAGCGCTCAAGCCCACCTTCAAACGGAACATCAGTGTAAGGATCATACCGGTAGAGTTCCTGGACGTCCTTTCCGCAAAGATGATCAAAATCGTCAAGGGTTAGGGATTCATGCCGTTTATATTTCCGCACCACTTGCGCGATGTGGGGTATGTCCTTCTCATAGGTTAGTCGCGTCGCCCCGTTAAGCCGGTCCTCCAGAGATATCCGTGCGTCAGCATATCCGTTCTCAAGAATGACCTTCTTTACTTTATGCGGGTGTGCCAGCGTGTACTCAAGGACGACGGCCCCACCAAAGCTCTGGCCAAGGAGTATCACGGGGTTAACATCCAGGTACTCAAGTAGCTCGTGCAGATCTCGAACAAATCGAACCATAGTAATCGATGAATCAGGAACTTTCCTGGCCGAAAGGCCCGATCCCCTTTGATCGTAGAGAACGGTACGGAAGTCATCTGTCAGCCGAGACGCAAAGGGTCGGAAGTAACTTGAATTAAAACCAGGGCCGCCGTGGACGAAGACCAACGTGCCGAGTTTGGCATTCCCCTCGTCGAAATAAGCTATCTCCACTCCGTCGGAGGTATTGAATCCGCGCACCTGAGCCCCGCCATTCCCCTGGACAATACGATTCCAGACACTATCCGCGCTGAACAAGCAAAACAACGAATATCGATGATGTCGTTGTATCGATTCATTTGCGTTGGGTAGGCTGGCCGATAACGCCTGTACCCTGAACCTTGAGCCTTGCCCTGAGCTTTCAACATGAGCTTGTGGAGAGGCGTCGAAGGGTGCCGAAGCATGGCGACATTTTGCCGAAGTCCAAGGTGCCGCAAATCGAGCAAAGGTACGTTGCCCCCGAAGCCCGGGTAATTGTGTTAGCGGACCCGCCCCCTTAGTCCGTTTTCGTCCTCAGTTCCTCTTCCGAGAGTAGCTGGCTGATTCTGATTCTGCCCGAGTCGTCAACGATTTGAAGATAGGCTTCCCGCTTGCCTTTTTCTCCAACAAATCGTAGCAGTCCGAAGTTGTAGTCTGCGACGTATGGCGCCGCCGATTGAGGACCTCCGCCCCAGTTGGCCCTGCCGTCAGGCGTGGGGTCCGGGTTGCGTCGGCGGACGGCCAGGTTGGAACTCATGAGTTCATAGAGTGGATAATCAAACCCCGGGCGGTCCAGGCGATGGAGCCCACCCACGTGCCAATCCCCGGCGAGAAAAAGGACGCCGGTGATATCTTCGGCAAAGAGCCACGCGAAAAACCGATCACGTTCGTCACCAAAATTCGACCATGTTTCGCCGCTTCCATCAACAACCGCCGTGCCCCCGGAAGCGATCACCTTGAAGGTGGCCGTGCTGCTTTTCAGGCTGGCCTTGAGCCATTGGATTTGGCCTTCTCCAAACATTGTGGATCTATCCTCCGCTTCGTTTGGGTCCCTGTGAGAGCGGTTGTCGAGCATGAAGAATTCAACGTCTGCTATCCGGAACCGGTGGAAGACGCCAGGGATTCCTGAGGACTCGGCGTATGGGTTCGGCCAGAAACGGCGAAACGTCTCGATTGCGAGATCTCGCCACTTGAATGTCCGGTCGGAATTGTTCGGTCCGTAGTCATGGTCGTCCCAGATACCATAGCTGGGTGTTGTGGCAACGATGTCTCTGAGCCCGGGAACCTGCCGGAATCTGCGATGGTAAAGGGACATGATCTCTCTGACGCCGGCTTCGGGGAGATCATATCCTTCCGCCTTGCCCGGCATGTAATTGTTGTCGCCGATAAACAGAAAGGCGGCCGGGCGGAACCTCGCAACCTGTGACCAGATCGATTGAACAGGCACTCTCGTGGGTAGATTGCACGATCCGAAGGCGACTGTGAATTCAGTGATTCGATCGGGTTCTGTTTCGGAGATCGTTTCGGGCGGCATGAGTGGAAACACCTGGACGGTCTGGGGACGGACTAATTTACCGTCGACGTTGACATCGTAATAGACCAGCCGTCCGGGTGGCAGTCCGGAAAGTTCGATGGCGCATGTATATGGCATCGTCGATTCCGTTGTTCCTTCCGCCGAACCACGGATCATGGGTTCTCTGAACGTGCGGTGAAACATGATCCGCGGCTCCACCCAGTAGTCGATGCGTACCGTCGCGGCGGCGTCCGCTTCAACCCAGATTTTGGCGGACGTCGTCGTTGTATGGCCCACAAGCGGTCCTGAAATGATTCTCGCGGCTTCCGCCGGCGCCGAAGTGATTACACATAGAAGTGCCAGGATCACGACCGTTCGGAATTGAAACTGCATTGATTCCTCCTTCTTCGAAAGTGACTTTCCCACACGAATCATCTCCTCTCAAAAGTCAGTTGCTCGCACAAATCAACTGTCCCCATATGACGTCAACACGGCGTCCCAGGCCAATTCAGTCGCCATAAACCCTATATCGAGCTCATCCAGGGCTTTTGTCTTCACTTCGTTTGTGGTAACGGCATACAGAATATCGCCGTCATATTGGGTGTGGAAGGGCTGAATGGCCTGCGCCATGGAGCTGTGGACCTGTTTCGCCAATTGATGGAGAGGTCCCGCGTCCAACTGACGGTTTGTTACAACCAATGTCAGGGTCGTGTTTTCGCGAGAAGGGATGCGTTTTGTGGGCTTGCCGGATCGACGTTGGACCCGATCCCGAATATGAAGCCGGTTTCCTTTTCCTGGATCCAGATTCCCTCGAACCACCTGCCCTTCACGATTGACAATTGCGCCGAGCGCATTCACAACGGTAAAGACGGCAATCCTGGTACGACCGACCTGTCGAAAGGCGGCGCCCTGTCCGGATGATTCCCGGACGCCCAGCCCGGTTCCGCCGCCAACGTGAGCCGAACGGCCGGCGCCCCGTGCGCCGAGAGGAAAGACGCCGGTACGGGCCGCTCTCAACGCGGCCCGGCCCAACCGCATATCGGGATAGATGGCATTATTCCTGCCTCGCCAATCCCAGATAATGGCGCCGGATACGAGAGGAATATTCTCCCAGTTTATGGAATAATTCTGCAGAGCGAGAAGTTCAGCGCGCACACCGAGAGCTGCTTCAAGACCGTAGAGAGAGCCGCCGGCAAAGCAAATGGCGTGATACCAGCCATAACCGGTCTCGCTGGCGCCAACGCTGCCCCCTCGAATATCGACCGCCGTGGAGACTCCCTTCGGGAAATAGAAGACGGTACAACCCGTTGGACCTTCTTCATATTCGGCGATACCGACCTTCATACCCGGAAAGTTGAATTCGAGGGTTGGACCGTCAAATGCAATTATCGGCGCTAATTGAACGTTATCATGTGAAACCGGTTTTCTTTGCTTTGCCATTGCACGTACCTGTCTGGATGGAGATGACTTTTAAAGTCACGATTGAGATTCATCAGTTCTTTCGCCGCACCCTGCTGGAGCAACATCTCCGCGACCTCTCCTTGCTTACCGTACGGCCATTGTCTTTGACCTTCACGCGCATTGAGTCCGCTTCATATCATAAGCGAATCGGTACAGTTCCCCGAAGTCCGCAGACTCCGGCCCGAACAGCTCTGCCGCCTGTCTGAAATGCACGGTCCGAACCTCCACAATCCTGCTGTTCGGATCCGGATCGGCTTTGTCCTCGATTTCTCCAATTACATTCGCCCATGATACGACTCGCACATGCGCCGGGTGCAGACCGTTGGGCAACCTGGCACGGTTGTCTGAGGAAGAGCAGTAATACATCCCGATCGGATGGAGTTTCGACAGAATGCTCCCGGTTTCCTCCAAGAGTTCGCGGCGACCGGCCTCCTCCCAATTCTCGCCGGGTTCGAGGGTGCCTCCCGGCAGGACCCATTTTCCGTTCTCCCGCCTCGTCACAAGACAGTGACTGTCCGTGAGGAATGGGATGACATAGGATGCGCCGCAGATAGTCGAAGCCGGTTCACTTTCGAAACCTCGGAAGTGCACTTTGGGGCGCAACTGCCCCTGTTCCTCACTCAGGACAGGGTATTTCAAGATGAGCGTGTCGAAGTCCGTACGGTCCATGTTCAGCCTCCGTCTGGTCATCCGGCGACGCGTCGTGCGCCTCAACGCTTGTCGATAGGATCTATCCCAAGGTTACTCTCACAGAATCTCCAAAACCCGTTCAAACCTGCTGTGAATTTCTCCTGTCTTTGCAAGTTCAAGACTTTCCTCCGCCCAGGAAGGAAATCTCGGCCGACGAAAGGCTTCAACCAGAGCACAGAGAGGAGCCATCAATTCGTCCATGACCTTCTCACCTGGATCGGTCTCACCGTATGCAGACCGGAATGCATCCGCAGCTACCGGATGTAAGTCGAACCCGCAAGCGCGATCCGATAGAGGTGGTTACCGTTTTTCTTACGGATTGGCTCGACCCTCTCCGGATAGGAGTCACATAACCCCATCTTCTCCGGATATCGCACACATCGTCGGCGAAATTCGCCACTCCATCTCCCGCACGGTTGACTGCCATGTCGAATATCTTCCCGAACGTGGATGGGCTTCCCGAAACATACCAGAGCGGTACCACGTACAGGCGTATTGGTCGGTATTGGTCAATTCAGTATAGTCAGAATTCCTTGAGCATCAAAAATACCGGTAACCGGCTAAACCCTTGTTTCTCCCAGAAGCCTGCACTCTCCTCAGTTACGGTCACACTCAGTGAAGGAGCGCCACGACGCCGTAGCTCCGTTTGTGCAGCGGCAAGCAGGTCTGAACCGATCCCCCTGCTATGACATGCAGGATGCACCGAAAGAAGGTGTACAATAGCTCTTGAGCCGTCATACACGGCGCGCAGGAATCCCATCGGTCGACCTCCTTCCACGGCGACGAGGAAGAGAGCCGCGTCGCACAGAGCGAATCTCTCCATGGCGGCCGGACCTTCGACCTCCGCTCTCGAATATTGGCCGTTCTGTCGTAAGATCTCGACGAGACATTCGGCATCGGATGAATCGAACTCCCGAATACGCATAGTTTCCCCAATTTTCCACCAATTATGACCAGCCAATCACGACCGCGAACCCTGTGGGAGACCGCGGAGCCTGCGCCTTAGCCCCGCCCTGCGCCTGTCGGAGGGTTCCCGGAAACCAGGTCTGGACGGCGGCACGCTGTGCACAGGGTCGATGGAGAACGTGCAAGTATCTCCCCAAGCTCATAGCGCTTCTGTCGTCTCCTGCAATGTTCGAAGCAGCCTTCTAACTTCGGATTCGTACGATCCTCCCCCGTGCCCGATGGATTTTCTGGCATTCATTGTCCAGATCAGTTCCTGCAGGCAGTAAAGAAGATGAGCAGTCTCCCACGGCGGACCATGAAGTCCCCTTGCGTCCAGATACTCGCGCCAGAGTGCCGCTCGAAATAGCGCGAAATCGTCCCGGTAACGCCAGATCTCGCCTCCCCACTCGCCGAAGTTGAACTCGAGAACCGGATTCCCGAAACCGGCGTTTCCCCAATCCAGGATCCCGGTCACGTCCAGGTCTCGATCCGACCGGACCAGGATCTGGTCTTCGTGGATATCGCCATGAAGCAGCACATCGTCCATCCCGGCCAGCTCTGACAACGCCCGTTGCCACTTACCAATAGTCGATGCGGAGTTTAGCTTATTTAGGTCCTCCGTGTCGCCCTCGGCAGCCAATTCGCGAACCAATGAAGCGATCAATGCCGGCACTTCGCCCGGCGAGCCCGATCGCAGCGCACGATACATCCATCGATACGAGTCGCCATGATCGCCGTCGAGATCGTGAGACACAGGTTTCAGAAAGCCTGTTTCCGGGCCCAATTGAATGCTATGCCAGATTCCTGCCAGCCGACCAACCGAACGCAGGACTTGCTCATAATCTACAGAACGCAAGGATCGTTCGATCGTGCCAAGCAACATCCCGTGAAGGCGCGTGACAACTCCGAAAGGGTAAATGCTCAATTCGCAATTATCAACCGATCTGACGTACCGAGGTACCGGCAATCCGTCCGCGTCATTGAGAAACTCATACAGATTTAGCTCGGTATTCAGTTGACGCTGATACCTGGGATGTCGCGGAAACAGAAAGACGAGGTCCGGCGACCGGATGATATGCTTTGACCAACCGGTAAAATCGGGTTCAAGCTCGTCAGGCGTCAGTGCGAACTCCTCGCAGAAACGATCGAGGTGAGGCCTGATCAGGATGGCTTCGAGTGCGGCAGAGTTCTTCATCGTCACGTGATCCGGATTCGCGTGGCCTATCAAGAATCAGCTGATCGGAATGCGTGTCTGAAGGTGGGGCAGACACTCCTGTCTGCCCTTCTAATCGTCCTTCTGTCCGAATGCAGACAGAAAATAGGCTTGCGCACACACCCGACTCTCACCTTGATTAATCAAGAATCCTATGCTGCGGTGCAACAGTTCGCCACGGAGGATCCCCACCGCCACCGGTGACCGGGCGCCCACAAGGGACGCCCCTTTAAAACGAGGGGAAGTTATCCCGTGCTGTAGGCGCTCTATCCGGTAGCGCAAACTGGCAGTTTGCTGTACGGTCGCCGGGCCGTCGCTTCTGACGTACTGAGCGACACTTAGCCATTCAATAACAAGCAATCGACAGCGTTGCCGGCCCGCGCAAATTGGGGAATGAACAACGTTAAAATGCGCTGTCTTACGGTTCACATCAGGTGGACGGAAGCATTGCCGGACTGTGACGTCGAATCGCCTTAATTCCTTCGGCAAAGTCCATGAAATCTTACCATGATAATAACGAATCAAGATTGAGGTTTCAGGTTGACGTACGTGAGCAGACAAGAATGTCCGCTCCACCTTCCAGGCGTGCATTATTGGGATTTTGACTCTACATGGTTGGTCTGAATCTGGCTTGAAGAATCCTTTGGGCCGACGACTCGCCAAACGGCGCGCCGCAGCACCGGAGGTCCTCCACGACGGCGCGGTAATCGTAGCTCAATCTGTGATTTGCCACGCGCCATTCCCGCCCATCCCACGACACCGTGGCATATCCGACCCGATTGTCGCCGTCAAACGGAAACCCGGCGGAATCGATGATCGCATACCGCTGACCGCACGGAACACCACACGACGCGTAGTGGAGGTGCCCGGCCAGGATCAGATTGGCGTTCGCATCCCCCAGCAGTACCCTGGCCTCCGCCTCCGGCGTAACCGTCAGAAGCCCGAAAGGATCCGGTTCGAGTACGAGTACAGCGTTCACATCAGTGGGCGTGGCGTGGACGACGAGAAGATCGTCCTCAGGTGACCTGCTATCCGGCGGCGTTATCCTGTGCTCAAAGGGCAGACCCTTCAAATAGCTCAAGCCATCTGACCCGAGTTTCTCCCTAACCCAGTCGGCGCCACTCAGGGGATCTTCTTCATCTATGACGAGCCGGTCAGCATTACCGTAAATCGTGGGAACATCCAGATTTCGAATCGTGTCCAGGCTTTCGGCGGGGCGGGGTCCGTTCAGCACCAGGTCGCCGGCGACGACCAGATTGTCATACGTCCGCCTTCTCAGATCCTCGAGAACGGCGTTGAGCGCGGAGACATTGCCGTGAATATCTGCAATTACCGCGACTGTATATGGCACGGAATCATTCATTTGCGGCTGGAATTCCTCCTCGCGGTTTGAGTCGCGCTCTATATGCCTCGAGCCGGCATATGGACTGAAATCCGGTCATTCAGCTGGGCTCAGCTTGCCCGGTTTTCGCAATGACGGATCGTAAATCCGGATCTCTAAACCGATCTGACTTAAGCACCTTGCCATCCGCCCGGAATAATGGCTTCCCCCGTTCATCCAGCTTGCTCATGTTGCTTCGGTGGACTTCATCAAAGAGTTCTTCGGCGATATCCTGCAGCCCATGCGCGATGAACGTACCCAGCAGTACGTAAAGCATGTCTGTAAGTGCGTCTGCGACCTCGACGACGTCGCCGTCTTTCACGGCCTCTCGATACTCGTCCAGTTCCTCCAATAACATCCTGATACGCCATTCGGTTATATCCGCAGGCAGTTTTGCTGTAGGCGTGTGCTCGATGTTCACTTGAAAGACCTCATGAAAACGTCTTACACCTTCCAGTTGTTCTTTCACCGTACGCCTCCCGGGAGTTTCGTCCAATGCATTCGAAATCACCCTCAATCAGGAATTCCGACAATATCTTCAGACACGGTGACAACCTTCCCGTCAGCGTCCATTTCAATCATCGTTCCATACCCGAGCGGAACAGTACCTTCGAGTGTTCCCACGGCCCAGTGTCCCGTGCCGGAAATTTGTCGCCATTCAACCGGCGAGACAGGGTAACACGTCCTCGGCCTTCCCCTCTATATAAAAGTCCTCCTCGTGCAGGAATTCCGGCCGATCCGGAGAGATGGCGGCGACTTTCATGCCATTGTCGCGCGAATAACTTATCAGACCGTGTTCATCTCTTCCAAGCCCGACCGCCAGGAGTAAATTCCCGTCATTGAACCACTCCCATCCCCTGGCGCCCGGTCTGAAATCATCAGGATTCTTGGCGTGGACGTCTATGGATCCCGCTTTCTCATGGAGCTTATCTGCATTCCCTGTGACAACGCGGCGAACGCAGCCTCTCGCCTCCAGGTCCGCCAGAGATCGATGCGCTTCATTGGGTTCCGCCTGGATGAACGCGGCTTGAAATCGCGCCAGAATCCTTGCGAGTTCCCGTGGCTTTTCGATCATCAAGCCCGCGACGGCGCCGGGGAACGGCTCATGCAGCGGGAAGTGGCGCTCCAGGCCCTTTGGACCTCTGAAGCTCGGGATGCCGCTCCCTGTGGAAATTCCTGCGCCGGTAAGAACGATCACCGGATCCTGATATACGAGAGTCTGCAAGTCCGAAACCGTAATACTTCGTGCGGCTTCCGGACGCGCCTTCGCGCTAACCGGATAGTACTCGTTTCTCGCGGAAAACGGGTCTTCAGATTCCTCCCCCTTCCGCTCGAATCGACTGAAGTGGGCTTCTTTCAGGTCCTTTGAGTCCCCGTAAGTGAGTATAAGGTGACTCGCCCTGGTTCCATGTTCGGTCTCAGCGGAGAGTAGTTCAATTCCGAAATCGGCAGTTTCGGAGCCGGACGCTGCTGATGCAGAACGCAACTTCCGTCCAGGCTGTCCGACCTCGTCATCCAGCCCGTCTTTCTCATGTTTTCCCGAGCAGGCCACGCATAGATCGAGTAAATCGACACTTCCCGCCTCGTCCACCCTGAGTCGTCCGTAGAATCCGAAGGTCCTCCGCCGGCCCAGAAAGGACCAGTCGAAGTTTGTAAAGCTCCCCCGGATCAACCTGTAGGATTCAAGCTGTGAGTGTGTGAGATTGACGACAAACATAGTTCAAAATACGTCTACGCAGCGACTGCTCACGTTTTCCAGGTGTCTGGAGGTGCACCCCGCGCAAGGACCGGTGTGAAAAAAGGGTGAGAGGTGTTATATTCTTCCTGAAAAAGATAGGTGGAAATCCGCCCTTCTCCAAGTTTTCTGTCGCCATTCCGAACCTGAATGACACCTTCTATCGAAGGCCTTCGAGCAAATTCTCCCTGGTGAAGGAACATAATATGCAGTCAAGTTGCGACCTTGTCAGGGCGGCCTCCGACGGTGACCCGGCGAAGCGGCTTGAGGAAAGGAAGATAAATATGGTGGATGATTCGCGTGAGGACCATCGACCTTCCGGAGACGATAGATTCGCCGACGAGGCGGTGGAGATAATTCGGGCGACGGAAGCGGGCGATCTCTCCAGGCTCGCAGCTCTCCTGGCCCGCAACCCGGGCCTGGTCGAATCTGATGCACCTCTGTCAGACTCGTATCCCGATCAGGCACGGGGCTGGAAACCTCTGCATATAGCAGCTTGGCGCGGTCATACAAAGGCCGTTGAGTTTCTCCTTGAACAAGGAGCGAAAATTAACGCTCGTTGCGGATCGAACCGGACACCGCTCCACTACGCAATCGAAGCGGGAAGCCAGGAAACCCGGCAACTGCTCTTTGATAAGGGAGCAGACGTCGACATTACGATTGCATCCATACTGGGCATGACGGACCGAGTGAAGGACTTGCTTGCGAAAGATCCCAAACTGGCGAATGACAGTACAAACGGGCATACGCCGCTGGAGTGGGCTGCCTGGGGCGGGAGAGTTGATGTAGCCCGGATTCTGTTGGAACACGGAGCCAATATTCGAGGAGAGGCCATATTCATTCCAGCGGCCAACGGAAGTGTGACGTTCCTCCGCTTTCTCTTGGATCATGGCGCAAACCCCAATTCCCGATCCGGAGGTCGAAACGACGCTCCTCAGTTTGAACATACCGTGCTCCACGCGGCTGTCAGGATGCCATTCACCAGTGACAACACAGGCGTGATAGAGCTACTGATAGAGCGCGGTGCTGACGTGAATGCGTTGGACGAAGCGGGTAAGACGCCTTTGGATCGGGCGCTCGAGAAGGGGGCCGATGGGCCATATACCGCAAATCCCTATGAAACATCGAATGAGCAGAAGGAATACGACAAGATCATCGCTTTGTTTGGTAGACACGGAGGGAAGACAAGCGGAGAGCCTTTATCGGCTTAGTCAGAAGAGAATGCAATCGAAACCTGGCGGTCCCGGTGCGGGGCCGCCTTTTATTGCGGTCGAAAATTGCAGCTGACGTTTTCGCCGTGCCCGAACCGCGCAGCGGTTGGGGGAAGGGCGCAGCCCGAAGCCGGGCACGGACGTGTTTTGTGTTGTGCCAGCCGGGGGGCGGGGGCGGCCTTGCCACGGATGGCAAGGCCGCTTTGTCGCTGAAAGGAAATATCCGCTAAATGAATTATTCAGCGGAAATCTTGAGAGAAGAACGAGGGATTATGTCTCCTGTTTCACCGATTCTTCTCTACTTTTCCGCACCAGCTTCTCAGGATGCTCTTTCTGGCGTCTTATGTAATACGCCACCAATTTCTCTGGGTCGTGATCACATTGCTCCGAAATCCTATGACGCACGTCACGAATCCTACGAATGGTCGGATCAATTTTCATCTTCAATATCTCCTGGGAGTTCCAGCGGAGTCACC
>LXNJ01001268.1_pt1 | contig 15303 bp, 11 predicted proteins | sample 809081 | NCBI WGS metagenome assembly LXNJ01 (sample SAMN04870510, study PRJNA318959) | sponge metagenome | biome: sponge; feature: marine sponge reef; material: water | host: Petrosia ficiformis | place: Greece: Milos, Mediterranean Sea | collected 2013-05-29 | depth 5-7 m
GCCGCAGCCGAACAATGTGGGTAAGACTGTCTTCAGTTGTACTCTTACCATGAGAATAACGACGAAGGGACAGGTGACGATCCCGCAAGCCCTGCGGCTGAAGTGCGGTTTGTTGCCGAACACCGAAGCGACCTTCGAGGAAACCGACGGCGGCGTCATCATTCGGCCGGCCAAGTCCAAACACGCGCTGATCCTGGAACGCCTGCGCGAGGCGCGCGGGACCGCCGACGCCGGCCTCGGAACCGAGGACATCATGAGGATGACGCGTGGCGAAGACGATGGTCCTGGTTGACACGAACGTCCTCCTCGACGTCTTCACCGACGACTCGACCTGGCGCCGCTGGTCGGAAGAAGCGATCCGCGACGCGCTGGTCGGCGATGCCGCCGCCATCAACCCCATCATCTACGCCGAAGCATCCGTCGGCTTCTCGGAACGCAGCGTGCTAGACCGTCACCTCAACGCCTTGACGCTCCTTCGGCTGCCGCTCCCCTACGAGGCCGCGTTTCCCGCCGGCAAGGCGTTTCTCCGCTATCGGCGCGCAGGGGGGCAACGCTCCGCGCCGCTCCCCGACTTCTACATAGGCGCCCACGCCCAGGTGCAGGACCTGGCGCTGCTCACGCGCGACCCGAGCCGATACCGAACGTACTTTCCGGCCGTACGTTTCATTGCACCGCCGGACCACTGAGTCGCCCCGTCGGGGTCGAACTGCCTTAAGGTCCCGGCAGCCGCCACCGGCCGGTGGCGGATCTCGAACACCACCATCCAGTGGGGGCGGTACAGGGCCCAGTAGCCGTAGCAGGCGGCGATCGGTTCCGCCGAAGGCCGGCGCTCCACGCAGCGCGCCCGGAACACGCCGACGGCCTCGTCCGCGTCGATCTCCAAGTCCTGGAAGCCCAGGAACGCGCGCACCATGACGCTCCGATTGTCACTCTTGCCAAGCGGTAAGCTGTTGATTCTTGGCACACCAGCGGCGCGAAACTCGCACTGATCAGAGTGTTCCTAGGGCTCCTTCTCGAAGTACTCCCGCGTCATCTGGAACACCATCGGCGCGAGCAGCAGCAACCCGATCAGGTTGGGGACCGCCATCAAGCCGTTCAGCGTGTCTGACAGGTTCCAGACGAAGTCCACCTTCACGTTCGCGAATGCGACCACCGCGACCACCCACAGCCCGCGGTAGATCCACAGGCTCTTCTCGCGGAAAGAGCCTTCAGCGGGGGAGCGCGAGGGGGCACCCCTCGCATGGAACAGGTATTGCCAGCAGCGCTCGCCGTAGTACGACCAGCCGAGGATGGTGGTGAACGCGAACACCACCAGTGCGACCGTCACGATGTACTGGCCGCCGACTAGGGAGCTCTCGAAACCGGTCGACGTGAGCACCGTACCGGTCAGCCCGCCGCCGTCTGCGCCTGTCATGGTCCAGGCACCGGACGTGAGGATCACGAGGGCGGTCATCGTGCACACCACGAGGGTGTCGATGAACGTCCCGAGCATCGCGATGACTCCCTGCCGGACGGGACTGTTGGTCTGCGCCGCCGCGTGCGCGATGGCCGCCGAGCCCAGGCCGGATTCGTTGGAGAACACGCCGCGCGCAACGCCGAAGCGGATGGCTGCGGCGACGGCTGCGCCCGCGAAGCCGCCCGTGGCCGCCGTCGGCGTGAATGCGTGCGTGAAGATGAGCCCGAAGGCCGCCGGCACATCGGCGATGTTGATCACGATGATGACCAGCGCCGCCCCGAAGTAGAAGACGACCATCGCCGGCACCAGCTTGCCGGCGACCTCGCCGATCCGCCGGATGCCGCCGATCACGACCAGGCCCACCAGTACCGCGACCACGACGCCTGTGACCCAGGTGGGCACAGAGAAGCTCTGGCCGAGGGCGGTGGCCATGGAATTCACCTGCACGGCGTTGCCGATCCCGAACGCCGCGACCGCGCCGAATACAGCGAATGCGAGGCCGAGCCACTTGCCGAGTGCGGGCGCAAACGCACCGACGCCGTTGCGCAGGTAGTACATCGGCCCGCCCACGTACTGGCCGGACTTGTCGACCTCGCGGTACTCAACGGCGCACACCGCCTCGGCGTACTTGGTGGCCATCCCGAACAATGCGATCAGCCACATGTAGAAGATCGCGCCGGGGCCGCCGAGGGCGATCGCCGTGGCGACACCGGCAATGTTGCCTGTGCCGACCGTTGCCGATAGGGCGGTCATTAGGGCGTTGAAAGGCTTGACCTCGCCATCGCCGCCCGGGGCCGACCTGTCGAACAGGAGCCGGAACCCGTAGACCAGCTTGCGCCAGGGCATGAACGCGAGTCCGAGCGTCAGCAGGACGCCGGTGAAACCCAGCATGCCGAGCATGGGCGGGCCCCACGCGAACGCATTGACGCCGTCGATGAGGGCGTTCAGTTGGTCCATGGGGCGCTTGGCGAGGTCAGGTGCGGGTGAGCACCTCCATCAGGTGCCCGTCGATGTCGCGCCAGTAGAAGCCGCGGCCGCCGTGGCGGGTGTTGATCTCGCCGTTGTCGGGCGAGAATGGACCAGAGCCGTAGGTCACGCCGTTCGCCTTGATGCGCGAGAAGATGCCGTCGAATTCGTCGTCGGTCACCTTGAACGCGTAGTGGTGGCTCTTGAAGTCGGCGGCGTTGTCGAAGTCCATGGTCAACGCGTCGTTGACCATGACGGGGGCGAAGTGACCCATCCGGCCGTCGTAGCTGAGCCCCATGATCTCCGCAAAGAAGCGCGCCGACTCTTCCTTGTCGTGCGTGGGGACGATGGTGTGGTTGAGTTCCATGACTACTCCATGCGAGGGGCTGGCTCCCTCGCGCTCCCGGGCGGAGGGCGCTGCCGGTGTCGTGTTGCCAACACCATACGTCCCGGTGGCCGCGCGCGCCAGTGTGCCGCCAGACAAGTGCCGCAACGCCAGTTCGCTTATCGGGTAAGGGCCTTGACCCGTTCCATCTGTTCCGCAAGGGCGTTGAGCGCGCCTGCCAAGACTGCCACGCCGGGTGCGACCTGGTCGTAGTTGCGTTGTTCGATGGCCTTCCGGACCCACGGCAGCGTCTTCGCGCCGTAGCCGGTATACCGCCCCGGCGAATAGACCTGGTGCCGGAACCATGGTCGACCAGGCAGGCCGTCCTCGTGGAGCAGAACGCGCTCGGCGGTGTAGAGCAGCGTGTTGATCTGATCGAGCGTGGCCGCGTCGAGGTCCGGTGACAGCCGGATTCCCGTCAACGCGGCGTCGAACCTGGCCAGTGCGTTGTGGATCGGCGCGAAGTTGAAGTGCGGCACGGCCTCGCGTAAAGGCGGTGGGCGCAGCGCCTTCGTGGGGTCCAGGGCCGCGGTGAACTGGCCGGATTCGATGAGGCCATTGACGCGGGCGGTCTCGGCACGTTGCTGGTCGGCAAGCTCCTCGACTTCCTTGACGTAGCGCTCGATGGTCGATGCGAGGTCTCTGAAGTCGAAGGGCAGGACCGGCGCGTTGGCCATGCGTAGCGTGGCGCGACCGGTCGCCTTCGCGAGCACGACGCCGTAGACGTGGCCGGGGTCGACGAAGCGCTCGTAGTGCTCGACGGTGTCGTAAAGGGTGTGGTAGCTGCCGGACTCGCCCTCGCCGCCTGCGGAGATGTTGGCCGACGAGATGCCGAGGTGCTGGAAAAAGGCGCTGTAGTCGGAACCGGAACCGAGTGCCCCGAGCGAGAGGTCCCGTTCTGCCAGGTCCTTGCGCGCCTTCTCGTCGCCACTGGCGCGGATTCTCGCCCGGTTGCGGTCCGCCAGGCTCAAGCCCGTCTGTGGGTCGACCACGTCGCGCTGGACCTCGGCCCAGAACTTCGTCAAGGCATGGCTGCCGCCGAGGCGCACGAAACCGCGTCCGTTCCCGTCGGTGTTGGTGTACACAACGGCCTTTTGCGCGAGTTCCTCCCGGTGCTCCTCCGCCCATTCGGTGGATCCCATCAAGCCTTGTTCCTCGGCACCCCAGGCGGCGAACACCAAGGTGCGCCCCGGCCGCTCCGGCAGTTGGGCGATGGCCCTGGCCTCGGCGAGCACGGTGACGAGCCCTGAAATCGGGTCGCGTGCACCGTGGTTCCAGGCGTCGTGGTGATTGCCGCGCAGCACCCACTGGTCTGGCCAACGTGCGCCCTCGAGGCGCGCGATGACGTTCATGGCGGTCGCCGTGCGCCAGTCGAACTTCACCGTGAGGCGCACGGTGGCTGGCCCCGGCCCGATGCGGTAGGTGATGGGTAGCGCCCCACGCCAGGCGGTCGGTGCGACTGGGCCCTCGATGGCGTCGAGGACGGGGCGGGCGTCGTGGTAACTGATCGGCAAGGTCGGGATCGCGGCCATTGCCGGCGCCTCTTCCCTCGCGAGCCTCCGGGCACCCTCGACCGCGGCCCATCCGGGTGTGAGCAGGTCGCCCGCATGCAACGGAAGGTCCATGATCGAGCCGCGCTGCACGCCGCTCGCGTTCTTGTAGGGTCCCTCGGGGTAGACCTCCCCCGGATAGTAGCCGTCGTCGGCTGGGTCGGAGTAGATCAGGCATCCGATCGCTCCGTGCTCGGCCGCGAGCTTCGGCTTGACACCGCGAAAGACCCGGCCGTAGCGGACGATGACGATCTTGCCCTCGACGTCGACGCCGTAGCGCGCCAGCATTTCGTAGTCTTCGCGGGTGCCGTAGTTGACGTAGACCAGCTCGCCGGTGACGTCGCCGTCCGGCGAAAACGCGTTGTACGGCGGCAGCACATCCGGGGAGGCGCTGCTTTCGTCGCCCACGGCCGGCAGCTCGGTCAGCGATGCCGTGAACTCGTGCGGAACCGTCATCGTCAGGCTCCGGGTCACCGGAGTGGGCAGCAGCACGTCGTAGCGCGCCACCTCGGTGTCGTAGCCCCATTCGGTGAACCAGCGCCGGAGGGTCTCGACGTTGCGCGCATCGTGGCTGGAGCCAAGGTGGTGGGGTTCCCGGGCGAGCTCGTGCATCCATGCGGCCAGGTCGTCAGGGTCGAGGTGGTTGTCGTAGGCGGCTTCCAGCCGGTGCTGCGCCGCGGCGCCGGCTTCCGTGAAGCCGAGTAGCGGCGGGCTGTCTTGCTGTCCGATGGCCTGTTGGCAGGCCACTGCTGTGACGGCGAAGGTCAAGGCGCCTCTTCGATTGAGCATATGGGGACCTGACAGGAACGTGCCCTGATTGTATGGCGACCCGACACTCGCGACCGCCTGGCGCTCCGCCTCGATCCGGATGCAGCCGACTGCGTGCGTTGAGCAGCCCGATCTCGCCTTTTGAGCGCGTCCTTCGCGTTTTTATCTACCAAAGAGTCTTGATTAGTAGACTTTTATGCGCATAAAAGTGTGGGACATGCGACGAGGTCGGCGACTGCCAGCCGGCCTTGGACTCCCTCAAGCACTTCGCTGAGCAGGCGCCCGAGGCCTTCGTCTGCGCGACCGGCTCCAATGTCGGCCTGCTGGGCTCGTTTCCGGTCGGCAAGGTCCGTCGCTTCGAACTGTTCCCGCTGTGCTTCGAAGAGTTCGTGATGGCGTCGGGGCAGACGCGCCTGCTGGAGATGTTCCGCGCGCGGGCCACCAGCCGAACGGCGCACGAGAGGCTGTGGTCCTTGTTCCTGGACTACACCTTCGTGGGCGGGATGCCGGAGGCGGTGGCTGCGTGGTTCGACGCCGGCCGCGGCATGGCCCAGCGCATCAGCGACGTGGAGACGATCCACGGCGACCTTGTCGCAGGCTTCGAGCGCGACTTCGGCAAGTACGCTGGCCCCCTCCACGCGCAGCACATCGACGCGGTGTTCCACAACATACCCCGGCAATTGGAGACGACGCTTGATCGCTCCGTGAAGCGTTTCCGGTTCCAAGGCGTGGTGGCGCGCAAGCGCGGCTATCTGGATCTCCGAGGCCCGATCGACTGGCTGGAGAAGTGCCGCTTGGCGTGGAAATGCTACCCGGTCGTCAGCCAGCCGACCCAGCCCTTGCCGCATCTGACGAAGGAGAGCCGCTTCCGCCTGTTTCTCTTCGACATCGGGATTCTCAGACACCTGCTGCGCCTCCCCTATGCCGTGCAGCGCCAGCCGAGGTACGCCTACAAGGGCTTCATAGCGGAGAATTTCGTGCAGACTGAACTGTGTGCCCGCGTGGGCCATCCGACCTATGGCTGGGCGGAGGGCCGCGCCGAGATCGAGTTCCTGCACCAAGCGCAGAGTGGCGAGATCGTGCCGGTCGAGGTGAAGAGCCGGCATCGCGGCCGCGCCCGAAGCTTGAGCTCGTACATCGCTCGTTACGCGCCGGACCGTGCCATCACATTGACCGCCGACCCCCGCGGCGGTCGGGACGGTGTGGTCACGAACTGGCCGCTGTTCGAGGCGCAGTTCCTGCGCGACCTTTAGTCCGCCCCCGTATCCTCCGGTATCGGTTAAGTCGTGCCCGCACGCGGCGTACAATCGCGCGTTCCATTCACACAAGGTGATGCCAATGAAGGTGGTACGGGTCTACACGGGCGACGACGGCGAGTCGCACTTCGAAGACGTGGACATCCCCGTCGAGGGGCAAGGCGGTATCGGCAAGCTCTCGAAACTGATCTCGGGCCCGGGCGTCATGTTCCGCGAGGTGGCCGGCGACTACGACCTCGACTTCCACACCGCACCGAGGCGGCAGTTCGTCGTCAACCTCCGTGGCTCGGTCGACATCACCATCGGCAGCGGCGAGACGCGCCGGCTCGACTCCGGCGACATCCTGCTCGCCGAGGACACCACGGGCCACGGCCACAAGAGCCGCGCCGTGGATGGCCAGCCCCGCACCTGCCTGTTCGTGCCCATCGACGCGGATGTAACCTTGCCCTGACGCCGGACGTCCCCGAACGGCTTGCGTTCGCATCCGCCATTCAGGCCTTGTACCAGTTCATTGCGGGCGAGGACGGTAAGCGTAGCTTGATGGGCGCAGCTCGGCCCGACATCGGCCCAAGCGGCATTTCCGAGCTCGAGAAAAATGGGGCAACTCCGAATTGCCTTGACGCCTGCTACGCGCTGACTCGTTGACGGCCTACAGCGCATTTGCTAGTACGTCGGGTCGAGAATCCGCAGCCGTGTTGTTGCTGTGGGAGGATCGTCTTCAGGAGGGGAAGATGAAGGGACTTGCACGAATCGCGTCAATCGGAGTGGCGCTTATGCTGCTCGGACTGCCCGTTTACGCCGCCGAGGCCACCGCCGAAGGTGACGCCGAGGACGACGACTCCAAGTACGTCGAAGTGATCATTGTCCGTGGCGAGCGCGGTGACTTGAACACGCTCGATCGCGCGATGACCGTCACCGGCTTCAACGCAAGCATGATCCAGCAATTCGGCATTCAGAACACCAACGACCTCGAGATCTTGACGCCTGGGTTCCAGATCGGCCCGCGCAGCCAAGGCGGCGGCAAGAACGAAGACGGCCACATCGTCATGCGTGGTGTGGCCTGCGACCGTTGCGTCAACTTCTTCCAGGACGTCGGCACGGCCGTCTATATCGATGGCGTCTATTCCGATCAGTCCTACGGGCTCGATCAGGGCGCCATGTTCGACGTCGAGCGTGTCGAGATCGCCCGCGGCCCCCAAGGCACCACGGGCGGCAAGGCCGCCATTGCCGGGTCCGTCAATTTCGTCACCACCAAGCCGACTGACGAGTGGGACATGAAAATGTCGGCAGAGCTCACCGATCAGGCAACTCAGCAGGCCTTGGTCGCCTTTGGTGGTCCCATCATGGACAGCAACTTCTCCTATCGCCTGAGCATGAGTAGCCTGACCGGCGACGGCCTGATCGAGAACGTCGGCACCGGCCCGGATGCGGCCGAGCCGGATCAACTGATCTATTCGCCGCAATTGCGGTTCAAGAACGATCGCTTGGACATCACGGCCCGCTACTCGAAGCTGCGGGACAGGGGTACCCCGCGCGTCTCCCTCATCTTGGGTCCCCGCAATACCGTGGACGAGTTCATCATGGACGCGAATGGCAACCGGGTCGCGACCCAGGATCCCCTAGGGAATCCGATCATGGATGCCGGTGGCAACATCATCTACCAGAGAAATCCCTTCTTCGGCATCGGTCAAAACCCGGCGGTGGAAAACTGTCCTGGTTTCAACAACGACGGGACACGGACGCCGGGCACCCCGGTGGTTTGCGACGGCGAGAACATCGATCTGAAGGTCGACCTGAACGCCCCGATCCTGCAGGACAACTCGCAAGAGGCCTCTACGCTTGAAGCGCATTTCCAGCTCACGGACACGCATGAGCTGGTCTACAAATACGGCCAACGCGACACCCGGCAACGAAGTCGAAACGACCTCGATGGGACGAGTCGACAAGGCGGAGGCGTTTGCTCGGCCATTCATCCGCGCGTGATCTCCGGCGAGCTAACCGAAGGCCAGGTGCATCCTCGTTGTGCGCTGGACGGCGGCGGCAACGGTTCCTATGCGGACCGCATGAACGACTATCTGTTCACGTCGGAGCAGGTCAGCCACGAGTTGACGCTGATTTCCAATCTGGACGGACCGTTCAACTACACGCTCGGCCTCACCTACATCGACGGCGAGGAGCCCTACCTCTACGCAGAGCGTTTCAACGGGTTGGAAACCGGCGACAACAACCTGAACAACCCGTTGTTCTATACGGATACCTCCGAAGCCTGTGAAGCCGCACTCGAAGGTTTCTTCGGCGCATCCGGGCTGATTCGCAATATCCGCGACCCGAACCATGTGGACAATACGAAGGCTGCGGGATTGGTGTGGGGCTGCCACGGCGCCGACTATGCCGCCAACTGGTCCGACGTCACCAACGGCTTGGCCCAGGCGGCCGGCGGGTCCGCGTTCCAGCATTTCTACGGCAACGTGAGCTACACCTCGCAAGCGGTCTATGGCAACGCCGAGTACGTCCTGAACGACCAGTGGAAGGTGTTCGGCGGCGTCCGCTTCAACGACGACCACAAGGAGCATGAGCAGAACGACTTCACCGGCGCGACGCAGATCGCGGACATGAACTTCATCTTCGGCATCCACCGGTCCAAGCAGTACAACACGCAGTGCTGCGGCTATGTCGGACTTGAACTCGATGCCAGCGGCCGGCCCATCCCGGACAACCGGACCCTGATGGACTCGAAGGTCGCGGATTGGCGAGAAACGACGTGGAACATCGGTGGCGAGTACGCCCCGAACGACCTTTCGATGATCTACGGTCGCATTTCCAAGGGCTATCGCCCCGGCGGCTTCGCCGGCTTCGGCCACCAGCTCGGAGAAGCCATGGACGCCGAAGAGATGATCAATTACGAGACCGGCTACAAGGGCTTGTTCTTCGACAATAGGCTGCAATTGGAAGCGAGCGTCTACATCCAGGACTACAGCAAGTACTGGGTCCAATCCGGTCGCTTGAGGACACCGGCAGAGGTCCGAGAAGGCGAGTCCCTCATCACCGGCGAGACGGTCGTCGTCGGCGGTACGGAGATCTACGGGTTCGAGCTGCAATACCGGTGGACCATTAATGAACGGCTGCAGCTCGGGGGTTTCTACGAATACTCCGGGTCGAGCTTCGGCGACTACACGACGCTCTATTGCTGTACGCCGGACGGGAATCGCCCGCCACCGTCCACTCGACAAGTGGTCGATGCGGACGGCAACACGGTCACCGTCAACCTCTCGAACTTCTCAGGAAACCTCTTCCAGCTGAACTTTGGCGGCAACTCCCTAAGGCTCACACCCAATCACAAGCTGTCTGCCGCGCTGTCGTACGCCATGCCGCTCGCAGCCGACCGGGGCGCGCTTGATCTCGTCACCCTATTCAACTGGCGCGACAGGATGTATGTCGATGAGTCGAACTTCGACATCTACAGTGTCCCGGAGTACACCCGTTGGGACTTCCGCGCCAATTGGGTTTCACCGTCCGGGAAGCTGACCCTCACCGGCTGGGTCACCAACATCCTCGACCAGGTCGCTGTGCAGGCCTATTCGCCTCGAGAAGGCAATGGCATCGACGGCGCAATCGCGGGCACGGTGACCGATGCGCGACGGATGGGCATTACATTGAACTACCAGATGTAGCGGTCCTTGGAGCGTGCCCAAGAGAACGCACCTCAAGGGGTGCGCTCTCTTCCGCGTCGCGGCCACGGCCTCGGATCCCCGTGACCGAACATCGCCCGTTTCAAATCCATGCAACGAGGCGCATCCGGCACGACAAGGAGGCGCCCAATGAAATGGGCGATGTTTCATTCCGTGTCGATGCGGCCGACTACGACGGAAGAGTGCGGAGCCGGTTCAGGCCGACTTCACATGAAAACGGCGATGTTCTGTCTGTGTCGAGCGCCATCGGAAACTGCCCCTTTGCGACACGAAGACCCCGTGCGACATTGAAACTGATCCCCGCCGGATCGATGGCACTGCGGCTGGACAACCCCCGCGACGACCTTGGCCATGGCGAGCGGTCGTTCATGGCGACGGCTTTGCCAGGGCCTGGCCGGGGGTTGAGCACAACGGCGCGCCACGCGGTCACACATGATGAGCGGCAACGTTGGCCTCGGCCCCTGGGGCCCAGATCGAGGCGGACCGCGAATCAGCTTGTACAAGACCTGAATGGCGGCCGCGAACCGCAAGCCGATGCGAACCGCAAAGCGGTTCAGGGACGTCCGCGCACCGTCAAGGTTCGTCGCAGCGTCTCCGTGAAACTTTGTTCATATGCGAAGTTGGGCTCTGCTCAAGAGCGCTAGCGGCCAACCACGGGCGACCGCGATCCCTCGCCCTGCCTCAGTTCGTGGGTCTCGCCTGCTGCGAAGTGCCCGAACGCTTCCTCCGTCCCACCCGGCCACCTGACAACCACGTCGTGCAGTCGGGACTCGCTCCCAACGCCGAAATGTACCCGCGGATCATTCGACGCGAGGTAGCTGGCGGACGGCTGCACGTCTCGGCTCAGACGTCGCCCGCCGACCGTTGCGGATACGGTCGCGCCAATGGCATCGCGCCCATGCGTTGTTCGCACGCGGAACCGCGCCCAATTGCCGCGATCGGCGCGGTTCATCAACAGGTACGCGGGAGCGTCTCGATTGGTCACCACCAGGTCGATTCCACCGTCGTCGTCGATGTCCCCGGAAGCCACGCCGCGGCTGGTGTGGACGAGTCCGGGTGCCACGCCGCCCGTCGGGCCGATTTCGACGAATCGAATGGCGTCGTCGTCGATCGATCCGCGGTAGAGCGTATTGGGTTCGGCATAGCCATCGCCTTCGGCAGGCCCCGACAAGGCGATCTTGCCGTTGGCCTCGTAGAGGTCGAGGCGCGCATCGTTGTCGAAATCGGCGAGCGCCACGCCGAACCGGGTGTGACGCATGCTCACCGTGCCTAAGCCGACCAGGCGAGTGGCGTCGAAGAAGTACGACCCTTCGTTGCGGAAAAAGGAGTCCGTCTGGCGTTCGAGATTGACCACGAGAAGGTCGCTGTCGCCGTCGTCGTCCACGTCCGCCGACGCAACGCCCATGCCGGCCTTTTCGATGCCGTCCGAGTCCATGGCGCAGCTCCAGAGCACGCACTCCTCCTCGAAGCGCAGGTCGCCGGCATTCAGCCAGAGTTGATTGGTCGTCCCGTCGTTGGCCACGAACAGGTCGGCCAAGCCGTCGCCATTGAAGTCGGCGGCCACGTTGCCAAGCCCGTTTCCGAAGGCGACGTCGATTCCTGCGGCCTTCGTGACGTCGGTGAAGGTCCCGTCGCCGTCGTTCCGATAGAGACGATCCATCGCCGGGACGCCGTACGCGGTCGGCCCGCAGTAGGTGACATAGAACGTTTTGACATAACACTCCCGTTCGATCTCGGGCGTCCAGTTGATGTAGTTCACGACAAAGAGATCCAGATCGTCATCGAGATCGAGGTCGATGAAGCTCGCGGCCGTACTCCACCTCGGGTCGCCAACGCCGCTCTCGGCGGTGACATCACGGAATGTGCCGGTGCCGTCGTTTTGGAGCAGGACGTTGGGACCGAGGTTTGTGACGTACAGGTCGGTGTCGCCGTCGTTGTCGTAGTCCGCCGCTGCCACGCCCATGCCATAGCCGCGGTCGCCCGCCCCGGCAGCGCCTTCGACCTCGTGGAAGTGACCGTCGCCCCGGTTCATGTAGAGGCGATTCGCCGACAGGTCCTCGTCAAGCGTCGCATCGACCCTGCCGCTTTGAACCAGGTAGGCGTCGAGGTCGCCATCGCCATCGAGATCGGCCAGCGCCACGCCGCCGCCCATCATCTCGGGCATCATCGGACGCCCGTCGAAGCCGGAATGGTGGTCGAAGTCGAGGCCTCGTTCGTGGGCTTCTTCGCTGAACCACGATGGCTCCGGTTGCGAACACGCCACCATCAACAGCACGAGTGCTCCCCCGCATCCGCCAAGGCCGCTACGGCCACTCGACGTCATCCGGGTGTATCGCCCGAGTGTTTTGATTCGAGGCGCGGCGCAGGCGTGCCGCGTTGGCGCAGCCTGGCTTCGTTGCGGCGCAGTTCCGTCGGATCCGCGCCATACTTCCTGGCCAGGTCCTGGGCTCGGCGCGCTTCCTCGATGCGACCGACCTCGAGAAGGCTGCGGGCGAGAAAGACCTGGCCGAGGGCGAACCGCGGCTCGATCTCGGCCACGCGCTGAAACCTCTCGATCGCATCCGGGTAGTTCGAGAGTTCGACCTCGGCCAAGCCCAGGTAGAAGAACGTCGTGCGCTTGCCGGGTTCGAACTGCAACGCGGACTCGAACGCGGCCTTGGCGGCCTCGTATCGACCGAGGCCAAACAGCAGCCGGCCACGTTGTTCATGGGCATATCCGCTGTTCGGACTGAGTCCGATGGCGCGTTCCACGTGTTGGAGCGCGGTTTCAAGATCGCGCTCCGCGCGCAGAAGGTTGGCGATCGTCAGATGGAACGGCGCGAAGTCGGGATTGAGAGCCAGGCCCCGTTCCACCGTCGCCCGGGACTCCGATGTCCTGCCGGACCTGTCGTAGGCGATGCTGACGGAGTTCATGAGATTGCAGGCCAGGAAGAACTCCTCGTCGCGACCGCAGTGCTCCTCCGGGTGATGGTCCTGGAGCCGTTTCAGGATGGCCTGCGCATCCGACAGGCGACCGGCCGCCGACAACTCCTTGGCCAGCATGTAGCTGCCGTGGCCCCGGATATGCTCATACCGCTCGTCTCGGCGTTCGTCCGGCCACGTCAAGGGCTCGGCCCCGCGACCCCGCGCCATGGCCGTTCGGGCCTCGTCCAACCGGCCAACCGTCCGCAGGGCTTCGCCCCGGGTCCGATGCACGTACGGGTGGTCGAACGTCTCGGCGAGGGGTTCGAGGATTTCGAGTGCCTCGGGGACCTCGCCGACGGCCATCAGTGACTGTGCACGACCGAAGTGCGCGTGGGGGGTCGCCCGAAGTTCGGTGCGCCCATAGACCTCAATCGCCGCACGGGGCTGGTTGGCCTTCTGCAACCACGCACCTCGGGACAGCCAGGCCGGGGCATAGTCGCCGTCGACGGCGAGCGCTTGGTCTAGGAGTTCCAGGGCCGTCTCGTAGTCGCCGTCCTCGGCAATGAGGTGCGCGGCGAAGTACGGCCAGCGGAAATCCTGCGGATCGAGAGACTGCGCCTGGCCGTAGGTCGCGATAGCCTCCTGTCGGAAGCCGTTGATGTCGTAGGCCATTCCCAGGCGACCGCGCAGGGATCCGGATGTGGGGACGGTGCGAACCGATTGCAGTAGGACCTCGAGGTGCTCCCCGACGTCGGTATCACTCGCGTCGACAGCGGCCACAATCGGCTTATCCGCCAAGTCCGTCTCGAAACACCCGGCGAAAAGCAGTGCCGCAGCCGCGATGCCGGCAACGTGTCGCATGCCTCGGAGAGTAAACGAAAAGGGCGACGCGACGGGGAGGGCGCCCGTCCGACGTGCAAGGGTTGCGCGGACGTCCTCGCCGCATTCGGCCTGTTGCAGGACCATTCGCGCACCCACCGCCTCCAACCCAACGCCATGTGGCGCAGAGCCTTGAGGCCCTCAAAGGCCGCCCCTATACTTGCGCGCCCTTCCCGCTGCCGCCCATGGCGGCAAGTCCGACGGCGAGGCGTAACCATGTCCCAGATCGAGGTGAAGGACCTCGCCAAGGTGTTTCGCGTGGCCGAGCGCCGGCCCGGCCTCCTGGGCGCGTTCCGGGGCCTGGTTGATCGTCGCATGCGCGAAGTGCAAGCCCTGGCCGGCATCGACTTCCGTATCGAACGCGGCGAACTGGTCGGCTACATCGGCCCGAACGGCGCCGGCAAATCCACCACCATCAAGATCCTTGCCGGCATCCTGACGCCGACCGGCGGGTCGTGCACGGTCGACGGCCTCACGCCTTGGCGAGACCGCCGCCGACACGCGGCGCGCATCGGCGTGGTGTTCGGGCAACGCACGCAGCTCTGGTGGGACTTGCCGGTGATCGAGAGCTTCGAACTCCTGCAGCGCGTCTACCGGGTGCCCGAGTCGCTGTTCCAGCGCAACCGGGACCGCATGGTGGATCTGCTCCGCCTCGGCCCGCTTCTCGATACGCCGGTACGCCAGCTTTCCCTCGGCCAGCGCATGCGTGCCGACCTTGCGGCCGCGCTGCTGCACGGGCCGAAGCTGCTGTTCCTGGACGAGCCCACCATCGGCCTCGACGCGGCGGCGAAACTCGCCATGCGCGACTTCGTGCGCACCTTGAACCGCGAGGAGGGTGTCACCGTCGTCCTGACGACGCACGACATGGACGACATCGAGGCCTTGAGCGAGCGCATCCTGGTCATCGGCCAAGGACGCATCCTGATTGACGGCGGCATCGACGATCTTCGTCGTCGCGTCGGCAACGAACGCGTGCTCATCGTGGACTTCGAGGAGCCGGGCAGCCTCGGCGCACTTGAGCGGGAACTCGACGACGCGGGGCTGCGGGACGTGCGCGTGACGGGCAAGCGGGCGCGGATCGGCTTCGACGCAGGCGTGATCGCACCGGCGACGCTGATCGCGCGGGTGACGTCGCGCTTCGAGGTCCATGATCTCTTCGTCGAGCATCCGCCCATCGAGCACACGGTTGCCGATCTCTACGCGGAGCATGGGGAAGGCGAGACGTGAGCCGGCTTGCACCCTACACGGCGGTCGTGAGCGCCCGTTACCGGAACCTGCTGCAGTACCGCGCCGCGGCGTTCGCCGGATTCGTCACCCAGCTTTTCTGGGGTTCGATACGGCTGATGATCCTCGCGGCGTTCTACGCGGCGGCCGAGGGACCACAGCCGATGAACATGGTCGAAGTCGTGGCCTACGTCTGGCTCGGCCAGGCCCTGCTCGGGATGCTGCC
>LXNJ01001269.1_pt1 | contig 15301 bp, 9 predicted proteins | sample 809081 | NCBI WGS metagenome assembly LXNJ01 (sample SAMN04870510, study PRJNA318959) | sponge metagenome | biome: sponge; feature: marine sponge reef; material: water | host: Petrosia ficiformis | place: Greece: Milos, Mediterranean Sea | collected 2013-05-29 | depth 5-7 m
CGAGTCGCGAGTAGTGATCCTGCTCACCGACGGAGACAACAACAGCGGGTCGATTTCGCCCGAACAAGCCGCCGCCGCGGCGGCATCGCTGGGCATCCGGGTCTACACCATCGGCGTGGGCCGCGACGGCGTGGCACCCGTTCCCGTGGCCAGGACGGCGTTCGGTTATCAGTACGCAAACATCAGGGTTCGGGTAAACGACGACCTGCTTCAGGGGGTCGCCGAAGCCACGGGCGGCCTCTACTTCCGCGCCACGGACTCAGAGGGACTGACCCGGATCTATGACCGGATCGACGAGTTGGAGACGACTCCCATCTCCGAGGTCCGCTCCGAGGAACGAGTTGGCATGCGAAGGGAGCTCGTGTTAGCGGCACTGGGCATGGTCCTTCTTGAGCTCCTGGCGATGGCCTTCAAGTCAAGGCGGGTCTGGATATGATCTGGTCCGGAGCTGCCGTGTTGGTTGCCGTGGCCCTCCGCCTGTTGGCGATGCGCCGCGGTTCCGGCCCATCGCTCCGACCCGGCGACCCCGAGTTGACAGAGCGTTTTGTTCGGCTCCCGGCGGTCTGGCTGCCCCGTGCCAGAACGGCTCTGTTGGCCACCGGAGTTGGTCTGGCGGCGCTTGCTGCGAGCTGGGGATCCCGGCAGGTGGACACTCCGGTTCTGGACGAACTGGAAATCATGATCGTGCTGGACGCATCCAACTCCATGCTGGCGGAAGATGCGCCGCCGAGCCGCCTTCAGGCACAGCGCGAGCTGGCGGCGAACCTGGCACGGCGCCTGGCCAGCCGCACGGGGGTGGTCTATTTCGCGGGAAGGGCTTACACCCTGTCACCGCTCACCGGTGACAAGCGGGCGGTGGACCTGCTGATCCGCGAGGTGCGGCCTTCGGCGGTGGGGTTGGGCGGTTCATCGATCGCAGCCGGTCTCAGCCTGGCCCTGGACGTTCTGGCCGGCGGGGAAGAGGGCTCGCGGAAGGCGATTGTCCTTTTCTCCGACGGGGAGGCCACGGTGGAGGCCCCGCTGGACGACGCGGCTGAGCGGGCGCGACGGGCGAACATTGCCGTGCACGCCGTGGGAATCGGGACGGAACAGGGTGGCAATATTCCGATGACGCGGGAGGCCCTGATACCGCCGTCCGCCGGATCGCTCAGGAGTTCCGCCGGGGTGTTGCTTCGGAGCAGGGACGGGCAGCCGGTGGTGACGCGACTGGAGGAGGAACCCCTTCGGCGGATAGCTCTCATGACGGGTGGCGCCTACGCCAATTTCCGCGACGGCACCGACCAGATTGAGCGCGAGCTGGCCAGTGCCAGGGGCGCCGCCCCGGCGGGTCGGGCGGGCGTCATGGCATTGCTCTTGCTGGCATTCCTCTGTCTTTGGGCAGAGGGATTCGTTCTCCCGCGCGGATGAGGCGGGGCGGGTGGATGTTTGCGGTGGTGTTTGCACTTGCCAGCGCGGTGGTCACGATGGGGATGCACCTCCCCGGCGTTCTTCTCCAAGAGGTTGGCCGGCAGCAGCAGATCCGGGCGCAGGAATCCCGGCGCGTATCCAACTACCGGCGAGCAGTGGATCAATCGGGCGAGTCGGTTGACCGCTACAACCTTGGCACTGCGCTTTTGGCCGACGGCAGGCACGGGGACGCAAGACAAATGCTGCGCCAGTCGCTGACCGGAGGCACGCCCGACGTGGTTGAGCGCGCCTACTACAATCTTGGAATCAGCGCTGCCCTGGACGGACGGGTGTCGCTGGTGGAACCGCCGGACCGTCGCGCCGCACTCGAAGAGGCCAGGGATGCGCTCCGCGAGTTGCTGCGTCGCCAGCCCGGCGACGATGACGCCCGGTGGAATCTTGAAGTAGTGGAATCGTGGCTGGTAATCGAACCAGGGAGTGGCGAACAACAGCGGGGCGGGCGGAGCAACTCGCCGCGGGGGGGTGACGGAGAGTCCTCGGCCGGCGGGACTGGCGAGATGCCCATGATGTCGCCCGAACAGGCCGCGAGGCTCCTGGACCGTGCGGGGGACGCGGAGACGGCGGTCCGCGAACGTCTGTCAGGGCGGGACCGGGCGGACCAGAGCGGAGTAGAGAAGAACTGGTAACCCCCGGGCGCGGGAGCCGGTTGGATTCGGTGAGATTGTTGCAACCCCGCTGCCTTCGGCCGAACTTCGGGGGGCGGGCCCGTAGCTCAGCTGGTTAGAGCAGGGGACTCATAATCCCAAGGTCGCAGGTTCGAATCCTGCCGGGCCCATGCCCGCTTTTCCTGCTTCTCGCGGGCCAGGTTCAGACCTCCGCCTGCTGCCTTTTTTCGACCTTCACGCCGATCCCAGGGTTAGAGAGTCTTGCGCCGAATTTTCGTTTCCCCACCGGCTTGGTTCGCCCCGGCCACCAAGCTGTCTTCGTTTGCACGAACCGCGGTGGCCGTGCTCTTTGCAGTCGCGACCTTCCACCACCAGGCGGCCGCCCAGTCCAACGCCACAACGGGAGTCATCAGAGGGGTCGTACTTAATCCGCAGGGCCTCCCGGTCGCGGGGGCCGAAGTTTCCATTGAACACCGGGACACCGGACTCAGGGTTACGGCAGTTACGAGCGGGCAAGGGCTTTTCGTCCGTACCCTGTTGCCACTCGGGGCCTACCGAGTAGAGGCCAGCGCCGAGGGGCAGCTGGGTACCGCCTCCGCGGACCAGTTGTACCTCCGCGTGGGAGAAACCGTGGATCTGGAGCTTCGCTTCGCCCCGGTCGAGCTGGAAGGGCTCACGGTGGAGGCGGGCGGCACTGGACCGATTCCAAGCGGCGAAAACGCCGCGGGCGCACAGCGGTTTACGGAAGAAGTAGTGGACGGACTCCCCAGTAACGGGCGCAACTACCTTGACATGGCATACCTGACCCCGGGGGTTTCGAGGTCGCAGGGGCCCGACGGGGAAGTGCTCAACATTGCCGGCCAGCGCGGCATCTTCAACAACGTGATGGTCGACGGGGGGGACTTCAACAACCCCTTCTTCGGCGAGCAGCGCGGCGGCCAGCGCCCGGCCTTCACCTTCAATCAGGATGCCGTGGAGGAGCTGGTTGTGGTGAGCCGCGGGGCTGCGGCGGAATTCGGCCGGTCAGCGGGCGGATTCGTCAACGTGATCACGAAGTCAGGAACCAACGAACTCCGCGGCACGGTCCACTACCACCGGCAGTCGGACGGGATATCTTCAGGCTACCGGAGTCGCGACGGGGTTACTCCGGAAGAACCGGACTTCACCAGAAGCCAGGTCGGATTCACCCTGGGCGGCCCACTGGTGCGCGACCGGGCATTTTTCTTCCTGGCATACGACCATCAGGAGGCCACCGAGACCAAGCAGTTCGATCGCCTCGTGGCCGGCCCCGAAAACCTTGCCAGGCTCGACCAGTTCCTGCAGGACCAGTGGCCCGGGTTGTTTGAAGACGAATTCGGCCCGGTCCAACGGACCGACGATGCGCGGGCGCTCCTGGCCAAACTCGATTTCAACCTGACCGACAGACACCAGGCCTCGTTCAAGTACAACTACTCCTGGTCCGAGCAGGTGAACGGCACGTTCGACGTGGATTCGTGGGGCTTGTCTTCCAACGGCGTGGAGCAGGACTATTCCCATGCGGTCAACGCGAGTCTCAGATCGCAGCTCACAGGGGCGCTGTTCAACGAACTGCGAATTCAGTGGGCGCGAGAGGACCGGCCAAGGAGTTACGAAGGGCCTCTGATTCCGGGTGCGGACATGCCGCCGCAACCGGCTTATGCCGAGCTGGGGGGGCGTCCGTTCCCCGATATCGGAATGGATTTCGCCGACGGGTTCAGAATAGGGCTGCCGTTCTTCTTGCCGATTCAGCCCTCCAGGGACACTCGTCTGCAGATCGTCGACAACATCAGCGTCGCCGCCGGCCGCCACCTCTTCAAGGCGGGCGTCGAATACAACCGCACCACCACCGCGCAGCAGTTCATCGGACTCTCCAACGCGCGTTACGTGTTCGATTCGGTGGACGGGTTTATCAACTTCGCGACCCACGGCAACAACTACGTGACCTGCTCGGACGGGAGCAGCAACACGGCGGGTGTGTGCCCGGAAGGGACATCAATCACGGGGCCGGTTCTGCTCTATTTGCAATTGGCCACGGTGCCGGGCAGGCCGGCCGAGGACCTGGGCGCGTCGGACATGTTGATGCACGAACTGGCGTTTTTCGTGCAGGACACGTGGAGGTTCGGTAGCCGGCTTACCCTTGCGACGGGTATTCGGTGGGAGGGGTCTTTCCACCCGAACACGTTCATCGATCCCGAAGACACGTTCTACGGACCGTACCTGGGCGACGACCGGTTCCCGTCGGACGGGCAGATTCCCGACGACCTGGACAACTTCCAGCCCAGGTTCAGCGTGGCGTGGGACGCCGACTCGCGGGGGCTGACCTCGTTCAGGGGGACCGCGGGAGCCTACTACGCACGCATCCCGAAGCTGGTTCTGGCCCAGCCGCGCACCACGAACGGGGCCTTCCAGCAGGTCTTGTTCAGGAGCAGCGCTGATTCGCCTTTTCTTGGCGCGCCTCCGCCGATCGACTCGTTGCTGGACGGGTCAACCACTCCGCCCTTCCGCCCCGACATTCATGTTGCGGCGCGTGATCTGGAGCTTCCGCGCACCTGGATTTTTTCGCTTGGAGCCGAGCGGCGGCTGGGGCGCCGGGCGAGCGTATCGCTCGACTATCAGCATTCCCGCGCCGACCAGTTGTTTCGATTTGTTGATCGCAACGCCGAGGTGTTCGGTACGCCATTTGGCGTGGGAACCCACCCGGACGGGGGCGGGATCGGGACCCTGACCACTGTCGAGAGCACTGCACGTTCGCGGTACCACGCGGTAACGCTGGGTGGACGCGGGGGTGATCCCGAAGGCCCCCTGGCGGCGTTCGAGGGCAGTTACACGATGTCGTGGGACAAGTCGGACGATGACAACGAGCGCGATCCGTTCACGTTCACCTACGCCGATGCGTCCCGTCTGGAAGCCGAGTGGGGGTGGTCGGACCGTGACCGCAGGCACATGGCGAACGCCTACGTGCTGCTGCGACTGCCCGGCGGTGTGCTGGGCGGGAGTTCGGTCCGGTACACTTCGGCATCTCCCGTTTCGGAGGATTGCTCTGACCCGGGCCAGCGGGCGGCCGAGCCTGTCGAGCGAATCTGCGCGGACGGGACAATTCTCCTCCGCAACACCCTCCGCAGGGACAACGACCTGTTTCAGTGGGATGTGCGGCTGTCCCGACAGTTCGGTTGGGGTGCAGGCACAATAGAACCCGTATTTGAAATGTTCAACATCACGAATACAGACAATATCCTTGACACCGCGCGGGGGTCGCTGTTGTTCAATTTCGACGGCACGATCCGTAGCGGGCTGGGCGACACGCGCCGTGCCCAGCTGGGCGTCAGGGTCACTTTCTGAACGCCGGTCTCTGACAGCGCCGGGTCTTCGCCGCCGCCGCTTTACCTTTGATTCACGCTACGTCCGCGTGGGATGGCGAGCCAGTAGCCTGATCCGGGTCGTTAGCCGCTCGAAGGCATGGTCGGGGCCGGGGGGCCTGGCGAAATCCACGTAAAGGACGCCGCCGCTGACCCTGGCGCCGGCCGATTCGTCGAGCGGTTCCGCGTCCACCGCGGTGCCAAACAGGGGAAGGGCGTAGGACCGTCCTGCCGTACCCTCCAGCAGCAGCAGCCACCCTTCTGTCCCGGCAGTGAAATCGAGTACCCGGAGCCCGGAGCTCCGCTGCCCCGGTTCCAGAGCGATGCGGGGCGGGGAAACGGCAAGCCCGCCTTCCCACGCCACGCTGATCTCGACGGGTTCTGCTTCCGAAATCGCGATCTCAAGAGGCTGCCCGGCTGCGGGAAGGTCGAGCGTCTTGCCGCCTGCCTTAACCGAGGCGTTTCGGGCACCAAGCGGCACATCAGGCACGAAACGCAGGGTCAGCGGCGGTCCCCCGGCCCGAACCACGGTCCGGAAAGACCCTCCCTCCGGGGTCCATTCCTGGCTGAAACGGGCGTCCAGAGAAGTGCCGCCAACCCGCAGACCCCGAACCGCGGCTTCATCCCAATCCGGCGGCAGCTGGGGCGCGAGAACTGCCGTGCGCTCCACCGCCATGGGTTCCCATCCAAAAACCCCCCGCAGCAGAGGCGTGACCAACATCGAACTGGCAAAGAACTGGTGGGGCACGGATTGGTCGAGCGGCTGGTAGAAAGTGCCCGAGAAAAGTTCGTGATGTCGGCCCAGGTCCCAGTCGTAGGTCATCTGCTTGACGGCGTCCATCAAGTGGAAGCCCGCCCAGGGGCGCCGGTACCTGTACTGGGCCCACGACGCGTACCCCGTCACGAAAGGCCAGACGGTTCCCATATTGTACGCCAGGGGGCCGTAGAGCTCGCTCTCGGTCGAAAGCATGTGTGCGCCCCAGTCCGACGAGATGCGGTCGCTGGCGATGGCCCTCAGGGTGGAACGGGCGCGTTCACTCTCGAATAACCCGAACGCAGCCGCCGTGGACGGCCAAACCGTCAGGTTGGAGTCGGTGGTTCCGTCCGAGAGTATCCCGAAGCCGTGGTGTCCACGTTCGGGCAACCAATACGCGTCGTTGAGCGTAGCTATCGCGACGGGAGCAATCCGCGCCGCCTGCCGTGCCACTGACTCGTCGCCCGCGACGGCGGCCAGCGCCGGAGTGGCTTGGGCCGCGGCGGTCCACACCCCGGCCAGATAGATGTCTTGGTGCAGGGCCGCGCCGAGGCCCCCGACCTCGACGGCGGCCAGCCCGCCCACCGTGTTCTCAATGATCCCGTCCCCGTCGGTCTCGGCGGTCAGGCACCACTCCCAGGCGAGCTTGTAAGCTGGCCACAACTCCCGGACCAGATCGTCGTCTCCGCTGGCCCGCCAGTACAGATAAACGGCATACATCCAGTACGGAGTAGTGTCTGCGTGGTAATAGGCGTAGGGATAGGTGCCGAACCAGTCGATATGCGCCGCCCCCTGCGATATCTCGTGGGTGATTTTCCCGTCGGACCGCTGGTGCGAGGCCAGGAAACGCAGCTCTTCGGCAACCAGGTCGAACTGACCCAGGGCGTCCATGGCGAACGTGTTCATCATCGCGTCGCCACCAAAAAACCACCCAAAGCCAGGCCTGGCCCCCGACCCGGAAAAGCCCCATCCGGCCACGAACCCACATCCCAGATCGGGATTGCAAACCCTCTGTTCTTCGAGGTTGATCTTGGCCCATTCCAGCGCCAGATCAAGTGCGGGGTCCGGGGTCTGAACCGATGCGGTTGAGGCCAGCGCCCTGTCGGCCCATGTGCGCGTGTCCAGGTACAGCGTTTCGGCCTGAATAATCAGGCGGGCGTAGCGAGCGAAAGCACTGTCCCGCGGGACCCCGCCGCCCGCGATGGCAACAGGAATGAACTCCCGGCGCGCCCGGTCAGGGGTTACGGGGATGACCATGGTCCGCGGGGCCTCGCCCAGTTGATGGGCGGGATGTTCGACCGAGTTGGTGGCCCACGGCGATCCAACCAGGACATTCCGCTCCGCGAGGCTCTCGGAAAGCACAAACACCCGCCTCCCCGCGTCCCAGTAGGCATACTGGCCGCCCAGCGACGCGGGCCACATGTAGTTGAGGAGCGGGTGAAACTCGACGACGATTTCGATCGGCTCGGGCGCGTCCACTTCCAGCAAGACCAGAATCCCGTGGGCCGACGTGTCGCGTGGCGCGAGGATGTGCTGGCGTACTTGGAACGCGGCGTGACTGTAGGTGATGGTGGCCAATTCCGGGCGCACCGTCACGGTCCGTGCCACTTGCTCGCCTGGGATCGGGGATCCGTACCCCGGGGTGGTGAACGAAAGCCGGAATCCGGTCCCTACCTTGAGCGGGTGGATCCACAATTCGGCCTGGCCTGTCTCCAGGCCCAGCCACGCGGCCCGGGGACCGGTCACTCCCAGGTACTCGCCCGCCCGGACCGGGCCGGTGAGCTGGATCTCGGAATCCAAGATCTCAAATCGGGGCACGGTCATGGCAGCCAATTCGCCTTGAGCGGGCAAGCCCGTGCGCTGGGCGGCGGCCGGGTGGACAACCAGTGCAGCCAGAACGGCCACACAGCAGAAAAGGTCGGCCCCCGATCCGGAGTGGCGGCTGACGCCTAACGGGATCATTCCGCCAATCTTGGTGCCACGGGGCCAAGAAGGGAAGAAGGATCGGGAGCGGAACACTGCCTGACCGCGGCAACTTGGCACGGATCTTGCTATACAAGGGGTCGAAGGCGCGCCCGGCAGCAATCGGGCACCATCTTCAACAATACACATCACAAAATGACCCCTTTACCGAAGGAGTAACACGATGCTTCCCACGATTAACAACAGAGTCTCTCGCCACGTCCCGCTGTTCGACCATCCGTGGATGGACGAGGTGCTGGACACCACCATCGGGAACCTGCGTCCCGCGCTCGGCAGCCCCTTCGTTCCTGCCTTCGCAGCGGCGACCATGTACGAGTCGGACGATGAGTACGTGCTGGAGTTGGATTTGCCCGGGTTCACGGATAACGAGATTGATCTCACCTTCGATCGCGGTGTACTGAACGTGTCGGGTGCCCGCGAGGCGGCCGAGGCCGTCGAGGGCCGCACGTACCACATCAACGAGCGCCGGACCGAGCGGTTCAACCGCAGTTTCTCGCTACCGCGGGGGATTCGGCCGGACGAGGTCGTCGCACGGCTCAACGCCGGCGTTCTGACCGTTAACCTTCCCAAGCGCCCCGAGGCCAAGCCCCGGCGCATTGACGTGTCCGCCTGACCCAACCGGGTCTTGGATAACCGAGCCGAGCCACCAAGCCCGGCTCGGTTGGCGCACAACAAAGAAGGGGCCGGGGGGCGGACACCCCCCCGGCCCCTTCTTTACTTACTTGGGCCGCGCGGCCCAAGTAAACACCCCGGCGGGATCAGTCGTCGTCGGGATCCAGGATCATGTCAATCCTGATCAGGACGTCCTGAAGGTGCAGCTTGGTCGCCCGGTCGGACGCGCCGTCGACCGCGTCCTCAACTTCTTCCCAGATCGTCTCAAGTTCGCCCCGCACGTAAGCTCTGATGTCCGACATGGACACGTCCACCGTAGTGAAAAATGCGCTGAGGTCCAGGCCGCCGAAGAAGGCCGGGGGAGGCGGATCCTGAGTCATCAAGAATTCAAGACGCTCCAGGTGGCCGCGCTGCAAGTTCCGGCGGTAGACGCCGATCGACTCACCGCTTTCCAGTTCCGACCAGATCGCCGCCCGCATATCGTCCATCAACTCGCCAATTGAGTAGGCGTCGTCGCCCATGCGGGCCTCGCCCTCGATGAGCCTCTGAAGCCTGCCCGGGTCAAGGGCTCGGTTCACGGGCCCGACCATGAGGCCGCGGAGCCGGTGAACCGTAGAGACCCCTTCGATCCGCCCGAGGATCTCTTCGTTGACCATCCACAGTGGCGGCTGCCAAGCCTGTTCGGCGTAGAAATGGACCGCACGGCGCTGTGCGTCTTCACCCACGAACTCGTAGATCGTCCCTTCCTGCCCAATCCGCTTCCGCGTGGTCACCACCCCGCCGATGTTCGTGGCGACGTGGCCCATGTAGCGGTCCCACTGGCCGATAACCTGACGGTATAGCTCGGCCAACTCCTCGTAGTTTTCGCCTTCACGACCGGCGTCGGTCCATTCGAGGAGATTGTCCATGATCCGCTTCAGGTTCTCGATACCGAGCGAGCTGGCTTCCATCGCATCCGATCCGATCGCCTCGGTTTGCCCGGTGGGGTCAATCGGAGTGGCGTTCCCGAAATAGGTGTAGGGGTCGTCGTCGACCTCGCGGATCCAGCTGTCCAGAGTTGGACGCTCGTCGTCCGCGGATTCGGCATCGAGGATCGGGCGGTACCCCCAGGCGATCGCGTGCCTGTCGTAAGACCCGATGCGGGGATCGAAGCAAGCGCCTTCGTCTTCGGGCTGCGCCACGTAGTTGAAGCGCGCATAGTCCATGATCGACGGAGCAACGCCCTCGCGGCACACAAAGCCGGGTGCCCGCAGCGAGTCGACCGGGAACGCCGAGCTGGACTTCATGTTGTGCTGAAGCCCAATCGTGTGGCCTACTTCGTGCGCTGACACGAACCTGATCAGCTTGCCCATGGTCTCGTCATCAAAGTCGACCATGCGGGCTTCGGGGTTGGCCGCGGCGGTCTGCACCAGATACCAGTTCCGGAGCAGGTTGGCCACGTTGTGGTACCAGTTGATGTCGCTCTCCAGAATCTCGCCGGTACGGGGATCGTGCACGTGCGGCCCGGAGGCGTTCGCGATCTCCGACGGGAACCACCGAATCACCGAATAACGTGCGTCTTCGGGGCTGAACTCGGGGTCTTCCTCCGGGGTCGGGGGCATGCGGCCCTCAATCGCGTTCTTGAACCCGGCTGCCTCGAACGCCTCGTTCCAGTCGTCTACGCCAGCCTTCAGGTAGGGCCGCCACTTATCCGGCGTGGCCGGATCGATGTAGTAGACGATCGGTTTGACCGGCTCGACCAACTCACCTCGGTTGAACGCTGCGGTGTCGGATGGTTCGAGGCGCCAGCGCGTGACGTATGTGCGGTCGATGACGTCGTGATCGCTGCGCCCGTAGTCGGTCTGCGTGACCGAGAAGAAGCCGACCCGCTCGTCGAAGAGCCGCGGCCGCATCGGATCGTCGGGCAGGAGCAGCATCGACTGGTTCATCTCGACCGTAACCGAACCGGAGCTCCCGTTGGGCGGGTTCGAAGCGTTGTAGGTCAGTACGTGCCTGACTTCCACGTTGCGCGGGAAGCTCTTGGCCCACTGAATGAAGGTCCGGCTCGAATCCAGGTTGCGAATCTGGAACTGCGTACGCCGGAAGCCACCGATGCCGAACAGCGGAACATCCGACTCGAACAGAGGCGTTGCGTCGATCACCACCGTTGTCGAATCATCGTTGAGCGCCATCACATCGAACGCGCGGACGATCGGCTCGAGGTTGGCATTCCGCACCGCCTCGTAGATCGGCAGGGAATCGCTGGCCACGTTCACGTAGCTGACGATGCTCAGCAGGATCACGTTCTCGTCGTGGTCGCTGCGCGTGAAGCGCACGGTCTGGGTGTTGGATTTCTGCCCGCCGTAACCCATTCCGTCGGGCACCCTCGCCTGCCTGCTCACCGTGAGGATCTCGCGGCTCAGCATGTTCTCGGGGATCTCGAACAACAGCTGGTCGTCTACCGTGTGCAGGTGGAACATCCCCGAATCGGTGACTGCGTCCTCGGTAACAACGTCGCTGTAGGCTTCGGGCCCCTCGTCATCTCCGCGGCCGCCACCGGGCCCGGATTGACCCCCGTCTCCCCCGGGACCGCCCGAGGCCGAAGGGGGCTGGAAGGAGAGGGTCGCACAGGCGCCGAGGGTGAGAGCCGCCGCTGCGGTAAGCGCCGCCAGTCTCAGTGTAGCCAGTCTCGGCGCCCGGACCGGGCGGACCTGGGGTTCGGTCATTTCGGTGTCCTTCGTTGTGATGATGTTTGTGCCGCCAATTCCCGTGGCGGTTGCCAACGGGGGTCGCGCCAATTCGCTGCGAACGGCTGGCGTGCGGGCATGGGAGATTAACCCCGCAGGGGAACGGTTTCCAGAGCAGCACCTCCGGGCTAATTTGCAGAGGCTAAACAAGAATCGCTTGCCGCGGTCCGTCAGGCTGGCTCGGCGGTGGCCCTTTTTGAGGGGTCGCACCGTGTCTGGGTCGCCCCGTTTCCGGGCGGCAAGCGCCGACAACGCGATTCCCCGGGCCGCGGTCCGGTTCGATTCCTTCAAACACGGCAGTGAGAAGAGTGTTCAAGTCCGTTCGCGGCAGGTTGATCCTGATCGGTGCCCTCGTCCTGCTCTGCGGCTGGTCGCTCGTCCCCGAAACCGGGGAGAACGGCGAGCGCCTGTGGCCGCTCAAACTGGGTCTGGATTTGCAGGGCGGGATGTACCTGGCGCTGGAAGTTGACACGTCGGCGGACACGCTTTCCGAGGCCGGTCTCGACGATGCGGTGGACAGGACTCTGACCACGATTCGTAATCGCATTGACCAGTTCGGCGTCAGGGAGCCCACCGTTCAGCGGTCCGGGGACCGTATCATCGTGGAGCTGGCCGGGATCCAGGACCCTGAGCGCGGCAAGGCGATTGTCACGCAGACGGCGTTCCTCGAATTCAAGTTGATTACCGACGGTACAGGGTTTGCGGCAGCCCTGACTGACATCGATGAGGCAATAGTCGAGGTTGTCGGGGCGGAGAACCTGGCGGTTGACCTGCTGGCACCCGAGCCCGTACCGGACCTTTCGGATCTGCTTGAAGCGCCGGCCGCGGAACCTGGAACCGACGCCCTGCCCGACACCGCGAGCGGTGCTGCCGACACGGTTGGTGACGCGGGCGAAACGGAGGACGACGACCCTTCGGCCGAAACGCCGGCTGCGGTTCTGAGACCCCTCGGTACCCTCCTGAGGCAGGGCGAAGGGCCCGGGATTTTCCTCGCCCCCACCCAAGACGTGCCGACGATTGAAGAGTGGCTGGCGCTTCCCGAAGTCCAGGAGTTGCTGCCCCGTGACGTGGAGCTGCACTGGGGAAGCGAAGAGAAGGGCGTTGCCGGGGCCACCTACCTGGAGTTGTACGCGCTCGAGGAAGATCCTCTGGTAACGGGAGACCGGCTGGCGGACGCCGGGCCTGCATCTCGCGATCCGACGTTCAACCGCCCGATTGTCCCGTTCGAGATGACACGCCAGGGCGGCCGGATTTTCCTGCGAGGAACCCAGGGGAACATCGGGCGAAACATGGCGATTGTGCTGGACAACAGGGTCCAGAGCTACGCGGTTATCCGCGGCCCTCTGGAGCGCCGGGCGCAAATCGAGCTCCAGCCAGGTGCTTCGCTGCAGGAAGCGCAAGACCTGGCGCTGGTCCTGAGGGCGGGCGCGCTCCCGATGCCCATCAGCGTGGTGGAGGAACGCAACGTCAGTGCGTCCCTGGGAGAGGATTCCATTCGCCAGGGACGGATCGCGTTCATCCTTGGCATTATCGCGGTGGTAGCGCTCATGCTGGTCTACTACCGGCTCGCGGGCGTGCTCGCGGTCGGGGCCCTGGTCACCTATGTGATCTTGGTCTTGGGTGCACTGGCCGGGCTGCAGGCCACGCTGACGCTTCCCGGGATCGCAGGGCTGATTCTGTCGATCGGGATGGCGGTCGATGCCAACGTTCTGATCTTCGAACGAGTGCGAGAAGAGCTGGCATCCGAAAAAACGCCGCGCAACGCGGTTGAGTCAGGGTTCAGCAACGCCCTGTCGGCCATTGTCGACGCAAACCTGACCACTCTGATTACCGGTGCCATCCTGTTCCAGTTCGGTACCGGACCGGTGCGCGGGTTCGCGGTCACCCTTTGTATAGGGATCATCGCTTCGTTCTTCTCCGCCGTCTACGTGACGCGGACCCTGTTCCTTATCTACCTGAACCGTCGCGTCGCCAAGACGCTGAGCATCTGACCATGAGAGTGTTCCGAGAGGCCAACTTCAAGTTCCTTTCCGCACGCAGGCATGCCTATGTGGTGTCCGCGGCGATTCTGGGAGTAGGGCTGATTGGCCTGGTGGCCCGCGGCGGCCTGCAGGCGGGTGTGGAGTTTACCGGCGGTGCCATGGTCGAAGTGACCTTTGCCGATGTGGTGGAAACGGCCAACCTCCGGGCGGCGCTAACCGGGGCCGGGATGGAGGGGGTCCAGATCCAGCAGTTGCGCGGCGGGGGCGAGGGCAGTGAAGTCCTGTTGCGGATCCCCATGGAAGAAGGCGACGAAACCCAGGCGCGAGCGGCCGTTGGGGGCGCTTTGGGGGCGACCTGGGCCGAAAGCGACTTCGAGGTCGTGCGGAGCGACGCACTTTCTTCCAAAGTTGGGAGCGATTTCCAGCGCCGGGCCGTGCTGGCGGTGCTGATTTCCTTCGTCCTGACGCTGTTTTATCTGGCCTTCCGGTTTGAATGGCGTTTTGGGGTCGCGGCGGTCATTGCGACGGTACACGATATACTGATCACCTTCGGGTTCATTGCCGTGGCGGGCATCGAGATGACCCTCTCCACCGTGGCGGCGCTGCTCACCATCGTGGGTTATTCGCTGAATGACACCATTGTGGTGTTTGACCGCGTGCGCGAAAACCTCAGGAAGAAGCGGCGGGAGGAGTACCGCGAAACCCTGGACCGGAGCATCAACGAAACTCTGCCGCGTACGGTCCTGACGAGCGGGACTACCATGTTGGCCCTGCTGTCGCTGGCTGTCCTTGGCGGTGCCGTAATCCGGCCGCTGGCGCTGGTCCTTATCGCGGGAGTCATGGTCGGGACCTACTCGTCAATCTTCGTGGCAGCCCCGGCTCTGCTCGAAATCCACGACCGCGCTCGGCGGGCTGCGGCTCGCGCGGCCGCACATTCCGCCGGCTGACGGCGGCGGGGGTGGGGGCACGGCGCACACCCTCCCCGAGTTGTTCGATTCACACCTGCACCTGACCGCGGGGCGATTCCACGGTGAGGTAGAAGACATCTTGGCGCGTGCACGTGCGGCCGGAGTGTGCGGGCTCGTGACCTGCGGGTCAGATCTTGAGGACTCCCGGGCCGCCCTCGGGCTCGCCGCGGAACACGAAGACGTGTGGGCTACGGCAGGCATCCATCCCCACGGGGCCGCCTGGGCGCACGACGATGCCTGGGCCGGCGTGGAGCACTTGGCTGCGAAACGAGGTGCCGTGGCACTGGGTGAAACCGGGCTCGACTACCACTACGGATCCGCCGAGCGGGACTACCAGCTCCGCAATTTCGAGGCTCATCTTGAGATGGCCGCCCGCCTCAAACTGCCAGTGGTCGTCCATTCCCGGTCAGCAGACGGCGATACGGCCGGGTTTATCCGCCAGTTCCGGGGCAGGGCGTCGGGGGTCATGCACTGTTTTGCGGGCGGACCCGACCTGCTGCGGGTGGCGCTGGACGCCGGGTGGATGATTTCCTTCTCCGGTCTGGTCACCTTCGTACCTGAGATTGCCGGCCTGGTGGCCCGTGTTCCAGAAGACCGCCTTCTCATCGAGACCGATTCGCCGTATCTGGCCCCGGTGCCCCGGCGCGGCCGCCGCAACGAGCCGTCTCATGTGCAGTGGACATGCGCGGCGGTGGCTGATTTGCGCAACGAAGCCGTCGGGGACGTGGCCGCTCTGACGGCCGCCAATGCCCGGCGGTTCTTCGGCCTGTGACCGCCGCGTCTGTCGCTGGGCTCCGGCCGCCCGGGCCCCGGTCGCACCGCCCGGTTGA
>LXNJ01001270.1_pt1 | contig 15292 bp, 13 predicted proteins | sample 809081 | NCBI WGS metagenome assembly LXNJ01 (sample SAMN04870510, study PRJNA318959) | sponge metagenome | biome: sponge; feature: marine sponge reef; material: water | host: Petrosia ficiformis | place: Greece: Milos, Mediterranean Sea | collected 2013-05-29 | depth 5-7 m
CTCCCAGCTCCCCGTACCGGTGTCCACCGAGTCCGAGAGCGACGCGACCCGGTGCCGCAGGAGCGCGGCCGTGGTGAACGGCTTGATCGTGGACCCCGGCTCGTAGGGGGCGTTGATCGCCGACAGCGAGTTGTTCGACCCCTCGGTCAACGATGTAACGGCAAGGATTTCGCCCGTCCGGGGATCGGTGATGACCAGATCCCCGCCCCGGGCCCCGGTGGAGTCGACGGACATGGCGAGGAGTTGCTCGGCCAGTGCCTGCAGATCCTCGTCGATCGTCAGCACGACGTCACGGCCGGCAACCGGCTCCTGCACGGTGATCACCTGACCCGGTATCTGCCGCCCACGATTGTCACGCTCCACGATCTGCCGCCCGGCTCTTCCCGCCAGCACCGAATCCATCGTCTGCTCGATTCCTCCCGTCCCGACGCCGTCCTGCACGACTCCAAGCAAGCCGCGGGCCAGCCGTTCGCGGGGGTAGAGCCGCCGCAACTCGCCCTGGACGTGCACGCCACGCACTCCCTGCAGGCGTTCGACCTGCGTCATGGAGTACCGGCCCGGTACCACACGCCACGGTCGTGTATCAACAGACACATCGCGCGCCAGATCGGGACGCAGCCCCAGGTTCTCCTCAAGCGCGGCGACGACCTCCTCCAGGTCCCGGATCTCGCCCGGCGCAATCCCCACCGCCGCCCGCCAGTGACTCACAGCCAACTCCGCTCCATTGCGGTCGAGAATGCGGCCTCTGGGGGCGGGAACGACCCGGCTCATTCGCTGCTGCGCGATGGCGTCCTCCATCCAGGCGAACCTCTCGACGACCTGCACCTCGGCGGCACGTCCGAGCAGAACGGCCGCGAGGGCCACCCAGAAGAGCAACATGCAGCGGCGCCGGATCTCGACCTTCCGGTAGGGGTCACGTCGCTTGAGGCTCATGGAGTGCCTCCCGACGCGATCACCGTTTCCCGTTCGCTCGGCGGTCGAAGCCCAAGCCTCTCGGCAGCTTCGGCGACAATCCAGGGGCGCCGTTCGATGCCGACCAGCTCAAGCGCCAGCTCTTCCTGCCGGTCGGCCAGCACGGCCAGTTCGGTGTCCAGCCGGTCCAATGCCTCGAGGGTTTCCCGGGTGGTTGACTGGCGCCAGGCGAGCGTCGCCAGGGAGGCAGTCACCGCGACGACTACAACGATCCCCCTCCCCCTCTTCCGCCTCGGGCGCGGCCTCATGCGGCCCGTCTCCAGGCCCGCAGCCTGGCAGCGCGTGCGCGCGGGTTGTTCTCCACCTCCGTGCGGTCCGGCGTTACCGGCTTTCGCGTCAACACGGTGCCCCGGCTCTCCAGCTCGGCGGCGCGCACGGGGAGGCGCCGGGGAAGCCCGTGGGAAGGATCGCTCCATTCCCGGAAGGCGCGCTTGACCACCCCGTCCTCGACCGAGTGGTACGAGATCACCACGAATACGGCACCGGGCAGCAGGGCATCGCGGATGGCGGGAAGCGCCGCCTTCAGAGCTTCGATCTCTCCGTTCACGCGGATGCGCAGCGCCTGGAAGAGGCGCGCCTTCTCGGCGTGTGCCGCTCGTCGGCCGAGAACCGATTCCAGGACGGCGACGAGGTCGTCGCTGGTCCGAAAGGGCCTGTCCGCGCGGCGTCCCACGATGCGCGCGGCCAGCACCGCCGGACGCGGCGCCTGACCGTCCCGCAGCGCTCGCAGGATCTCGTCACGGGGGGCCGATGCCAGGAACGCGGCAGCGGTCAGCGACGCGTCCGGATCCATGCGCATGTCCAGGATCGTGCCGCGCCGAAAGGAAAAACCGCGCTCGTCCGCGTCGAGCTGATGGGAACTCACGCCCAGATCCAGAAGCGCCCCCGCCAGCCCCTCGGCGCGCACGCGACGATCGTTCGCCGCGTGCCGGAACGACATCTGTCCGAACATGATCCGTCCCCCGAACGGCCGAAGGCGTGAGCGAGCGGCGGCCAGGGCCTCGGGATCGCGATCGACGGCCAGCACCCGGCAGTCCCGGCACCGCTCGAGGAGAGCCTGGGAGTGCCCGCCGCCGCCGACGGTGCCGTCCAGGTACAGCCCTCCGGCGCCGGTGAGGTAGCTCATGGCCTCCTCCACGAGCGCTGGACGGTGGTACTCCGGGACGCGTACACGAGGATCACCCGAAGATCTGGGCGGCGAAGTCGTCATCCTCTTCATCCACTGTGCGGATGTGCGCCTCAAATCGCTCCGGAGGCCACAGCTCGATCCGGTCCAGAACGCCGACGAACACGACCGATTCCTCAAGGCCCACCCGTTGCCGAAGCTCCAGCGGAATGCGGATCCGGCCATGCTTGTCCGGCTCCACGTCCGCAGCGCTGGCCGTGATCCGTCGCACGTAGGGTTTCCGCTCTCCCCTCGCCCTCTTGTAGCCCAGCAGGTTCTTGCGGATTTCCGCCCAGGTATCCTGCGGAAAGAGGTCGAGATGCGTATCCTGCCAACTCAACAGGACCATCGGATATGATGACACCGCACGACGAAACGCCGAGGGCAAGCTGACCCGCCCCTTCGCGTCAATCTGGTATTCGTGTCGGCCAAGGAATCCAAGCATGGTCTGGCGTCCCTTTTCATCCCATAGGATCCCCCACAATACCACACCTTACCCCCACTTCGCAACACTGAATCCCACCCGATGCCGCCTGGGCCCCCGTTCAGGGGCAAAAAAAAGGGCGCCGCGGGCTTCAAACGGCCCGCGGCGCCCCCGGTCGGTCGCCTGTGGCGACGTGTGAGGTCAGCGACCTCTCTGAATAATCGCTTCCTGAATCTCGATATACTGCTGGGTCGCGTCCTTGAACTGCTGCAGCCCGATGGAGTTGGCTTCGGCGTAGGACCCCACCCTCGGAAGCGCGAAGAGCCGCGCCGACTGCTGGAACTTGGGCAGCGTCAGCTGGGCGGTTTCCAGTGTCTGTGGCCTCTCCTGCTCCAGAGCCTGGTTGAAGAGCGAGAACCCGTGCCAGAAGTCCAGCTGCCCCCTCGTGCCGTCGTTGACCTCGTTCTCGAAGGACTTCGCAAGACCGATGACGCGCAGGGCATGTCCCCAATTCTTTGGGACGACGCCCTTCGAGTGCGCATTGGCCAGCAGCAGGACGGCCATGGCGTCTGCGGTCTGCTCGCCCTTTTCGACCGCCTCCTGCAGGAAGCTCAGGGCCTCGTCCTCCTGCCCCAGGTCCAGCAACCAGGAGCCCTGCCGCGCCTTGACGTTGGCAAAGTCCGGGTCCCGTGTTTCCACCTCGTTCAGGGCCGCGATCGCCTCGTCAACGCGCTCGGCCCTCTTGAGGACGTCGGCATAGCGGGACCACAGCGATGCGTCGTCGCCGTGGGTCTCGAGCGCGCGCGCGGCCATGTCGATCGCATCCTGGAGCTGCTCCAGTTCCATGTAGCCGGCGATCATCGTGAGTACGTGGCTCACCTCCATCTCGTCGCCCTGGACCCCGTACACGATCTCGTACGAGCCGATCGCCTTGCGATAGAGTGCGGCCGCCTCGGCGGAAAGCGCGGTCCCCGGCTCCGCGGCGCTCGCGATGTCCTGTGCGGCACGGGTCGCGAAGGCGGCATGCCGAAGCGCCAGTTCCACGTCGTCCGGCGCGATCGCGAGCCCCTCTTCGGTCAGGAGCATCGCACCCTCGACGTCACCTGCCTGGGCCAGGTCGTAGGCGATCTGCATCCGTATGCGCGCATCACCCGGATTCAATGCGAGGTAGGCCGAATAGTGCTCCCGGGCCTCGTCGTTGCGCTCCAGGTTGGCCGCCACGTACCCGGCGAGTTGAAGCGCGCCTTCGTGCAGCGGGTCCGCTTCTATGACCTGGACCGTCTCCTCGTATGATTCCTCGAGCCGGTCGGTCTGGAAGAGGACGTTGGCGTAGACGAATCTGACCTGCGTGTTGTCCGGGTTCATCTCGAGCGCCGAGGTGCAGTTCCGTTCGGCTCCCTCCCAGTCCTTGGACTGGTAGAAGTCGCCGCAGAACTGCGCCGCGCGAAGCTGGCCGACGTAGGTTTCGAACTCGGCGGAGATTTCGCTGGCCGCAGTATCGTGATCGTCCTTGTGCCAGGTCTTGTCTTCGATCATGAAGGCAGGACCACCGGGGGCGGCGAACTGGACCCCCTGCAGCGAGAAGGTGTCGGCATCCTTGTCTTCCGTATAGGTGCCGCAGAACACGACCCGCGCATTGATCTGGGCGGCAAGCTGAAGGGACCGGACGCAGTCGAGGTCCTCCATGTCGAGGTCGAACCTGTCGGCCGCGTCCCTGATCTCCTTCTCCTCCACCGGCTGATGGGTGGGGAACTGGTTGATAAGGTCCCGCAACTCCTTCGCCAGGTCCTTGCCGAAGTCGTCATTCGCGTCGTTGAGCGGCATCAGGTTGGTCACCATCACCCTGTAGCGCTCCGCCACCTGGGCGCCTGCCGGCGCCGGCAGCAGGGGCCCCACGAGCAGGGCGGACACGCCCGTCGCGACAATCCCGATCCGTAGCCAACTCCTCATGTTTCCTCTCTTCTCGATGGTAGGTCCCCGGGACTCTCCGCACACCGCGACGCACCAATGACGGGCCGGGCGCACAGCCGCACACAATACGGCCACCGCCCAGGCCGTCGCCAGGACGCCGCAGTTTCAGTCGGAAGACTGAGTAATGTACGAATCCATTTCGGTCAAGGTCAACATGAGTTTTACATCGCACCGCCGCAAAAAGATCCGGCGACGGCGACGGACATCGCCCACGGCGCTCCGGAACAGGGGGCGGACGAGGAGGACGCCAGGCGGCCAGGCGCGGCGAATGGCCGGGCGGTCAGCCGCGGCGAATGGTCACGCCACCGGAGCCCGTGTCGATTTCGACGGTTCCGTCGCCGTCACCGACGGAGCCCCGGAAATGGTGCCGTCTGGAGCTCTCCACCACCCGGTCGGGAACGTCGACGCTGATTCCACCGCTTCCGGTGTCCAGCTCCAGTTCGGCGCCGAAGTCGCGCGGCACTTCCACCGAGACGCTGCCGGACCCCGTGTCCACGACCAGCCTGTCCACGTCCGAGAGCATTCCGAGGTGCACCGAGCCGCTGCCGGTGTCGCACTCGACGTCCGCGGCGCTCAACCCCTCGATCCTGATGCCCCCGGAACCCGTGTCCACATGCAGTTCGCCGACCGAGACATTGCTCCCGTTCACCCTGCCCGAACCCGTGTCGGCGGACAGCCGGCCTCCGCGGATGTCCTCCAGGCCGATCGACCCCGAGCCGGTGTCGGCCGTCACGTCCCCCTCCACATCGGCGATCGTGACCGATCCGGATCCCGTATCGACATCGACATCGCCCACGATGCCGGCAACCTCCACCGCACCGGAGGCGGTACGGAACCCGAGATCCGATTCCAGTCCGCCGGCGCGTCCCGAGCCCGCGGCGAGGAAAATCGCGACGTCCACGCCCGCGGGTACGCGCACAACCATGTCCGCGTGCGCCTCCAGCCCCCGGCCGCGTCCCGAAATCCGAACCTCGTCCCCGTCCCAAAGACCGCCGAAGGACCGGTTGCCGAAGAAGGTCCCGTCGTCCCGCACGCGGATCGTCGTGTTGGAGCGTCCCATCCGCTCGTACACGATCCGGTCCTCCGGGTAGATGACGCGCAGGGCTTCAGCGTTCCCGACGCGCCCGACCTCCACCTGGAGACGGGCCCGGTCCGCGCCCCCGCGGCTGATGTCGACCTCAACCTGGCTTCCACGGCCCCTCACGACCTCGACCTCGCCCGCGAGGTTGTAGATCGCCACGCGACCGCCGTCCAGCCGATAGGTCTCCTGGGCGAACGACCCGGAGGCGGGAGCGAGCCCCCCGAAGAGCAGAGCCGTGGGCAGGGCGTACCTTGCCCCGCGGAACGCGAGTGTGACTTTCCACGTATTCATTCCCAGTATCCTTGTTGGGGTGCCGCGCGCTACCCGGTCACCGCGACCGGGAGGTGATAGCGGGACCTACGCTCGGAGCACCGTGAAAGTTTTGTCGGCCGAAAGGAACCACCATGCAGGTACTTCCCATCGACTTCGTAGCGCTCGTCGCCGTGATCATGGGCGTCTCGGTCGTGCTGGTGCCCATCATCGGGCTCACGGCGCGATACGCGCTCAAACCCATCGTCGAGGCGCTCGGACGCTACTTCGAGGGACAGGGGACGCAGGAGTCCATCAAGATCGTCGAACGGCGGCTCGGTCTTCTCGAAGCGCAGCTCGACGAGTTGCAGGGATCGCTGACCCGTCTGGAGGACGCGTCCGAGTTCGACGCGCAGCTGCGTGCCGCGGACAGTGAGAAGGCGCTTCCGCCGAGCATCGAGGACTGTTAGACCTTGATGAAGATCCGGCGCGCGTACATGACCCACAGGACCGCGAGCCACACGAGGACCGTCGCTAAGGCGAAGGCCAGGGACCCGTTCAGCGGGCCGGCCCACGAGGCGAAGCCGACCTCGTAGATCCGGTTGTACAGCGACGTGGCAGCGTCGCCCGCGCCGGCGGACACCCTCCGCAGCACCAGCGCCTTGGCGACCAGCCCCGACGCGACGAAGACGGTGATCGCGTTCATGCCGTACACCACGAACGGCTTCGCCCAGGTGCGCCAGCCCCGCACGTCGATCAGCCAGTACAGGGACGCGAGCACCACAAGGGCCCACCCGGTCGTGAACAGCACGTACGAGCTGGTCCACAACGGCTTGTTGATCGGGAACAGGACGTCCCAGGCGAGCCCGGCCGCCACGAGCATGGCTCCCACCGCGGCGAGACGGCCCAGGGGTCCCAGGCTGCTGTCGGCGGCAGCGATCCGCCTGGTGCGCAGGTAGTCTCCGGCAAAGAGCCCCGAGAGTGTGGTCGACACGGCCGGGAGCGTGCTGAGCAGGCCTTCGGGATCATATATGCCGCCGCCGCCGCTCCACATGTGGACGCCCAGGATCATGCGGTCGAGGTACGCGGCCAGGTTGCCTTCGGGCGAAAGGTCACCCGCTCCGAAACCCGGGACCGGCACCCACGACATGAGGGCCCAGTACCCGAACAGCAGCGCAAGCATGACGGCGCAGACGGTCCGCCGGGCCAGGAACAGGACCAGCGTGCCGACGACCAGGTAGACCAGGGCGATGCGCGCGAGGACCCCGACGAGCCGCACGGTTGTGAGGTCGAAGCCGGGAAAGGCCGCCATGAAGAGGCCGAGCCCGTATATGATGAGGGCGCGCCGCGCGACGTGCGTCCAGAGGTCGCGACGCGAGTCTCCCCTCGCCGTCCGCGCCGCGAAGGAGAAGGACAGCGACACGCCGACAGCGAAGAGGAAGAACGGGAAGACCAGGTCGGTCGGCGTGGCGCCGTGCCAGGGCGCGTGCCTGAGGGGGCCGTAGACGTGCGACCAGCTTCCCGGGTTGTTGACGAGGATCATTCCGGCGACGGCCAGGCCCCGGAAGGCGTCCAGGGAAGCGAGGCGCCCGGGCGCCGGCGTGGTCACAGCAGCGCCTCTTCCACTACGTCAGCGACGCGCGCGGCCGCGTCGGCGGCGTCCGGATGCAGCACCGGCACGGGCCACAGCAGGTCGTCCCGGTCCGTGACGACGGCAAGAACACCCCTCTTTTCGGCCGCTCCCGGTCCCAGAACGGGCTCGGGCTGCGCCTCCGAGCGGAAGATCTCGATCTTGGGCAGCTCCTCGTGGCGGTATCCCTCGACGACCACGATCTCCGCCTCCGAGAGGTGGCGGGACAGCAGGAGGTCGAGGGGCGGCTCGGAATCGGTCTCCCAGCCACCCATCACGGCGAACTCGTCCGGGCCCGCGAGCAGCACGCGTTGGGCGCCGCCCTCGTGGCGGTGGCGCCACGAGTCCGTGCCGGGCGTGTCGACCCGAAAGTGGTGGCCGTGCTTGACGGACATGACCCTGCGCCCCCGGCGCGCCAGTTCGGCGATCACCGCGACCGTCAGGGTGGTCTTGCCCGAGTTCTTGTTGCCGACGATGGAGAATGCGGGAGGCGGCAGGTCCGCCGGACGATTGACGCTGCGGAAGCGGGCGGGCGCCACGCCCGTGTCCACCACCACGGGGCTCAAGGACTCCGCAAACGCGCCGGCCTTGCGCAGGCCGCTCCGCAACGCGTCCTCGAGGGCACCCAGCGAAGAGACGGGATAGACCGCGGTCAACGGTTCGAAGCCCCAGGGCGGACCGGTCGCGGCGGCGCACGCCGTCCCGTGCAACCGCCATTGTTCGGCGAGGCGGGCGAGCGCCTTCTCCGGCACCCAGGGCGTGTCGACCGCCAGCACCATCACCCCCTCGCTGCCCAGTTCGACCGCGCGCCTCCAGGCCGCGTGCAATCCCCCGAGAGGTCCCGCGTTCGCCGTGCGGTCCGCGAACACCCCGACCGTCGAACGCGCCGCGCCGGCCACGCGCGCGTCGTTGGCCGACACCTCCACGCGGTCGCACACCGCATCGAGCTTCTCCACCGCAACCCGCCACAGCGGCTTCGCATGCAGCGTGGCCAGCGCCTTGGGCGACCCGAAGCGGCGGCTCTCGCCACCGGCCAGCACCACACCCAGCAGCGGCCGTCCGTCGCGGATCGGGCGCGCGCTCACTCCCCCGCCCCGTTGCCCCGCACGATCCGGTCCCCCCCGGAGTAGACGTTGTACCCGTCCCGGTTTGCGAATCCCACGAGGGTCAGGTTGAAGCGCCGGGCAAAGGCGACCGCAAGGCTCGACGGCGCGCCCACGGCAACCACCATGGGGAAGCCCGCCATGGCAGCCTTCTGAAGGATCTCGAACGACGACCGGCCCGACACGATCACGCCCAGCTCCGAGCCGGGGAGCGAGCGTGACAACAGCAGTGCTCCTATCACCTTGTCGACGGCGTTGTGGCGACCGACATCCTCTCGCGCCAGCGTGATCCGCCCGTCGCCGTCGAAGAGTCCGGCCGCGTGAAGGCCGCCGGTGCGCTCGAAGGTCCGCTGCAGCGACCGCAGCCTGTCCGGCAATGCGCGGATATCGCCTTCGGCAACGGCGAAGGTGCCGTCGGCGACCGGCTGGCACCCCATGACCTCAACGGCCTCGAGCGACGCCTTCCCGCACACGCCGCACGACGAGGTGACGTAGAAGTTGCGCGTCAGGCTGGTGGCGTCGAAGGCGGCAGGGTCCCGCACCGAGGCCGTCACGACGTTGTACTCCTGGGGGTCCACGTTTCGGCAATAGCGAACGTCGGCCACGGCCGCCGGGTCGATGACCACGCCTTCGGTAAAGAGAAAGCCCGCCGCGAGTTCGAAGTCCTCCCCCGGCGTCCTCATCGTGACCGAGATCGGATGTTCGCGAACCCCCTCGTCGCCCGGCACCTCCAACCGCACCTCCATCGGCTCCTCGACCGCCACGCTGTCACCGCGCGTCGAGAACCGGCCGCCACGCAGGCGTCCCACGCGCACCCGGGCCGCCTTGCGGCCGCGGCCGCCCGGACTGCCCCTGCCTGCACGGGTTGGGCCCATTGCCGTTCCCTTCCTTTCCGGTGTCGTCAAATGTTTCCTCCAACTATTATGTAGAGCGCAGGGGAATTCCGCGAAGAGCCACCCGAACGCGTCTTCCTGCCGACCCGACAACCTCCCTTCCCCGCAACACGGCGCAGCCCGGATGCCCAACCCGACCGACGAAGCCCTCATTGCGCGCTGGAAGGACGAACCCGCACCCCTGCTTCCGCTCCTCCACGCCTTCCACGCCCGTGACGGATACCTGTCGGAGCAGGCGTTGCGGTCGGTATCGAAGGGGCTGCGCATCCCGCTGGCGGACCTCTTCGGGACGGTCACCTTCTACCACCACTTTTCCCGCGAGGAGGGGGGGGCGGAGCGGCCCCGGGTGTGCAACGGACCGGTCTGCAGCCTCCGCGGCGCCGATGTCCTGACCGCCAGCCTCCGGGCCGCCGGACACGACCCGCACCCGATGCCGTGCCCGGGCAGGTGCGACCAGCCGGTCCCGGTCATCCACGGCCTCACGGTCATGACGGGAAAGACCGCGGGAAGCCTCGTGACGGGCCCGTCGCCCTTGCCGCCTCTCCCTCCCGCGGGCGTAGAGGAATGCGTGTTCGCGGGGATCCGCGACCCCGGGCGAGCCACGCTGGAGGGATACCGCGCACGGGGCGGATACGAGGCGCTGACCGCCGCGGTCACCGGAATGACCGCCGACGAGGTGATCGGGACACTGGACGACAGCGGCCTGGCGGGCCGGGGTGGCGCCTGCTTCCCGACCGGCCGGAAGTGGCGCGCGGTCGCGGAGGCCCCGGGCACCCCGAAGACCATCGTGTGCAACGCGGACGAGGGGGAGCCCGGCTGCTTCAAGGACCGCCTGCTCATGGATCACGATCCTCACGCGCTGATCGAGGGGATGGCGATCGCGGCCTACGCCACGGGCGCCGAGCGCGGCTTCATCTACCTGCGCTACGAGTACCCCGAGACCCTGGACATCCTGGAGGGAGCGATCGCCGAGGCGGCTGCGGCCGGCCTGGTCGGCGACGCAATCCTGGACTCGGACTTCTCGTTCGATCTGATGGTGCGGCGCGGCGCGGGGGCGTACATCTGCGGCGAGGAGACTTCCCTGCTCAACTCGCTGGAGGGCAAGCACCCGTTCCCCAGGAACCGCCCCCCCTTCCCCGTCACGCACGGCTACGAGGACCTTCCCACGGTCGTGAACAACGTGGAGACGCTGGCCTCCGTGCCTCCCGTTCTGGCGCGCGGCGCGGAGTGGTACCGGGATCTGGGACTCGGCGATCACGCGGGCACCAAGGTGATCAGCCTCTCGGGCGACGTTTCCCGGCCGGGAAACTACGAGGTTCCCATCGGGCTGCCCCTCATGGACCTGCTCAACGACTGGGCGGGCGGGGCTCTGCCGGGACGTTCCTTCCAGGCCGTCACCATGGCGGGTCTGTCCGGGGGCTTCCTCGCGGGGGAGGACCTGGGCGTCACGCTGGACGAGCCCTCGATCCGGTCCAGGGGCAGCTTCCTGGGCGCGGGCGGGATCATGGTGTTCGACGACTCCCGCGACATGATCCGGGTTACCCGGGAATCGATGGAGTTCTTCGCCGAGGAGTCGTGCGGGAAGTGCTTCCCGTGCCGGATCGGGTGCCAGCGCCTGGTGGAACGGCTGGAGGGCGATGGACCCCGCAACGTCGAGGCCTGGGTGGACGAAGTGACCGACCTGAACGAAGTCATGAAGAAGACGAGCGCGTGCGGGCTGGGGCAGGCCGCCCCCTTGCTTACGGAGAGCCTGATCCGTTATTTCCCGGACCGGATACGCGCGCACGTGGGGGACCCGCCGGGCCCCGCCGTGAGCGAGCGTCCAAGGAAGGGGTGACACGATGAGGCACAACGGCGCGGCGCTGACCCTGACCCTTGACGGGGAGAAGGTTGGCTTCACTCGGGGCGAGACGCTGTATGAAGTGGCGGAGCGCCACGGCCGCGAAATTCCGACACTCTGCTACGACGCCCGGCTCGAGCCCTTCGGCGGCTGCCGCCTTTGCGTCGTCGAGCTGGAGGGCGCGCGCAACCCGGTGGCGTCGTGCACGACGCGCGCCGAGCCCGGCATGGTCGTGCGGACCCGGACCGCGAGCATCGAAGTGCAGCGCCGCATTCTCATGGAGATGGTGGCTTCGGAGAACCGCGACACCGACGTGGACCCGATGCACGGCTACGCATCGCAGGAAATGGCCACGCTGCTGGATCGCTACGATGCCCGCACGGGCCGCTTCGCGGGCGCGACAACGGGCAGGAGCCGCCCGGACGACGACAACCCCTTCATCAAGCGCGACTACGAGAACTGCATCTCGTGCTACCGGTGCGTGCGCGTGTGCGCCGAGCAGGAGGGAGACTACGCGATATCGGTGATGAATCGCGGCTTCGACACGCAGATCACCACCGAGTTCGGCGGCCACCTCAAGGACTCCGCCTGCACCTTCTGCGGGCAGTGCATACAGACCTGTCCGACCGGTGCGCTGGGGGACTTGAAGGCTCTCGCCAACCGGGACGTTCCCGGCGAGACCGAGACCACGCGCACCATCTGCCCCTACTGCGGGGTGGGCTGCTCGGTCGATGTCATGACACGCGGGGAGAAGATCGTCGGCGTGCTGCCCGCGATGGACGGCCCGGCCAATGAAGGGGCGCTGTGCGTCAAGGGCCAGTTCGCCTTCGACTTCGTGCACCACCCCGACCGCCTCGCCACGCCCTTCGTCCGCGACGGGGAGACCGGTGAACTCCGCCCCGCGTCGTGGGACGAGGCGCTGGACCGTGCGGCGGGAAAGCTGAGCAGGGTGGTGAGGGATCACGGACGTCAAGCCGTCTACGGGATCGCCTCCGGACGCGCGCCCCACGAGGCCGCCTACATGATGCAGCGCTTCATCCGGGCGGGACTGGGGACGAACCACATCGACAACTGCAGCCGTGCCTGACACGCCCCAACAGTCGCCGGTCTGGCGGCAACAATCGGGAGAGGGGCCATGTCGAACCCTCTCGCGGACATGGACAAGCCCGATGTGATCTTCTGCATCGGCACCAACATGACCGAGTGCCACCCCGTGGCGGCCACGCGGCTCAAGCGGGCGCTCGCGCGCGGCGCGAAGATGATCGTCGCGGATCCGCGTCGGATCGGGCTGGCCCAGATCGCCGACGTCCACCTGCCGATCCGCGTCGGGTCGGACGTGTCCCTGTTGCTCGCGATGGCGCACGTGATCGCGCGCGAAGGGCTGGTGAACGAGGAATTCGTCGGAGCGCGCACGGCGCACGGCGAGGACTTCCTGAAGCACGTCGAGCGCTACACGCCCGAGTGGGCGTCGGAGATCTGCGAGTGCGACCCGGATGATATCGAGCGGGCGGCGCTGCTGTACGGCGGGGCCGACCGTGGCGCCATCTACTACACGGTGGGGATCACCGAGCACATCTGCGGCGTCGACAACGTGCAGAGCCTCTGCAACCTGGCGCTGATGACCGGCAACCTGGGCCGCGAGGGCACGGGGGTGAACCCCATGCGCGGACAGAACAACATCCAGGGCGCGGGCGACGCGGGCGCGCTGCCGAACAACTACCCCGGCTTCCAGAAGGTCACCGATCCGGCTCACCAGGAGAAGTTCCACCAGGCATACGGGCGCAAGGTCGACCTCGAGATCGGGATGACCAAGGTCACGGCGCTGGACCTGTGCGGCGACCGAATCCGCGCGATGATCATCGACGGCGAGAACACGCTGGTCACCGACCCGGACCGCAATCACTGCGAGCACGCGCTCAAGAGCCTCGACTGCCTGGTCGTGATCGACATCTTCATGACCGAAACGGCCAAGGTGGCCGATGTGGTGTTCCCGGCCACCGCCTGGGCCGAGACCGACGGCGTCTGCACCAACACCGAGCGCCGCGTGCAGCGGTTGCGTGCGGCGGTGCCGCCGCCAGGCGAAGCAAAGCCCGACTGGTGGATCCTGTCCCAACTCGCCCGGCGAATGGGTTGGCAAGGCTTCGATTTCGGGTCCGCCAGGGAGGTCTTCAACGAACTCTGCGCCCTCTCACCCCTCTACAACGGCCTCGACTGGGACCGGATAGACCGGGGCGAGTACCAGTGGCCCGTGCCCACCCGCGATCACCCCGGGACGCCGAGGCTGCACGAGGAGCGATTCGAGAACGGGCGCGGCATCTTCAAGATGCTGGAGTATCGCGACCCGGAGGAGACGATCTCGGAGGACTACCCCATGTGGCTCACGACCGGCCGGCGGCTGCCGCAGTACCACACGCGGACGCAGACCGGGCGGTCGGACGGGATCGACTACCTGCTGTCCGAGGAGACGCTGGAAGTGCACCCCGACGACATCGTGCGGCTGGGGCTTGAAGACGGGGGCTACGCCGAGCTGAGCAATCCGCGGGGGTGCGTGTACGTGAAGGTGCGGGGGACCACCAAGTCGCCGAGGGGCACGGTGTTCGCGTCGTTCGCCTTCGAGGACGTGCCGGTGAACGTGTTGACCGGGGGCGGCTACGATCCGGTGACGCAGACTGCCGCGCTCAAGGCGTGCCCCGTGGCCCTGAAGCCGGCGGGGACGCCGCCGGCGCTCAGCCAGGCCGGGCCGGAAACCGGGGCCGCGGCCTGGTAGCCGTCTTCCGCCGGCGCGCCCGCTGCCTCGCGCGTCGCTTCTCGACCTCGTCGTACATCTCGCGCATCACCTCGACGATGTCGGGGGCCTTCGCCAGGAATCGCTCCTCGACCACCCGCTGGATCCCTTCCGGAATGCCGTGGAGCCCCTCCGCGATCGGGCCCGCGATGGCGGCGAGCGTGTCGGAGTCGCCTCCCAGGGAGATCGCGTTGCGAATCGCGTCCTCGAAGCAGGTCGACTCGAGCGCGCAGGTGATCGCCTCCGGGACCGTGTTCTGGCACGTCTCGTCGAACCGGTAGAACGTCCGTATGTCGTCCACCGACCGAACCAGGTTGTAGCGGTAGCGAGCCGAGATGGTCCTCCGGATGACGTGGGCCTCTTCGCCCTCGAGCGCCAGCCACGTCGCATGGACCGTCGCCCGCGCGCCCTTGATCCCCTCCGGGTGATTGTGCGTGATGCCCGTGAGCCGGTCGGAGGTGGCAAGTGCGGACTGGAGGTCGTCGTAGTGCAGGAACGCGGCCGGCGAAATGCGCATGGCGGCGCCGTTTCCAAAGCTCCCGTAGGGCTCCGGGTGATCGGACCACATCCAGTCGACGAACCAGCTGCCGTAGGACGCCGGATAGCGGCGACACCACTTCTGAAGGGTCTCGGGCGCCCTGCGGTCGTGCAGAAGGATGTCGGCGATCGCCGCCGTGCAGACCGAGTCGTCCGTGAAGTGACCCTCCGAGTGGAACAGGTCGAACGTCTTCGTCTTTATCCTGTCCCACTCGTAGACGGAACCGATAACGTCCCCGATAATCGCTCCCCACATGTGCATCCCCCTTGCTCACACTTCACATCCGCGCCAGACTTTGATCGCCGTTTTTCGCGCCCTGGCGTCCCCAGGTCCCAATGCACGCCTCCACCCTCTCTCCGACAACTACCATGCTTTCCGACATCGAAATCGCGCAAGCTCACCGAATGAAGCCAATCGCCGAGATCGCCGCCAAGGCCGGTCTCGCCGAAGACGAGATTCTGCAATACGGACACCACAAGGCCAAGGTCCCTCTCGACATCGTCCAGGCGCGGCCGGACCGCGGCGCCAAGCTCGTTTTGGTCACCGGGTGCAGCCCGACCGCCGCCGGCGAGGGCAAGACGACCGTCTCCGTGGGCCTCGCCGACGCCCTCAACCTGCGCGAGCGCAACCCGGTGCTCTGC
>LXNJ01001271.1_pt1 | contig 15286 bp, 10 predicted proteins | sample 809081 | NCBI WGS metagenome assembly LXNJ01 (sample SAMN04870510, study PRJNA318959) | sponge metagenome | biome: sponge; feature: marine sponge reef; material: water | host: Petrosia ficiformis | place: Greece: Milos, Mediterranean Sea | collected 2013-05-29 | depth 5-7 m
ACGGTTTCGAGGTCGGCCCGGGAGTCGACGACCCCCACGCCATCCTGTTGCGCAGTCATCGTCTCACCGAGGGTGACCTTCCGGGACACGTGGCGGCCGTGGCCCGTGCAGGCGTCGGCGTCAACAACGTGCCCGTCGAGTCCTGCAGCCGACGGGGCATCGTCGTCTTCAACACGCCTGGCGCGAACGCCAACTCGGTCAAGGAGTTGGTGCTGGCGGCGCTGCTGCTCACGTCCCGCGATGTCCTCGGCGGCTTCGACTACGTCCGCTCGCTGACGACCGTCACCGACGACGCGGAACTGCACCGCCTCGTCGAGCAGGAAAAGAGCCGCTTCAAGGGGCACGAGGTGGCGGGCCGGACGCTGGGCATCGTCGGACTCGGCGCCGTCGGTTCGCGCGTTGCCCGGGCGGCGCTGAACCTCGGCATGGACGTCCTCGGCTACGACCCGGCGCTGTCCGTGGACGCCGCGTGGCGGCTGCCGAGTGACGTCAGCCGCATGGAAAATCTGCCGACGCTGTTCGCCCGTTCCCACTACGTCACCCTGCACGTCCCGGCGATCGCGCAGAACGTCGGGATGGTGGACGAGGAGCTGCTGGCCAACCTGCAGCCCCGCTCGGTGCTGCTGAACTTCGCGCGCCAGGAGATCGTCGACGAGGCCGCCGTCAAAGCCGCCCTCGGCAGTGGACGCCTTGCCGCCTATTTCGCGGACTTCCCAAGCACGGTCCTCGCCGGCGAGCCGAACGCCCACACCACACCCCACCTGGGTGCCAGCACCGCGGAGGCGGAGGAGAACTGCGCCGTGATGGCCGCCGACCAGCTCCGCCAGTTCCTGCTCTACGGCAACGTCGACAACTCGGTGAACTTTCCGAACGTGGCGCTCGACCCCGCCGACGGCTACCGCATCGGCGTCACCAACGCCAACGTCGCCGGCATGCTCGGCCAGATCATGTCCATACTCGCCGACGCCCGGATCAACGTCATCGACATGATCAACAAGAGCCGTGACCGGGTGGCCTACAACCTGATCGACCTGGATACGCCGCCCGACGACGCCCTGATGGCGAAAATCGCGGCGATCGACGAGGTGCTGAGCGTGCGGCTGTTCGACCCGTTGACGGACTGAGGGGATTTCTCAGCGCACCCCGCCCAGGTGCGCGACCGTAAGGCTATGCCTCAGAACGTTGGCCAGCCGGCGGTGATTCCGTGAACTCCCGCCCATCGCGCTCCGCAGCCAGACGGCGTTCGTTCCATGCACGCCACTCGGCCCGGGACTCGGCACGGCCCTGCTCGAGCCCTTCTGCCCGACCCCTGGCCTCGTGCTTCTCGATCACCGGAATGACGAACCGGTTCACCATTACTTGATACAGCGACATCAGCACTTCTCCCGTGGTGTTCACCGCGCGGGTCAATAGCATCGACACGATGGCATTCCGAGGCCGACCGTGCCGAGATCGGCGAAGACGACGAGGAGAAACTCGCCGACGCTCCGCCAGGTTCGGATCCGTTGGCAACGGTGTTTGGCCCGCGAGCTTTTGATACACGATGAAGGCGAACGCTACAAGCCAGAGTGACCCGGCAATCCGAAAAAACGTCCGGGCGTCCCGCGCGGTGACGCTCCAGATGGACACGTGATCATCGAGCCGCGGTATCGGCGATGGCAGCACCTTGCGCAACCAGTTCACGCCGACCTCCATCGACCAGGAAACAGGTTCCGAGTATCTGACCTTCGGCGGGTACCGAATAGCGGACATCGGCTGGAGACCGTGTGAGAAATTCACCCCTCGGTACGCTTCACGTACCCCGTGCATCCAGGAACGGATTGGGGCGTCGCTTCTGCCGTTCCCGGAATCGTTCCGGGCGAAGCAGCGCCAATAGGTCGGTGGTTACCGGCCCGACCTCGCCGCTGATGGCGCTGGCGATGATCTCGGCACCGAGGAGCGCCGTCGACGTCCCGTGGGAACCGTGGCCGAGGTTGAACCAGGTCCCGTCCACACAGCCGACGACGGGCAGGCGGTCCGAGGTCACCGTGCGTACGCCATGGAACCGCTCCAGGGCAACCCCTGGTGGCTTGCCAAGGATGTCCGCGAAGCGGTCGGCGTTCGCCGCCGTGGCGCGTTGTGGATCCCAAGGCCGGTATTCGTAGGTGGCACCGGCCCAGACACTGTTTCGGGCCGGAACGATGGTGCCGTCGCCGACGAGTGGCAGGCGAGGCGGCCCGGGGCAGGGGAACCGGTCCATCTGTCCCCCCAACCCGGTCACCTCGAGCCACTCGAAGCCGTCGATGGCGTGGCCGGTGGCCCGCACCACCGGCCCGTCGAGGTCTGCGGAGGCCGTCAGCTCGATGTCGGGATGGGTGGCGAGATCCTCGGTGAGTTCCGCTCCGTTGACGGTCAGCGCGCCGGGGAAGAACAGGGCTGGCGTTGCGAGGTCGATGCCTGCCAACTCGCTCGCCCGGGCCGCATCCACGATGTCCGCGACGTCGTCGGGTAGGAATCGGGCAATCCCACGCAGACGCTCGATGTCCGTCCTCGCCCCAGGCAGCTGCAGTGCGCCGCTCGCCGTCGTGCCCGGTCGATGCAGGCAGCGGTTGGCGGCGAAGAGATAGGCGTGGGCGCGCAGCAGCGACTCCGCGGACCCATGTGGCGACAGCCTGGGATGCAGCACGGCGGCGGGGATTGAAGAAGCCCCGGCGGCAATCCCCTTGCCGTCATGCACGAGGTTGGCGGCGGTGCCCCGTTCCGCCAGGGCGCGTGCCGTGGCAGCACCGGCGAGACCGGCGCCGAGCACCGTGACCCGCGAAGGTGGCGTGAAGGTCCGACCGGTCCCCGTGAACGTCGCGGCGGTGGTGTGCCGTTTGTGTGGACGCTGATTCACACGCCGGGTCTCGAAGCCCGCGGCGTCCAGGTCGCGCCGCACTTGGCCGGCGGCGGTGAAGGTGGTGACGCTCGCGCCCGAGGCCGACAGCCCGGCCATGGCCCGGAACAACCCCGCCTGCCACATCTGAGGATTCTTTCGCGGTGCGAACCCGTCCAGGAACCACGCATCCACGCCGCACCGCTGTTGCCGCACCAGGTCGGCCATGCCATCGGCGACATCTCCGAAGAACACGGACAGACGCACCCGGCCGCGGTCGAAGATCAGCCGGTGCCAGCCCGAAACGGGTGGCGGGTAGGCGTCGATCAGAGCTTGTGCGACGGCGTGGTCGGCCTTCCACGGGCGGAGGGCGCGGGTGAGATCCGCGCGCCGCAGGGGATGACGTTCGAACGAGATGTAGTGCAGACGTGACCGCGTCGCACTCGCGGTGACGATGAAGTTGAGACCCGTACCGAAGCCGAGTTCGCCGATGGTGAAGGTGTAGGCGCTCTCCCTTGCGCGGTCCAGGATGCGGACGGGGGCGAGGAACACGCGTTCGACCTCGGCCGCTCCGTCGGCGTCGAAGTAGACATCGCCAAATTCCAGGGACAACGGGCGGTGCCCGTCAAAGGCCACGCGGGCGGGGTTGACGGGCGTTTCCGTCCTGGCTGAGTCGACCATCAAAGTTCCGCGGGCGGTCGTGCGAATCCGATGCGATCAGGTTAGTATCCGCCACCGATTGGGGTAGTAGTCCATTGCTCCCTAGATCTATCGAAACGGGGAGTGAGAACCATAGGCTATGGCGCTAGGCCGACAGGCACTTTCCAACGCAACACGCGTTTTCGCCGAACTGGATAGGCGTCTTCCTTGGGTGCTCTTGCTCGCGTTGATCTGTGCAGCTTCGTTCTGGCTTCGGTGCAATCAGATCGACGGTTCCCTGCCCTACCCCAGACACCCCGATGAGTCCGCCGTCTTGAAGCCCGCCGCGCACATAGTGACGACCGGCGACTACCATCCAACGCGGTTCGTCTACCCGTCACTGCCAATCTATCTGGCTGCCGGTGGATTGGCCCTCGGGTTCGTCGGTGCTGCGGCAGACCTCGAAGTCCGAACAGTCCACGACATCGGAAACGTCTCCTATCCATTCTATTGGGCGCCTTCGGTCGTAGAGACCGCGAGACGACTGTTTGCTTTGGTGTCCGTGATTGCGCTGGCGGCGGCAGGAGCCGTGGCATTCGGTCTCCTGCGAACGCCCAGCGCCTTCGTGCTGGCGCCGTTGATCCTCACAATGTCGCCTTTCTTTTTTCGCATGTCCTGGAGTTATGCCAACGTGGACATTGTCGGAGCCTGTTTTGTCACACTGTCCATCGCTGCAACACTCTGGGGTTCTCGCCGTCCCGGGCTTCGATGGCTTGTCATCGTGCCGGCGATTTGTGCGGGCTTCGCCGCTAGTTCCAAGTACATCTACGGCCTGGTACTGCTATCCGTGCTGTTGTCCATTTGGCTGTTCAGCGAACGTGGCCGACGAGTCGACAGGCTCGCCGTTGCAGTCCTCGTTGCTGGTGTGGCATTCCTCGCCACCAGTCCGTACGCGGTTCTGGATCTGCCAGCCTTCCTTAACGGACTGGCCTACGATGCCGGTCACTACGCATCGGGCCATCCCGGCCACGAGAGCGACCCGGGACTCGGAAAGGTCGCGTACTACGGTAGCCTGTTGCTGGAGGATCTGGGGACCGTCGGGCTGGTCGCGGCCTTGGTCGGTTTCGTCGCGTTCGCGCGCTCGGATTGGAGACGTACGCTCGTTTTGGCCTCGTTCCCCGTCGCACTCTTGGCGCTATTGACGATGCAACGCGTCGAATTCGCACGGAATATCCTGCCCATCTTCCCGATCTTTGCGGTTCTGGTTGCGGTGGGCGTTTGCTCGGTCGTCAACCTGCTCAAGACTCAACTCGTCGAGCGATGGAAGCCCCCGACTGCATGGCGTGTGCCTGTCGTGGCTTCGGTTGTTGCGTTGCCGTTCGTTGCCGTCATGGCGGCTCCGCTGATGTCATTCCCAGACCAAGTGCGCGTTCCTCGCGAGTCCCGTGTCGATGCCGTGGCTTGGATCGAGGCCAATATTCCATTGGGCTGGACGATCATTGTGCCCACGGAACTCGAACTCGACCACAGGCCGCTCATTGTCAGCGGCTACGAGGTACGCACGGTGGATTTCAAACCCCTGGATTCCGTGGAAGCAGTCAAGGGTCTAGTCAGCCTAACGGATGAACCCGTTGCGGTATTGGTTCCGAAGTGGGGTGCCGATTCTCGCTGGGCCGGGGCCGAACTGGCCTCCGCGTTGAACGAGGTGTTGGACGACGCGCCACTGAGGACCCTGGAGTCCTTTCCGGGCCGGGGGCTGAAGATCAACTACCCTTTGCCCGTGCCGACAGGCAATCCGGCGATCGACATTCGTATTCCGAATTCCGATCATCAGGATTCCCGTGTGCTGGGCGCGATCCTTTCGGAGCGTTGAGCGTGGGGTAAGATTCCTGTAGCTAGGCACGATGTGGCCGGCACGCCGAGGACCATGGTTGATCGGCAATGCCGAAGAGCTACCCCGAAGGATCCAGATGAACACCCCTGCCGCAAAAGGCATCCTCCTCGCCGGAGGGCGCAACCTGCGACTGCACCCGGTCACGATCGCGGTCAGCAAGCAGCTCTTGCCTGTCTACGACAAGCCGATGGTCTATTACCCCCTGACGACGCTCATGCTCGGCGGCGTACGCGAAGTCCTCATCATCTCCACCCCCCAGGACACGCCCCGACTCAAGGAGCTGCTCGGTGACGGCGCGCGGTGGGGGATGGCGTTCTCGTACGCCGTCCAAGACGAACCCAGGGGGCTGCCCCATGCGTTCATCGTCGGCCGCAACTTCGTCGGCAACGATTCGGTGGCGCTTGTCCTCGGCGACAACGTCTTCTTCGGCAGTGAACTGGCGCGCAAGGCGCAACAGGCGATCGCCAACAACCGTGGCGCGACGGTGTTCACCTATCCCGTCAAGGATCCGCACCGGTTCGGGGTATTGGCACTCGATGCCGACGGCCGCCCGGCGGACATCGAGGAAAAGCCCGCCGTGCCGAAGTCGAACCTGGCGGTCACCGGGTTATACGTCTATGACGACGAAGTGGTGGCCATCGCCGAGTCGCTGCAGCCGTCCGAGCGAGGCGAACTCGAGATCACCGACCTCAACCGGGCCTATCTCGAGAAAGGGACCCTCGACGTCGTGCAATTCGGGCGGGGCATGGCGTGGCTGGACACCGGCACGCCCGAGTCCCTACTCGAAGCCAGCCAGTTCGTGCAGACCATCGAACACCGCCAGGGCCTGAAGATCGCGTGTCCCGAGGAGGTCGCGTGGCGCATGGGCTGGATCTCCGATGCCGATTTGGTGGCGCTCGCCCGAAACCTCGGCGGTCGGGGCTACGCGGAGTACCTCCAGGAACTGGTTGCGAATCCGGAGGCCGACGGAGGGACCGGTGCGTATTGAGGAGACCGCGCTTCCGCGCGTCGTGATCGTCCATCCCGACGTGCACCGCGACGACCGCGGTTTCCTCCTGGAGAGCTACAGCAAGGAGCGCTACGACGCGCACGACGCCTTCGGCTGCGACTTCGTCCAGGACAACCACTCGCGGTCCCGGCGGGGCGTACTGCGCGGCCTGCACTTCCAGGAGAGCGAACCCCAAGGCAAGCTGGTTCGCGTATCCCGGGGCCGGGTGTTCGACGTAGCCGTGGACATCGATCCGGCCTCGCCCACCTTTCGCCAGCATGTGGGTGTTAACCTGGACGACACCGACCACCGGCAACTGTTCATTCCCGCAGGATACGCCCACGGTTTCTGCGTTCTGTCCGACGTCGCCGACTTCGAGTACAAGTGCACCGCCTACTACCGTCCCGGTGACGGCCGAGGCGTGCTTTGGAACGATCCCGCTCTGGGCATCGACTGGCCGGTGCGGGATCCGATCGTGTCGGCGGCCGATCGCGCAAACCCCACTCTCGACGAGTATCTCGCGAAGTGAAGGTTCTGGTCACCGGTGCCGATGGGCAGGTCGGCTCGGAGATGGTGCGCCTTGCGCAGGACGACTTCCAGGTCGTGGGGTTCGCCCGGCGCGGGCTCGACATCACGGAGGCAGAGCAGGTGAAGCACCGGCTTGACGAGTGTACTCCGGAGCTGGTGGTGAACTGCGCGGCATACACCGCCGTGGACCGCGCCGAGGACGAGCCGGATGCCGCGCACCGGGTCAATACCGAGGCGGTCGGACTTCTGGGTAGGGCCTGTCGCGACCGGGGCATCGGCATCATCCACCTGTCCACGGACTACGTGTTCGATGGGACGAAGGACGGGCCGTATGTGGAGGAGGACGTTCCGAACCCCCTGAACGTCTACGGCGCATCGAAGCTCGCGGGGGAGGAAGTGCTGCGTGCTGCCACGGACCGGCACTTGATCCTGCGCGTTAGCTGGGTATTCGGCAGAATCGGGAGCAGTTTCGTCGACACCATGCTTCGGTTGGCCGGAGAGCGCCACGAAATCTCCGTCGTGGACGACCAGATTGGCGCGCCATCTCCCGCGGTCGAGATCGCGTCGGCCATCCGCCGGATCGCCACAGTCGGGGACTCACGGGAGAACGCCTGGGGCACCTATCACTTCTCGACGATGCCAGCGTTGTCGTGGTGCCAGTTCGCGCGTGCCATCATCGACGCCGGCATGGAGAGCGGGCTGCTGGCGTCTCGGCCCGCAGTGCATGCGATTCGATCGTCGGAGTGGCCGACCAAGGCGTTGCGGCCGCGCAATTCAAGCCTTGATTCGGCAAGGCTGGCTGAAATCTTCAACTTGGAGCGGCCTGCGTGGGAGCCGAGTTTGCAGGCCTACGTCGAATCTCTCAGCCATCGTCGCTGAGACTCCCACCGTGGCGGCTGGCTGCGACTACCCGTAAGGCAGGGTACCGCCGATGCGGTGGCAGTCACTCGGGGCCGTTACGATCTGGGTCCAGTTCTGCAGGGGCTGGAGCGCGACGACGCAGATGATCTCCATGTATAGCGTGGCATCGAATGCAACGACACGCTTGGGGGAGTGAACGTCGGGATCGTACTCGTGCTGATCGATGGGCGCGTCAAGGGGCAGAATGCTTGGGTGCGACGAGTCCTCCACGGGTTTGCGTCCCAGCATCACGTAGTCGCCCAGACCGTTGCCGTCGAGCAGCACCCCCAGGAAGTTGGTTGTCAGGTGACACTTGTGCCCGCTCCAATCCGACCAGAAGTACTTGAAACCGCGATCATTGAGATACCTGTCCGCATCGAAGTACGGACCCTGAATGAAAATGAAGTCGGTTGCGACGCCGGCCGCGCACTGGATGGACCGTTCTATCGCTGCGTAGTTGGGAAGGTGTTCGAGGAAATGGCACATCGTGACGAAACTCACGGAGTCGGGTGGCAGCTCCATTCTGGTCGCGTCGGCCAGAAGGCAGTCGTAGCCGCGCTGCCGCATGACCTCGACCTTGGCAGTATTGTTGTCGATGCCCATCCCCCGGATACCGCCAAGTTTCTTCTTGGCGAAGTCAATCATCATCCCCTTGGAGGCGCCCAGATCCAGGAAGTCAAAGCCCGACAGACGGCTGGCGTTCGAGGGACTCGACAGCTCTGCGGGCATGGCATGAGCGACCCCCACTTGATCGACGGATGTAGTGCTCATCTCGTTGTCGGCACCCAGGCCTTGGTCGGTTCCGTGGTAAGCTCCGTGGCCCTTGGAGCGTATCACACGCCACCGCCACACCAAGGCAGCGCTTGCCAGCAGCCCGGTTAGTCGGCTGGATCGGCGAGTCTCGCAGCAGGAGATCCTTTCGGAATGCAGGTTTTCGTCATCGGGATGCATCGGTCCGGCACGTCGGCGTTGGCCCGGATTCTGAATCTCATGGGTTTGTACTTCGGTGATGAGCGGATCGGCACCGGGCGCAGCGACGAGAACCAAAAGGGCTTCTGGGAGCGACGCGACGTTCGGACGCTCAACGACACGGTTCTCTTCGCGGCAGGTTGTGACTGGGATTGCGTGTCGAAGTTCGATCTCGGACTCATCTCGGAGGAGGCGCGGAAGTCGCATGCCACTTCGGCCGGCGACATCGTGCTCAATATGGACGCACACCGTCCGTGGTTCATCAAGGAACCGCGGATGTCCCTATTGCTTCCAGTCTGGCGCGAGGTGGTCGATGTTCCGGTGTGCATTCACGTTCATCGCAATCCGTTGGAGGTCGCCGACTCCCTGAAGGCGCGTGACAACATCCCAGTGCGCACCGGACTCGCACTGTGGGAGTACTACACCAGCCGGGCTCTGAACGGCTCCGCCGGCATCGACCGCATCTTCGTGTCGTACGAAGATCTCATGCAGGACGCTGGAAAGGTGGTCGAGAAGCTGCACTCAGCCCTCGACGGAAGGGAGAACTACCGGTTGCGAAAACCGACACGATCGGAACTCGCGAGATTCCTCGACGACGATATGTACCGTCAGCGAAGGTTGGTTCGATCGTTCAACGCCGTTGCGACGACGAGCCAGCGTGCCCTGTACGAACTCCTTCTGGATGCGGAGGATGGCAAGGATACCGTGGCTGCCGCATCCCCGTCCGAGGCCTGCCTGGCGACGCTGGGCCGCTACGAGCGGTCGGTGGACATCGACCAACGGGCCGCCAGGGCACACGAGGTGCAGAGGAACCTGAGCGCTGCGAATCTAGAGTTGCAGTTGGCGATAAAGCGTGCCGATCTCCGACATGCCCACGAATCGATTCGCGAACGGTCCGCCCGGTTGAGCAAGTTGGACCGAAGTGTAGATCGCTTGCACCAGCAGCAGATCGAACTGAAGACAAACCTGGGGCTGAGTCAGCAGCGGATCCTGTCACTGGAGGGCGAGCAGGCCGAGGAGCGACGTTCGTGGAGTGTAGAGCGTGCGCGTCTGCAGGAGGCGAAGGCGGACCTCGAGCTGAAGTGTTCGGAACTGCTCAACACGAATGGACAACTTGAGACAGATTCCGCGGCCCTTGGAAGGGATCTCCGTGTTGCGAGGACTGCTGTCAAGGACGCCGCGTTGGAAGCGTCCCAACGACGTGAGCAAATCAAATCGACGACAGCCGCTTGGTCGATCGAACTCAAGCGGCGTAAGGCTCTGCTAAACGAACTCAATTCCCTGGCCAACGACTTGCGGACGGGAATCGAGAGCCTGCTTGCTTCACGTCGTTGGCGGTTGGGGAATGCAATCGTCTCGATCGCGCGACGCCTCGCACTGAGAAGGAGGTCGTCGACGACGACTGTCGAACAGCTTTCGCGTTCACTGGCGGAGCACCGGGGGAGTACACGCGCATTCCGTCGGTTGGCTGCTTCTGAAAACGATGCACTCGGCGACCTGACCCGTGGCCTACCGGCGGAAACTCCAGCAGTGGAGAAGCTCTTGAAGGCGGGTAAGTTCCGTCACGCAAACCTTGCCCGGAGCTTGATCGAACACAGCCTGGAGCTTCAGCGGCGTGCTAGCCAGCTCGACGAGGCGAGGACGTACATCGCTGCCCTAATCGACACCTTTGAGGCGCTGGTCGGTTCCCGACGGTGGCGATTGGGGGATTTGATCCTCTCGGCACCGCGAAGGGTATTGCGGAACGGTGCGCGGCCAACGGCCGCCGACGGCGTGCGGATGCTCATCGACAGGTACCGGGAGCACCGGCGATCGGGTGCAGACAAGTTGCGTGCAGTGCCGCCCGTGGCCCCGCCGAAATCGGGACGCAGCGACCCGTCGAGCGACCCGTTGCCCGTCGCGAACAAGCCGATCGTGCGAACGACGGAGAAGGCGCGACCACGCCGAGAGACTCGTCCGGTGCCGGGTGCAGGGGTGGATGTCGTCGTCTGCGTTCACAATGCGCTCGACCATGTCAGGCGGTGCCTCGATTCCGTTGTCGCAAATACGACCGTCGACTACCGTCTGATCGTGGTGAACGACGGCTCCGGCAAGGAGACCACCCTTTGGCTGCGGCGGTTCGCGGAACGCTGGCCGGTCGTGCAGTTGATCGAGACGGGTGGCCCTGTCGGCTACACCCGTGCCGCCAACCAGGGCTTGCGTACAAGCTCGATGGGCAAGGTTGTTCTCCTGAACAGCGACACGATCGTTCCGAGGCTTTGGCTCGAGGGCCTGCTGCTGTGCATGGCAAGCGACGAAAGCGTCGGCATCGTCGGACCGCTGTCCAACGCTGCTAGCTGGCAATCGGTTCCAGAGCGGTCCGACAGACATGGTGGTTGGGCCGTCAATCATCTCCCGTCAGGCTACAACGTGGACGAGTTCAGCGAGGCGGTCTACCGTGTCTCGGAGTTCCAATTCCCCCGGGTGGCATTTCTCAACGGTTTTTGTCTCCTGATCGACCGGCGGGTCATCGACCGAATCGGCTACCTCGACGAGGAGTCCTTTCCACGCGGCTACGGGGAGGAAAACGACTATTGCCTCCGGGCACGTGAAGCGGGTTTCGAACTTGCCGTCGCGGATCACTGCTACGTCTACCACGCCAAGTCCAAAAGTTTCGGCGGTGCCGGTCGCGACAAGTTGGCCAAGGACGGGCACGAGGCGCTTCTTCGCAAATTCGGTCGGGCGTTGGTCGAGGTAGGGTCCGATGCAGTTCGGAACTCGCCCGAGTTGGCGGCGATCCGTTCGAGGGTGATGTCCTTCGTCCGAGATGAGCGTCGGACGGTGGGCACCTCGGAGACGGGACGCGACATCGTTGCAAGGGATGGCCCGAGCAGTGTCCTCTTCGTGCTTCCCGTACGAGGAGGCAGCGGTGGGGCGAACTCGGTAGTACAGGAAGCTGCGGGAATGCGGGATTTGGGCGTCGATGCGCGGGTGGCAACATCCTCGAAGAGCGTCAACTCCATGCTCCACTTTTATGGCGAACTGCTCGACGACGGCCTGGTCCCTTACGAATCGCCGGCGGACTTGGTGGAAAAGGCCGAGCCGTTTGATGTCATCGTGGCGACGTTGTGGACCACGCCTCAACTGTTGAAACCGATCGCGGCGCGTTGGCGCGACAAGCTCTTCGTCTACTACGTTCAAGACTACGAGCCATGGTTCTACGCCGAAGGCACCGAATATCGTTCGGCCGCGTTCGCGTCCTACACGCTCGTTTCCGACATGCTGCTCATGGCGAAGACCGATTGGATTTGTAGAACGGTACGTGATCATCACGGCGTGGAGGTATGCCGGGTTTCGCCCAGCTTGGATCACGGGGTGTTCCACACGGAACGCGCTCCCGAGATCGGTGACGAGACGGTTACGGTCATCGCGATGATCAGACCCAAGACTCCCAGGCGCGCGCCGTTGCGGACACTACGGGTCTTGAGGCGTATCGCCACGTCCGTACCCGAGGCACGTGTCGTCATGTTCGGATGCGAAACGCACGAGATCTTGGAGTGCATCGAGACCCACGAGTCCGACTTGACGTTGGACTTCGAATTTGTGAACCACGGCGTCTTGACGCGAAACGCGGTGGCCGACCTGATGCGCGACGGCGATGTCTTCATCGATCTGTCGGATTACCAGGCGTTCGGTCGAACGGGACTCGAAGCGATGGCCTGCGGATGCGCGGTGGTGTTGCCTGCCCAGGGAGGCGTTTACGAGTACGCCATTGATGGCGACAATGCGTGCGTCGTGGACACGGCGGTGCCCGATGCCGCGGAGGATGCGGTGATCCGCCTTGTCGAGGATCGTCCTTTGCGCGAGAGGCTCAAGCGACGGGGCCTGGAGACCGCATCGAGATATAGCGTTGCGCGGGCGAGCCTCTCCGAGCTATCCGCGTTTCGATTGGCATGGCGCCGCGTCGAGGCGCGCAGCAAGCCTCACCCGATCGCGTTTCGACGAGGAGTCGAGCCCATGTCCGCGGATGACGGTCACGTGATGGTGGTGGCTGTGCTCGTCGCTTTGGACGGAGGCGATGCAGTTGCCGGAGGCCAGCTTGAACAGCGGGTGTTGAGGCCACTGCGGCATCGGAGCCTGCTCGACCGGGTTGTCGTCCGCGAGGTGCGTTCGCTCGCGGAACTGTGCGACAGCAAGTGCGGCGTGTGTGTCGTCCACGATGCCGTGATCACCACGGACTGTCCCGTCGACGAGATCGCCGCCTCATGCCGCAGATGGGGAGCGAAACTCGTATATGCCACCAGCGATGTCTGTTCGGAAAACGCAACAACCCTGGCACGGGCCGCAGACCGCGTGGTCGTGCCGTCGGCGTCGCTTGGTCGATCTTACGCCGGTGCCGACGTGCGGTGTGCGCCGCCGGCGCTCGACGAGTCGCTTTGGCTGGAGCGTTCGGTCGCCGGTGAACGGATCGTCGCCGAACGCCACCGATCGGACGTCACGCAGGTGCTCTTCGTCGGCAGCGAGGATGAGTTGCGGATCGTGCTTCCGGCGTGGCGGGAGGTCCTCGCCCGATCGGAACACCCCTTGGCGCTGACGTTGGTCGGTGAACTTCCGTCGGATCCGGAAGTGGGCTACCAGATTTTCCCGGGGACGAACCTGAGCCATGAGGACTACGTGGAGTCGCTGCGTGCGCGCAACCAGTGGGACATTGCCGTTCTCCCGGTTACCGAGTCGAGCGTCGATGCCGACCTTCGGTTTCTTTCGATGTCGGCATTGGGTGCAGCGACCATCGGTTCCGAATGTGGCACCCATACTCCGTTCACCCGTCACGGCGAAAACGCATTGCTCGTGGGTTCATCCAGACAGGATTGGGTCGATGGCCTGCTCAGACTCATCGACGATGCTGATCTTCGCGATGCGATCGCTACTCAGGCCGCATACGATCTAGAGACCGGTCACACACTCAACCGGCACGCGTGGCGCTATTTCCAGGCGTTTACCGACGGGGGAGAGCGCGCACAATCTCAGGACTAGGTGATCGTGGCGTCCGGCGTGATCCGGGGTCTGTTGAGCCACGGCTATGCCAGTGATCGGCAATCGCGGACTATCGGGCGTCGACGGCGAACGCTTTGGTCACGTAGGCGATTAGAGTCTCCAAGGACTCGTGAATCGTGGACGTAGTGGTGTCGACCACGAGCGAAGGCTCTTCGGGCTCTTCGTACCGGTCGTCGATGGCCGTGAAGTGCTCAATGAGGCCGGCGCGGGCCTTCCGGTACAGACCCTTCGGATCCCGGCCCTCGCACACCGACAGGTCCGCCCGGACGAAGATCTCGTGGAAGTTCTCCCCTGCCGCACGGCGCGCTGCGATGCGGTCATCACGGTAGGGTGAGATGAACGCCGCGATGCAGATGAAGCCTGCGTCGGCGAACAGGGCGGCGGTCTCGCCGACACGACGGATGTTCTCGGTCCGATCAACGGGGGCGAACCCCAAGTCCGATGACAGACCGTGACGAATGTTGTCACCGTCCAGCACATATGCTTGGTAGTGCATTCGGAATAGACGTTCCTCCAGAGCGAACGCGAGGGTCGACTTGCCCGCACCCGAGAGGCCGGTCAACCAGAGCACCCCGCCCAAATGACGGTTCTTGCTTTCGCGTTCCCGCGTGTCAATGCGGTGCTCGATCCGAGTCGTGTTGTGTGGGTTTGTCATCGTCGTGGGTCGATTACTGAGGCGACGGCGTTTGCCTTGCATGTCCGAAGAGTTATCGCCGGATTCGTGCCAATGATTGGCGCCGCGTCAACTAGCTCGGACGCAACTCGCCGTCCAGGTCGTGATCGTCGCAGAAGTAGAAGAAGCTGTCGCGCAGCTCGACGATGCGGATTTCGGGCGGCACTTCGACCTCCATCACCAGCGAGAAGATCGGCGTCCCCGTGTGTGCGGCGCGCTCCGTGACCGTGTCCAGGTTGTAGATGTTGATGTTCTGCGAAGAGAAGAAGCTGGCTACACGGTGAACGATTCCCGGATGATCCATTGCCGTCACGCTGACCGTGTACGGTACCCTGCCCTCCACGTTTCTGCGTCCGCCGGTGCGGCGGAACAGGAAGGCGAGATCCATTTCCTGCGCGAGCTTGCCGAGCTTGGTTTCAAGCCTCTTCAAGGGCAGGTCGCCGCCGGCCACGGACATGAGCACGGCGAACTCGCCGCCAAGCACGGTCATCCGGCTGTCCTCGATGGACAGGTTCAGGTCGTGGACGATCTCCGCGATGTTGTTGACCAAGCCCGGGCGGTCTTCGCCGACCGTCGCGATCACGGCACGGGTCATGCGATGCGCTCCCGTAGGTAGGTGGCAAGACTGGCGGCGGCGATCCGTTCCTGGGCCATCGTGTCGCGGTCTCGAACGGTTACCGACTCATCGTCCAAGGTCTCGAAGTCCACGGTGATGCAAAGCGGCGTGCCGACCTCGTCGTGCCGACGATAGCCCTTGCCGATGTTGCCGGTATTCTCAAACACAATGCGGCCGAGACCAAGTCTCAT
>LXNJ01001272.1_pt1 | contig 15282 bp, 13 predicted proteins | sample 809081 | NCBI WGS metagenome assembly LXNJ01 (sample SAMN04870510, study PRJNA318959) | sponge metagenome | biome: sponge; feature: marine sponge reef; material: water | host: Petrosia ficiformis | place: Greece: Milos, Mediterranean Sea | collected 2013-05-29 | depth 5-7 m
GGGGTTGAGTGCGCCGGACTCGAACACCCGCCGGCCCTGGGCGTCCCAAACCACAAAGCGCACCCACGCACGCCGCGACGGATAGCCCGTGGGGAACTTGTGCCCGGCCAGATTGCTCACGGTTACCGTGGCCTCAAGGCTGCCGGACTCGACTCGCACGTCGCCAATACCAATCGTGGCGGTCTCGGTGCGCAGGTGATCGGCAGTGCGCGCGGCGGCCAGCTCCAGCGCGGCCGGGAGCGCGGTCACTCCCAGTTCGTTGCGGTAGCGGTTCAGCATGGCCAGCATGAAGAAGTTGCCGCCTCGAAAAACGTGGCGCGATACGTCCGGACGTGCCTGCCCGAGCACCCGGGTCACGGGCACGTCTTCGCCCACAACGGGCATGTGGCAGTCCTGGCAGCTGCTCGCGTTGACCCCGCCGTCGGCATAGGCGCTCGCCCGCCACTCCAGAAACGGGGCCTGCTCCGGGAACGACGGGCCGCGGCCGTCGGGTCGCACGGAGTGGGTGATAACGGTGTGGCAGGACGCACACAGTCCCGACGAAGTGACGTGCGCCCCGTGCGCGGGCACAAAACCAGTGGCGGAATGCATGATGCCGGCACCCCCCGGATCCGGCTCAAAGGGACCGAACACCTTCCGGTCCGGCAAGTCGTCGGGCGCGATCTGAAAGCGTGCCGTGAAGCTCTCTTCGGTGCCAAGGCCGTCCGGCAGGACCTGATGGCAAAGCGAACACGACACCCCGTCCGCGGCGAGGTCGGCGTGCGGGCCCCCGGCATGACCCACGGGCAGGTTGGCGAAGACCTCGCCCGGAAGCCCGCCCTCCATGGCGGCAACGGTTGCCATGGGCATGTGGCACCGGGCGCATTCGGCTTCGATTTCCGGTGCCGCACCGGGATAATCCATGATCTCCCGTCTGACGGCCGCCTGGAAATAGGGATCCCGGGCGCTGTTTGCCATCATCGACGCAGCCCAGTCCAGTCCAATCGAAACATCGGTTCCCTGGCTGGCGGTTACACCCTGGTGGCAGGCGATGCACCGGTCGGAGGTGCGAAATTGGTTGCCTGGGTCATCCTGTCCGACCACTTGGGGGACCCACAAGGCCCCTTGCACAAACACCGCGGCGGCCAGAGCAGCGCTGCAAGCGGCCGGTGTTCGCCGGGCAGGCGCCCCCCTCCGGGTGCGCGAGTGTCGCCCGCGGAGGTTCACCATCCTTCCAGAAATCCGCCGTCAAACCAGTCGAGCAACACATAGGCAAGCAAGACCACGGAACGGCCGCTGTCCTCACCGGCACCGACCGGCACCAGCACACCGAAGTTGGCAAGCACGTGCTGGCGCGTGTTGAGCGCAACCTGCACCTGGGGCACAAGGTCCACGGATGCGACCGCGCCCGACTTCATGTGCCGCGCCACCTGTAACTCTACCATCGGTGACCAGGTTCTTCCCCACGGCCCCTCCGTGCGGCTCGCGCCCACCAGAAACCGCCCGAACAGCTCGCTGGAACCGTCCCGGTAGAGCGGCGCTTCAACTCCCGCCTGAGCTTGCAGGAACGCATCGCCCGGCAGTATCTGCCCCGCCAACAGGAATACTTCAGCCACGCTCCCCGGCGCGCCCAGGCCTGCCGCCTCGTTCCCGGTGGGGAGGCTCATCTCCCCCATGACCGAGAAAATCCAACCGGCATCGATGTCGTGGTAAAACGCGTGTTTGAGCCCAATCGAAACATCGCCCAGACCGCTCCCTCCGCCGTCCCGGGCAGCGTCATCCGCGTCTGATCCAACGTCGTCGCGCCACCCGTACGGAATCGCGATCTCAACCTGGCTACGCGGACCGAACCGACGCTCGTATACATAGGTACCGGTGAACGCCTCGGAATCGTCGGTGTGGGCAGCCGCCTCAACCACCCATTCGTCCTCCGGGTACGCCTTTTCGGTTAGCAGCGCACGCGGGAGGTTCAGTTCGCCCCGGGGCCAGTTGTCGTCGGTGCACATCGTGCGGATGTGCCCCATGACCCGTCGAAGTTGGTCCACGGTAAGCGCGCCCCGGAAGGCAGGCATCATCTCGCTGAACCCGCGCACCGGGCCGCCCTCGTGGGCCACGGCGATCCAGTCGGCATCGGGTTCGCGGGCCGCGAACTCGCAGTCGGTGAAGTCGGGGAGTTCCTCTTCGAACGCGAGGAGCTCCGGCGCGGCCCCCCGTCCGTCCACTCCGTGGCAATTCGCGCAAGCCGCGTTATAGATGACGTCGCCGGACGCTTCAAGGAGGTCCTGGCCGATTGCCCCGACGTGGGCCTGGGCGCTCGCGGCGGCCGGGAGAAGCGTCAGAGCAGCGACGGCGAGGGCGGCTCTCACGCGGCGCTTTTCCCGTCCAGTTCGGCTGCCGTCACCCGCGCCCGGCGGTGGGTTTCCTCGTCAACTGATACGGTGACGTTTCTCATGGGTTCGCAGTCTCGCGGTTTCTGTGTTACACCGTTTGTGCGTCCAAGGTAGAGCGGTCCTGGGATGGGAGGCAACGGCGCGTGTCGCGTTCTCGCAGGTCTACGATGTCCCGGGGCAACTGGAGGCGCTCGCTCCCGCTCGGCCGGTGACGCCTGGCGCTCCGTCGAGATATATGTTCTGATGCACCGTGAACAACCGTGGTTCCCACCCCCGCCCAGAGTCGCCCTCATGACAACACCCCGGGGCGAGCTGGATGTACAGCGGGTGGTTCGCTACAGGATCGCGTTGCCCGGCTCCTGAAGAGATGAACATCGCCTCGCACCGCAACCCGTCGTTTGCCCGCGCCCTGCCCGCGAGCCAAGATTCCAGCCAACTTCAGCGATTTGCAGAATCCGGAGGTTTTTTTTGACCAGTTTGAAATCCGCGCGGTTGGCGGCCGCCCTGAGCACGCTGATTCTGGCGCCCCAGGCCACCGCCCAGACACCCGCTCAGGCAATGGAAGAAGCCGCCCGGGCTTTTGCCGAGGGGCGGTTCCTCGAGGCAGCGGAATTGGCGGAAGCGGTCGGCACGTCGGATGGGTTGGCGCTGGCAACCAAGTCTCTAGCGGTTCACGCCCACTATCTCGCTGCCGAGGAAGATCGGGAAATCCTACTTGAACGGGCGATGGCGCTTTCCGAGCAGGCCATCGCGGCGGATCCGTCAAGCGCCATGGCCCAGCAACAGGCTGCCCACGCTCTGGGGCGTTACGCGTTGAGCGTCGGGGCGATGACTGCCCTGCGCCGGGGTTACGCCGGCCGGATCCGCAATCACCTGGAAGCTGCGCTCTTCATCAATCCCCGGGACGCTGAATTGCACGTCGGGCTGGGGGCCTGGCACGCTGACATCGTGGACCGGGCAGGACGCACACTCGCGCGCATCAGCTACGGGGCCAACCGCGGCGATGCTTCCGAACACTTTGAGCGAGCACTGGAACTGGCCCCGAACTCGCGGGCCGTGTTGTATGAATACGGGCTCAGGATGCGCCTTCTGGAAGGCCGGGACGGAGAACAGCGGGGGATCGAGATGCTCCGCCGGGCTGCCGCAATCCCGGTGGTAGACGCCCACGATGAGCTGGTCCTGGGCGAAGTGCTTGCGGCCCTGGAGGAAATGGAAAACGGCGGTAGGTAACCCTGGTCGATCGCCGGCAGTAAATTCTCCCGGAGCCGTGGTGTCCACACCAATCCAACCAACAGGAAACGGTACCGCGATGATCACCAGGAAATGCGTGCTTGCAACCCTCGCCGCCTTCGTCACCATGTATGCGCTTGGCTATGCCATCTACGAGTGGATTCTGGGCAGTTTCATGGCAGAAAACGTCGGCACCGCTACCGGCGTAATGAGAGACCCGCCCAGCTTTTTGCACATCTCCCTCGGTCAGCTGGCCGGAGCGGGGCTCCTTGCTACCGTGCTCTCCTGGAAGGGTGTTAAGAGCGCGATGGCAGGCGCCAGGGCCGGGGCCGCGGTTGGCCTGCTTCTGGCCGCCTATTACGGCTTCATGATGCTGGGCACCACGAATACCACGACGATGGAAGCCGTGTTTGCCGACGTGGTGGGCTCCATGGTCATGCTGGGAGGCGCCGGCGCGGTCGTCGCGGTTGTGATGGGCCGTGGCGGTGACTGAAGCCTGCTTGCATCTTCTTGTTCCCGCTCCCCCGCGGCACCCGGGGCGCATCTGACGGGCGACCTCCGACCAGGTCACTGGAGCGTTGATGGCGAGTAACAACCCGGGAATTGAGCGCCGCGATTTTCTGCGGACCGGCGCTCTGGGGGTCGCCGCAGGGGCAATCGGCGGCTGCGCCGACGGCGCGGGCGACCAGCGAAGCGGCCAGAGCGGCGGGACCGCCGGAACCGGCACCGTACCGGGCGGCCTGCCGGCCCCCCCGGGCCAGCCGCTGGCCGCGCCGCCGCTTGACCAGGTGCGCATCGGCTTCGTGGGCGCGGGGGGCATGGGCACGGCACACGTGCGCAATCTTGTCCGGATCGATGGGTGCGCCGTGACCGCTGTTTGCGACATACGCCAGGCCCACGCCCAGCGGGCTGCCGACATCATCACGGAGGCCGGCCACCCCCGCCCCGCGCTGTTTACCAGGGGCGAGACCGACTTCGAGCGGCTCTGCGCCGAGGCCGATGTCGATCTGGTCTACAACGCGACCCCGTGGCGCTGGCACGTGCCCATTTGCGTGGCCGCCATGGAGGCCGGCAAGCACGCCGCCACCGAGGTGCCCGCCGCCTACACGCTTGAAGACTGCTGGCGTCTGGTCGAGACCGCCGAGCGAACGGCGCGCCACTGCGTGATGATGGAGAACGTCAACTACGGCCGCGCCGAACTGCTCTGCCTGAACCTGGTTCGCCAAGGCCTCCTCGGTGAAATCCTCCACGCGGAGTGTGGCTACCTCCACGACCTGCGCGCAATCAAGTTCGCCGACGAGGGCGAGGGGCTGTGGCGGCGCGACCACTCCTGGACCCGCAACGGCAACCTCTACCCAACGCACGGGTTGGGCCCGGTGGCCAACTGCATGGACATCAACCGAGGCGACTGTTTCGCGACACTGGTGTCGATGAGCAGCCCGTCGCGCGGTCTGCAGGAGTGGGCGGCGGCCCATTATCCGGACGGGCACCCCAAACGCACCGAGACCTTCGCGCTGGGTGACGTCAATGGCAGCCTGATCCAAACGGCGCTTGGCAGGACCATCTACGTGGCCCACGACACCAACCTCCCGCGCCCCTACGACCGCATCAACAAGGTCCAGGGCACGCGCGGCATCTTTCAGGGCTATCCCGACCGGGTGTACGTCGAGGGCAGGAGCCCGTTGCACCGCTGGGAGGAGGCCGACACCTACTACGCCGATTTTGAGCATCCGCTGTGGCGCGCGCTCCGCGAGGCGTCAATCGGGGCGGGACACGGCGGCATGGATTTCATGGAGGACTACCGGCTGATCAAGTGCCTCCGCGAGGGTCTCCCAACCGACATGAATGTCTACGACGCGGCGGCGCTGAGCGCGGTATGCGAACTGTCCGAGCGGTCGGTCGCAAGCGGCAGCGCCCCGGTCGAGTTCCCGGACTTCACGCGGGGGCGGTGGCGCGAGTGGACCCCCTGGCCGGTCGTGGGGGCGTAGACCCCGGGCCTCCAGGCATTTGGATCCTAAATTCACCGCTCGCTTGGTGCGTGCTCGCCAAGACCGGGAGGCTGGGAGCAGACGGGCAGACGGTATTCGCGATGGCGGCCGACAATACCATCGTCGCGACCGGTCGTGCTCAGCTGGAAAACCGGCTCGACCGCGATGCCTCCGGCCTTCGGCCCAAACGGCCTCGCCGCCTCTCTCATACCCCCGCTGGTCCGGCCTTCCCACCGGTCGTCAAGTCGTCCCGGTCGCGTTCGTAGACGGGGGCCAACCGGACGATGGCGCGCAAAGCATACCAGCTGCCGGCCATTACCCCTATCGATGAGATAAGCGCGAGAGTAACGACTCCCGCCGGGGTGAGGATTGCCGCCGGCCACCCATCGAACAACGTCGACATCCATATCAAGCCCGCGAGAGCAGTTGCAAGGATGAAGAACTTGGATCGGGCTTGCTGACCCGAGAACTTGTACTGGAGCGCCACTCCCAGCATGGAGACCAGGACCGCGGCTATACCCGCGCTGACCGCGACAATGAACGCTCCGGGAAGGGCCATCAGTCCGAAGAGTGGGAGTAGGGTCGCCAAGTGGATGACCAGTGGCATCGCCAAAATGACGGCGGCCACAAGGCGGCTCGCGGCGTGCTCGCGGCCCGTGATAGGCAGGGAGGCCAGGAAGCGGAGGGAACCATCGACCTTCTCGCCGGTCACGTTCCGGGCAAGGCTCACGGGCAGGTACGCAAGCAACCCACCGGGCACTCCGACCATTAGATCCTGGCTTAGGGCACCCGTAAGCACGAGCGGAAGCACCACAACGACACCCATCGCCAATCCCACTTTCCACATCGGCTTCACGGCCCGGTACACGTGAAGGCGCGAGAGTCTAAGCACGGCATTGCGCCTCATCGCCCCGCCGCTCCCAGCAACATCCGCTTCGCCGTCTCGCGAATGCCGGCGTCGCTCGACACCAGCGCGCCATCCCCCGAGGGATTCAGGGCCTTCCCCTCCCGCAAGACGAGAAGGCGGGTGAACGGGATTTCGTCCAAGTCTTCGAGTATGTGCGTTGCCAAAACGACTGCAACATCGGGGAATTGCCTCGTGTAGGACAGAATAAGCTGCAGCGCGTCGTGCCGGGCCACCGGGTCGAGGCCTGCCGTGGGCTCGTCAAACAGAAGGAGCTTGGCTCCCTGGGCCAAGGCCGTGCATAGGGAGACCTTCAGGCTCTGTCCGCGAGAGAGCTCCCGGAGGCGGTCGGCCAGCTTGAGATCCAGCGTTTCGGCCATTTCCCGTGCCTTCGCCATGTCCCAACCGGAGTAGAAGTGCGAAAGAAAATCGAAGTGCTCGGCCACCCTCATCCATCCGAGGGCCAAGAGCTGGGTCGGAACGATCGCCACCTGCTCTCGGATCGTCGGGTCCACCCTGTCCCGCTTCCTTCCCAATATCCATAAGCTACCCGCCGAGATGACGCGGTGACCGGACAGGATGCCGAGGAGCGTTGTCTTTCCCGCACCGTTGGGTCCCACAAGCGCCACAACGCCGCCGGGGCGGATCCGCAGACTAAGGGGCCCAAGCCGAAACTTCGGATAGCTGAACTCGATCTCCCGGAGGTCGACGACACAACGGTCGTCCGCGGTTTCAGCTCTCTTCGCTTCGATCATTGAAGCATGCCTCTGTATGTACCGGGCCTCATCGGGCGTCCGAAGTCGATGAGATGGTTACATTTGATCCAACGCGCCTGCGCCAGCGCGAAAACGTCGACCAGCGGAAGCAGGTGTTCGCCCCCTTCCTTCGCCAGCAGCTCCCTGAGGCCCGCCTGTCCGGGTGGCCCTTACTCCCGTAGTTTCTCTCCATCGTGGCGGTCTCCATTTTGGGGTTTGTGCTGCCTGATTCTAACCTGGAATCAGGCCTCCGGGAGCCACCACGATTCTTTTGTGCCCCTTCAGGCTACCTCCAACTATTCCTGGGACACCCTCGACAAAACGGACACTCGGGTGTAACACCAAGAGCTGGTTATTGAGCGTAATGTGTCTGGCGGCCCCCAATGTTGGAGTTTATGTTGAATCGGTTGAATCGGTGCAAGCTAATCCCCGGGTTGGAGGGCAACCAAGATGGAGGTACGTAGCTCGGCTCTGAGGGTTCCGGAGCCCGCCGACATCGACGCCATCGCGCGCCGCAACTAGCATTCGGCCAGAACCGGGCATGACCGGACTCGGGCAAGACAGAACCCAACCGGGGGCTGCCTGCCGGGTAACAGCCCCTTGAAAGGTCGGCGTCTGGTGCCCGACGAGTTGGCCCGGCGGCTGGAATCGCTGCGTGCCGGCGGTAGTTTTTCGCACGGAGGCGCGGGGCCGCGAGGGCTCTTCGGTTCCGCCGCCGGACCCGACCTTGCCGCGCTGGCCGAGTTCATGTCGGCAGCCCGCCGACGCACGGACGCCGCCCTGGATGAGGCCCTGCCACCGGGATCGCAGCACCCCGCGGTCCTTCACGGAGCCGTGCGCTACGCAGTCTTTCCGGGGGGCAAACGCCTGCGCCCGATGTTGGCCTTCGGAGCCGCCTCGGCGGGCGGAGCCGACCTCGACCGGGCCATGCCGGTTGCCGTCGCGGCCGAGTTGATCCATACGTGCTCGCTGGTCTTGGACGACCTGCCAGGGCAAGACAACAACCCTCTGCGCCGGGGGCAACCAGCCGCCCACATCGCCTTTGACGGTGCCACGGCCATGCTTGCCGGCAGTGCACTGCTTTCGGCGGCGTTCGCCCAGTGCACGCGTCTGGCCGACCCCGCGGCGTCTGCGGCGGTCGGGACCGGACTGGCGGACACAATCGGCTCGCGGGGACTGATCGGCGGGCAGATTGACGATCTTGCGTTCGACCCCTCCGGGGCCAGCGTCGAGGAGGTGGAGCACATCCACCTGCGCAAGACAGCCGCACTGTTTCGGTTTTCGACATGGGCGGGGGGAGTGGCGGCCGGTGTAACGGGCCAGGACCTGGACCGCCTGGAGGCCTTCGGCTGCGCCTACGGGCTCGCCTTTCAGATCGCCGACGACCTTCGCGACCAGGACCCACGGGAGTGCTCCATGCTGCACGTGCTCTCAAGGAGTGAGGCAACGGCGCGTATGAGCGACCTGCTTGACCACGCCACACGCGAGATCGAGGTGTTTGGTCCCGGCGGGTGGGTGTTGGCCGGACTGGCCCGGAACCTGGCCGCGCGCTCGTCCCGTGAGCACCGCGGTGCCAGGGAGGCCCTGGCATGACCCCCGGCGACGCCCCCCGCGGCCCGATCGCCTACATGGCGGCGAACAACATGGTCGTCAGGGTGGTCACCCTCTTCCTGCTGGTCGGCGGCCTGTTCACGGCGTTCGGTCTGGTCCAGGAGGTGATCCCCAACTCCTCGTTGGACCGCGTTCATATCGTCGTGTCTTATCCCGGGGCCTCTCCAGAAGAAGTCGAAGAGCAGATCATCCGCAGGATCGAAGAGCAGATCCGCGGGGTGGAAGGGCTGGGGCGTGTTTCGGCCATGGCCTCCCGCGGCTCCGGTTCGGTGATCGCCGAGTTCAGGAACGGGACAGACATCGGCCGTGCTCTCAACGAGGTGAAGGCCGAGGTGGACCGCATCCCCACGTTCCCCGCCGAAGCGGAACGACCTGAAGTTCGAGAGCTGACTACCCGACAGCCCTTTCTGCGCATCATCATCCGCGGCGACGTACCGGAACGCGCTCTCAACGAGCTGGCCCTGCAAATCGAAGAGGGCATTTCGGCCCTTCCCAACGTGTCTTTGGCGCGGACAGGCGGCACGCGCCCGCACGAAATCTCGATTGAAGTCCCGCAGCGGACTCTGCGGGCGCTCGGCCTGACCCACGAGGGAATCGCCCGGGTAGTGCGCCAAGCCTCGCTGGACCTCCCCGGGGGACGGGTATCGGCCAGTGATGGCGAAATCCTGGTTCGGACGCTGGGTCGGAAAGACGACCAGTACGACTTCGAAGACATCATCGTCCTGACCCGCGCCGACGGGACCTCCGTGCGGCTCGGCCAGATCGCCACGGTGCGCGACGGGTTCGCCGACAGCGATTTGAGGATGCGCTACAACGGCCTGCCCGCCGCCAGCGTGGACGTGTTCCGCACTTCCGACGAACAGCTGACCGGCATCAGTTCTGCGGTCCGCGATTACCTGGAGAACAGTGTCGAGCCAGGCCTGCCCGCCGGGGTCGAAGTCGGGATCTGGTTCGACGACTCTGAGATGGTGAGCGGGCGGTTGGGCCTCATGATCAAGAACGCCCTGCTCGGCCTGATACTTGTCTTCATCACCCTGGCGCTCTTCCTTGAAATCGGGCTCGCCATGTGGGTAGCGGCGGGCCTGGGTGTGTCGTTTGCGGGAGCGTTCCTTGTGATGGGGGCCCTGGACGTCACCATCAACATGTTCTCCATGATGGGGCTGATTCTTGCCCTGGGGATCGTTGTCGACGACGCGATTGTCGTGGGGGAAAGCATCCACCTGGAGCGCGAAAAGGGGGCCGGCGGGCTGGAAGCTGCGATGCGCGGTACAAGACAGGTCAGCAGTCCGGTCTTCTTCGCGGTCGTAACCTCGATTATCGCCTTCTCAACCCTGCTGACCGTGCCGGGCGCGCCGGGCAGGCTCATGAGCTCCATCCCCGTGGTGGTTATCGCCGTGCTTGCCGTTTCGCTGCTCGACTCGCTGCTGCTCCTTCCGAACCACCTTTCGCACCTGCCCGAGGCCGGCCGGCAGGCCCCCAACCGGGTTTTTGCACTTTGGAAGAATGTCCAGAACCGCGTCGATGCGCTGGTGCGGAAGACGGCCGACGGTCCGCTTGACCGAGGGCTGAGCCTGGCGACGCGCAGACCGTTCGTGGTGTTGGCAGCGGCCGCCGGGCTGTTCGTTCTCTCGGCGATGCTGGTCGTCTCGGGAGTCGTGCGCAACCGGGCCATAGTTCCGATCGAGGGCGACATCGTGTCTGCCGACCTGGAGCTTCCGGCCGGTACCGGCGGAGACATCACCTCCAGGGTGGCCGACCGAATCGAGGCAGCGGGACTCCGTGCGGTGGAACGCATCGCCGCGGAACACGACCCGACCACCGCGGGCGCGCTGCGGAACGTGGCCGTTGCCGTGACGGTCGGGCAACCGGCACAGCTGTTTGACCCGATCGGGGGCGACGCGGCACCGGTCGCGCGCGGCCACCTGGCGACGGTCCAATTCCGCATTTTCGACTGGGAACGTTACGGAGTTGCCGCGGGCGACCTTGAGCGCGTGTGGCGGGAAGAAGCCGGCGAGATCCCCGAGGCGACGGCGTTTACGATCACTTCGAGTATCATCGGCGGAGACATGCCCGTTCACTACGATATCTCCCATCCCGATCCCGACCGCCTGGCGGCGATCGCCGAACGTGTGGTTCGCGAGCTGAACGGGTTCGACGGTGTGTTCGAGGTGAAGGACAACCTGGACGACGGCTTCAACGAGCTCCGGCTCGAACTGGAGCCGGCCTCCCGTTCGCTCCAAGTGACCACCGACCATTTCGCCCGCCAGATCAGGGCCGGTTTCTACGGAGTGGAAGCGCTCACGGTGCCGCGGGGGCGCGACGACGCGAAGGTCTACGTGCGCCTTCCCGAGGAAGAACGGAACTCGGTGGCCGATGTGGAAGAGTACATGGTGCGCCTGCCGGATGGCGGAGAGGTGGCCCTGGGGCAGATTGCGCGCGTCAGCTTCGACCGGGCTCCGTCCACGATCCACCGGATCGACGGGCGACGCGCCGTATCGGTTACTGCAGATGTGGATGCCGTCAACGCGACCGGCGTCCAGGTCGACGCGCACGTTGTCGATCAGATCTTCGCCCCCCTTGAAGCCGAAGATCCCGACTTTGCCTATGCCTTCGGGGGGCAGCGCAAACAAAACGACGAAACCATGAGCGCGCTGGCGCGATCCGGGTTCTTCGCACTGCTTCTCATGTACGCGCTGATGGCGATGGCCTTCGGCTCCGGTTTCCAGCCGCTCGTCGTGCTTGCCGCGATTCCCCTGGGGATGATCGGCACACTGGTGGGGCACATGTTGCTGCAACTGGACTTCAGCATGTGGTCGACCTTCGGCCTGATCGGGGTGAGCGGAGTGGTGGTCAATGACTCGCTGGTCATGATCAAGACCATGAACGACCTCCGGGACGCCGGCATGGACCCGCGCGAAGCCATCATCGCCGGGTCCAAGAGCCGGTTCCGGGCCGTTGTCCTGACATCGCTCACCACTTTTTTGGGGGTGGCCCCGCTGGCGCTGGAAACCAGCAGTTACGCCGAGCACCTGGTGCCGCTGGCCACGTCGGTCGGCTTCGGCGTCCTGGTCGCCACCTTCCTGATACTGTTGGTCGTGCCGGCGCTGGCCATGGTTCAGTACCAGAGCCGCGAGTGGTTCGGGCGTGTGCTCGGAGCGCGATCGCGTTGAAGCACCTGTGGTGCCGTGGATTCTGCCGACGGTTCTGGGCCTCCCGGCGATCGCCATCTGGACCCGGCGCTCCCGGCGGAAATTCAACCGTGTGGTGACGGCCAGGGCTTGAGGGACTCAGTCGATCCTGCGGTGCGTCGTCTCGATGACGGTGCCGTGATCCACTCCATGCCTGCGGGCCGGGATGCAGTGTGCCCTGCTTCCAACAACGCAAGGCAGCACGGAGTTGCAACCAGGCCTTATCATTAGGCGATATTGCCATCCATACCAGTACACGAGGGGCCACACTGAATCGCCTGGACGAACCGCCGCCATCCACCAAGCCAGCGCCGGCAGGGGCCGCGGCGGTGCGAGACCTCATGCGGGCGCTGGGCAAGGCAGCCCGCAGCGATGGTAGGGTCTACCTGGTTGGGGGAAGCTCGGCGGTTCTGGTGGGTTGGAGGGAAACGACCCTGGATGTCGACCTCAAGCTTGACCCAGAGCCGGCGGGGATCTTCGAGGCCATTGCGCTCGCCAAGCAGAGCCTCAACGTCAACGTGGAGCTGGCGGCACCGGACGACTTCATCCCGCCCCTGCCGGGGTGGCGGGACCGGAGTACGTTCATCGAACGCCACGGCCGGGTCGACTACTTTCACTACGACTTTCACGCACAGGCGCTGGCCAAGATCGAGCGCGGCCACCAAGTCGACGTCGATGATGTTCGGGCAATGCACGCGCGCGGCCTGATCGAACCGACTCGGCTGATGAAGCTCTTCGAGGCGATCGAAGAGGCGTTTGTCCGCTATCCGGCCATCGATCCCTCCGCCTTTCGGGCAAAAGTACGGCGGGCGCTGGACCGGTTAGGGGCATGATGGAAGGGCTGCCGGGCGCGGACTTGGTCGTTGCCGGCATCCAGGACCTCGAGCGAGGAAGGATCACGGTCGAGTCGTTACTGGTCTGTATTGGCGCGCCCCGCCTCCGGGCAGCAGGGGTACAGATCCCTGATCCCCCGCCCATGGAACACTCTCCCGAAATGTCGCTCTACCTGGCGCTGGGGGAGGAACACGGGCGGGACGCCCATTCGCAGTACAACGCCCTGATCAGGCGGTTGACAAGTCTTGAGAGTGCGCTGGAGCGTGCCAGCTCCCGGCCGGCAGCGCCCGGCGCTTAGGCTCCCGGAGCCCGGTACTCCACCTCGGTCTGTACTGCCCGGTCCAGGTCCTGCGCGCTGAGCAAGACGGTGGTGGAAACTGTAAGCCCCCCGCCGGCCGCCAAATTGAGCGCCAGGCCCGTCGCGGCTGCCGCGTCGGGAATTTCGGCAATCAGGAAAAGATCACAGTCCCCAAATGCGTAGTAGAACCCCTCAAGGGTACCGCCCGCGCTATCGATGGCATCGCGCAGCGCGGCCTCCCGCGTGGTACCGCCCTCCGCGAGCAAACCCTTGACCCCGGCCCGCGTGTAGTTCGCCCGAAACATGTACTTGGCCATCAGGTCCCCCTGGTGTTAGCTGGCTCTTGGTGATGGAACTTTGATTATATTAGGGAACCACTACGACCGGAAACCGACATGATACGTCGAATTCAAGCGCTGAACTTCCGCTGTCTGCGCTACACGGACCTCCAGCTCGACCGCTTCCACGTGCTCATCGGCCCCAACGCAAGCGGCAAGAGCACTCTCTTTGACGCGATCTCCTTTTTGGGCGATCTGGTGAGAGACGGGCTCGATAGTGCGATCGGCACGCGTACGGCGAACTTCCAAGACCTGGTCTGGAATCGTCCGGTCGGGGCGGCCGGTTTCGAACTCGCCGTCGAAGTGGACATTCCCGCGAAGCTTCGCCTCTTGTTGCCACCCGACAAGGACTTCAAGGTCTTCCGTTACGAAATCGCTATCCGCAACGACGACTCGGTCTCGCGAATCTCGTCGGAACGGGCGCTGCTCATGCCGAGTTCATTGAGAAAAAAGCCCCCACAGCGAGCCCTGTTTCCGTATCCGCCCCCGGCACCGGAGACGATTTTGCTAGGAAGAGGGCGGGCCGGAATGAGGTCGGTCGTGAGCAAGTCAGACCAGGGGACCGACAGCTACTATGTCGAGACAGCCCCGAGAGCAGGAAAAGGCTGGGTAACGACTATCTCGTTTGGTCCGCGCCGCTCGACCCTGGGCAACCTCCCCGAGTCACCGCGGAAGTTCCCCGTCGCGACGTTCCTGAAGCGGACGCTGGAGGAGGGGACCAAGCCAGTTTTTCTAGACACCGGGGCGATGCAGCGTCCCAGCCCCCCTGAGTACGGAACCAACGGATTCGCGACCGACGGCTCGAATCTGCCTTGGGTGGTCAAGAACCTGCGCGAAAACCACCCGGCGGACTACAAAGAGTGGTTGAGCCATGTGCAAACCGTGCTCGCCGACCTGGAGGACATCCACGTCATCGTGCGCCCCGAAGACCGCCACGCATACCTGACCCTCCGCTACGACACCGGAGTGGATGTGCCCTCTTGGACGGCTTCCGACGGGACGTTGCGGTTTCTGGCGCTCACGCTGCTGGCCTACTTCCCAGGCAACGGGGAAATCTACCTCTTGGAGGAACCAGAAAACGGCATCCATCCACTCGCATTGGAGGGAATACGAGATTCGCTTTGGTCCGCCTACGACGCGCAGGTACTTGCCACGACCCACTCTCCGGCCCTTCTGGGGCTTGTCGAACCATCCGAGGTGCTCTGCTTCGACAAGAATACCGAGGGTGCCACCGACATCGTTCGGGGCAATGAACACCCGAAGCTCAAGAGCTGGAAGGGCTCATTTGACAAGACCGTGCTGTTCGCCAAGGGCGTTATCGGGTGACGCGACCAAGCCAGTCCGATCTGATCGTCCTGGTGGCCGACCGAGACATTGAGGAGGCTCTGAAGTCGGTCTTGGCTCGCCTTCCCCACAGCCTTGGATGCGACCGGTTCACCTTCGAGATCACGCGCCACCCAAACAGAGACGGAGGATGCAGAGCGGACGCAGCGGAGTTTCTTCGCGAGTTTCAGAAGCACTTTGAGCACGCCCTTGTCGTATTCGACCGGGAGGGGTGCGGTAGCTCTGACGGGCGAACAGAGATTGAACAGCACGTAGAGTCAGAGCTGAAAGTCAGTGGCTGGCAGGAGCGCGGCAAGGCCATCGTCATAGATCCAGAACTTGAAGTATGGCTGTGGTCGGATTCACCGACGGTGCGGACTGGTCTTGGATGGAACGGCAAATACGCCGAGCTGCGAGCTTGGCTGGAAGAAAGCGGGGTGTGGG
>LXNJ01001274.1_pt1 | contig 15279 bp, 11 predicted proteins | sample 809081 | NCBI WGS metagenome assembly LXNJ01 (sample SAMN04870510, study PRJNA318959) | sponge metagenome | biome: sponge; feature: marine sponge reef; material: water | host: Petrosia ficiformis | place: Greece: Milos, Mediterranean Sea | collected 2013-05-29 | depth 5-7 m
CACCTTGGGGTGGTTGACGAGGGCCCGTGCCAGCGCGACGCGCTGCTGCTGCCCGCCCGAGAGTTGGGAGGGCCGGCGGTTCTCCATGCCTCCGAGCTGCACGAGTGCCGTTGCCTCGGCGACTTGACGGTCGGCGTCGACGCCGCGGATGCCGCGCATCTGCAGGCCGAAGGCAATGTTCTGAGCCACGGTCATGTGGGGGAAGAGCGCGTACGCCTGGAAGACGGTGTTCACTGGACGGCGATCGGGGGGCCACGAGGCAACTTCCTCGCCGAAGATCTCCAGGCTGCCTTCGCTGGGAATGTCGAGGCCGGCGATCATCCGCAGCGTGGTGGTCTTGCCGCATCCTGAGGGGCCCAGCAGGGCGAAGAACTCGCCGTCGCCGATCTGGAGGTCGACGCCCTCCACGGCCACGACGTCGCCGAATCGCTTCGATACGCCGTGCATTTCCACAGCGGGCACACCACCGGGCTCGCCGGAGGGAGCAGTCGGGTCGCTCATGTCAGCCCCACCGGGTTGGTCGGAGCCCCGGCCCGCACCGCCTGGGTGCAGATGAAGTCGTGGGCGAGAGTGGCCGCCGCCAGTGCGGTGATCTCTGAGACGTCGTAGGCGGGGGCGACTTCGACGACGTCCATCCCGACGATGTCGAACGGTGCGAGACCTCGCACGATCTCCAGCGCCTGCGCCGTGGTCAGTCCCCCCGACACCGGGGTGCCGGTCCCTGGGGCGAACGCGGGGTCGATGCAGTCGATGTCGAAGGTGAGGTATGCCTGTCGGTCCGCGACCTTCTCGCGTATCACCTCGAGCGCGGCTGCGGGACCGTTGCGATGCACCCATGGCGCGCCCAGCACGGTGAAGCCGCAGTCGTCGTTGTGGGTGCGGATGCCGATCTGTACCGAGGCCGCGGGGTCGATGATGCCCTCGCGCAGCGCCCGCAGGAACATCGAGCCGTGGTCGAGCCGGCCTTCGTCGTCGGGCCACGTGTCGGGATGCGCATCGAAGTGGATCAGCGCGAGCGGGCCGTGCTTGGCGGCATGGGCGCGCAGGAGCGGGTAGGTGACGAAGTGATCACCGCCGAAGGTCACCATCTGTGCGTCGTGGGAGAGGATCTCTGCTGCGTGGTTCTCGATGCGCTCGACGGCCTCGGCCGGATGGCCGTAGTCGATGAAGCAGTCGCCGTAGTCGACGACGGCGAGGTAGGCGAATGGGTCGAAGCCGAAGGGGTACGCGTCGAGCTCGGCGAGGCCCGTTGACGCCGCCCGGACGGCACGCGGACCGAGCCGGGCGCCAGGCCGGTTCGACGTCGCCATATCGAACGGGATGCCCGACACGACGATGTCGGCGTCGGCGATGTCGCGGGTGTACCGGCGCCGCAGGAACGACAGCGCACCGCCGTAGGTCATCTCCGGTTTGCGGCCATGCAGATCGTCCGAGCGAAATGCCTGGTCGCCGAGCGTCTCGGCGTCGGAGCCGGCGATCAGGCCCCCTCCGCCCTCCGCTGCATCGACGCTCTCGCTCACGCGCCGCCTTCCAAAGGGCCGCGCCGGCAACTCACACCTTCTCGCGCTGCGGAAGTTGTTTCCCGCTCTTGTTCCCCCATCGGAATGCGATTGGGCTCACGGGCCGCTCGGGCCACGGCTTCGCCTGCCGGCTCAGCCTCTAGATCAGGGTTGCGCCACACGATCAGCGCCGCCCAGCTGTCAGTTGCCGGATCGGTGATGTAATTCGGCAGGCCGCAAACGGCCTCGAAACCGTTCTCGAGCTGGAAGCTCAACGTCCGGTCGTACAGCCGGCCTTCCCGTACCTCGGCGATGTACTCGTCGGCTGTCATGTCGGCCTTGTGGTCCGCAAATCCGGGGATGACGCCACCCGCCACGATCCCGTCCAAGCCCAGATCGATACAGACCTGTTTGCGCAGCACGTAGAGCTCAGCACCGATGCCCCGGCGACGATGGGAGAGCCGGGTGGCGATGCTGGTGCCGTAGTACCAGCGGCCGTCGAGGACGTGCCCGCTGCTGCTGTGGTCTTCGGGGACGAGGTCGGCGATCGTGTGCATCGGGTTCGCCAGGTCGAAGTCGCAGCGGATGCCGACCCCCATAGCCACTAGCTCGTCGCCGTCGAATCCCGCGAAACAGCCTTCGGAGAAGTCGTGCGCCAGTTGGGCGAAGCCGTGGGTGTCATAGAGATCGACAGGGTCTGCGGTCGGATGCGATGCCAGCTCGAGGGCCGCGAGCTCGGCGGCCCACTCGGGGACGATCCGGGCGTAGCGCAGGCCCGAACGCTCGCCGACAGCCACGGCTTCGATCTCACGCATCGCAGACCCCCCAAGGCGCCTGCGGCACCTCACTGCCGCGCGAGACATTACCGCCGTGCTGAGAAGCACCTGATCGCGGGGCTAGTTTCCGCGTTATGGCGGCAAGCGTTGATTCTGATCCGTGGTCGCTGGAGACAGCCTCGACGGTGCCGCTGTGGCTCGACCGACTCTCGCCGCCGATTGCGCACAGGCCCGGCCTAGACGGTGATCTGGACGTCGACGTCGCGATCGTGGGCGGAGGCTTCAGCGGGTTGTGGACTGCGTACTACCTGAAGCGCCTGGAGCCTGCGTTGCGTGTGGCAGTGCTGGAACGGCATCACTGTGGTTTCGGGGCCTCAGGCCGCAACGGCGGCTGGGCGGTGGGGGAGCTGGCGGGCTCGGTTGCCGCTTACGCACGGCGCTCGAGCCCGAGCGAGTCCAGGCGGCTGGTAAGAGCGGTGTTCGAAGCTGTGGACGAGATCGGGCGGGTGGCAGCCACGGAGGACATCGGCTGTGACTACGCCAAGGGTGGCACCATCCGGCTGGCCCGCACGCGTCCCCAAGCCGAGCGCCAAGTCGCCGAGATTGCCGAAGCCCACAGCTTCGGACTCACAGAAGACGAGATCCGCTTGCTCGACGCAGACGAGGCGCGCGAGCAGCTCAACGCCACCGAGGTCCGCAGCGGAATCCTGCTGGGCCCCTCGGCCGTCGTGGACCCCGCCAAGCTGGCGCTGGGGCTGGCGTGTGCTGTCGAGGCGTCGGGGGTGGAGATCTACGAGCAAACCCGTGCAATGGGAATCGACGGTGGCGCAGTGCAAGTCGCTCCTGAAGGTCCGCGCGGCTCGCCGATGAGCCGCGGACGGTGCGAAGTGCGGGCACCAGTGATCGTCCGTGCCACCGAGGCCTATACCCGCGATCTCCATGGACTGCGACGGGACATCTTGCCCGTGTACTCGCGGATGATCGCCACCGAGCCGCTGCCAGATGAGCTCTTCGACGAGATCGGTCTCGCGAATCGCCCCAGCTTCGCCGACGACCGCCGCATGGTCACCTATGGGCAGCGCACCGCCGATAACCGGATCGCCTTCGGTGCAACCGGAGTGCCGTACAGCTTCGGCTCGAGGATCATCCCGGCCACCGAGGCACATTCGGGCATGCACCATCGGATCTGGCGTGTACTCGCGGACATGCTGCCGCAGGTGGCCGACGCTCGCGTCACCCACCGCTGGGGCGGGGTACTGGGCATCCCCCGCAACTGGCTGCCCAGCGTTCGCTTCGACCCTCGCACCGGTGAAGGCGTGCTCGGCGGCTACGTGGGCGAGGGCGTAGCGGCGTCCAACCTTGCGGGCCGCACCATGGCCGAGTTGGTCGCCGAGCGAGACACCGAGCGCACCAGCCTGCCCTGGGTGGGGGTGAGCTCCCGCCGCTGGGAGCCCGAGCCGCTGCGCTGGCTGGGAGTTCGCGTCAGCCGGGCGTTGCTTGGCGTGGCCGATCACCGCGAATTACGCTCGGACCGCCCGGACCGCCTGCTGTCAGGAATCGCCAAGCTGCTGCGCGCCGGCCACTAGCACTGCCACGACGGTGGCGGCCGGAGCAAGCGTCAGTCGCAGTCGAGGCGGTAGGCGCCCTCGTGCGGGACCATGATGCCTGCCGTGGGCCCGCCGAAGTGGGTGCCGATCACGAGCGTCTCGCCGTCAGCCCAGTCGCCGAACGCCTCGTGACGTGTTCGTCGAGCTTCGTCAGGGTCGGTGTCGAACATTGAGCTGAGATCGGGGTCGGCGAGCTGCATCGGGACATGCGCCATGTCGCCGGTGATGATCCCCCGCTTGCCGCCGCTGGAAATCACCACCGACAGATGTCCCGGCGTATGGCCAGGCGTCGACTGGAATGACACCTCTGAGCAGATGCTGTCGGTGGCTTCCACCATGTTGGCCCGGTCGGCTGCGGCGATCGGCGCGACCGAATCGTCGAACACGGCGTCGCTGAACAGATCGTCGTGATTGGCCCAATAGTCGTACTCGGGGGCGCAGAACAGGTACCGCGCGTTCGGAAATGTCGGCACCCAGTCGCCGTCGGGACCCAAGCAGGTGTTCCAGCCGACATGATCCACATGGAGGTGCGTGCACACAACGTGGGTGATGCTCTCGGGCGGGAAGCCGGCAGCGGTCATGTCATCGAGAAACGGGCCCTGCTGGCGGTGCCAGAGCGGGTTCGAGCGCTGCTTGTCGTTGCCGACGCACGTGTCGACGGCAATGCGGTGCTCGCCGGCGGAGATCACGCAGGTGTGGATGCGCTGGAGCAGGTAGCCGTCATCACTGACGAAATGCGGGCGAAGCCACGGCGCCGCTTCGGCCCGGGCCAGCACGCCGCCCTTGCTCACCCCGTCGAAGAGGAACCGTGGAGACGTGGGCGTGGCCGACTCCGAGACCGACGTGATGTTGACGTCGCCGATCTGCCAGCGCTGCGGCTCGGGTCGTTCGGCATCGCTGGCGTTCTGCTCGGTGCTCATGGCTGGCGTCCGATGTAGCCCAGGTAGCGCTGCGCCGCAGTTGCGCCCTCGGGCACCGGCACCTCGTCGGAGATGAGCTTCCACTTGCGAGGAATGTCACCGAGCGATTTGACCCGGGCGAGGCTGCTCTCGCACAAGTCCTCCGGCAGCTCAACTGCAATGCCCGCAGACTGGCTGAGATCCCACGAGTGGGTGAGCGGGTCCCACTGCACCATGCCCACGAAGTCCTCAAAGCTCATGGGGCCGAACCAGTACTGGCCTTCGGCGGACAAGTCGGCACCGTCGAGCGCTTCGGCGAGTCCGTCTCGGGTCTCGATCCACCGGGCGGCAGGATCGACGGTCTCGGGGGCCATCTGGGGCATGTTGATCTCGCCGGTGCGGGCGATGTCGGCCAGGGCGTCGAGCACGCCGCACTGGTGGCGCACCAGTTCGGTCGCATTCCACGCCTCGCACGGTGTCGTATTGCCCCAGGCATCGGCGGGCACATCGGCCACGACCGAGTCGAACAAGGCGACTGCTCGCTTGAAGTCTTCGATGGTCTCGCTCATCGGCGCCTACCTCCCAATCCCGTCGTGTTGCGACGATCTGCAGCGGACGCTGATGGTAGGCCGAGTCGAGTAAGCGTGGCGGGTTCAGTCGGCGTCGACGAGGTTGACGCGCAGGCCGGCGAGTGCCACCTGGCTGTCGTTGACGTAGCAGTCCTGTGAGCGGGCCGCAGTCAGCACAGCTTCACGGTCGACGGTGGTGACGTCGATGCCGCCGAGGCCCTCGCCACGGCCATCGGTCTCGGGCACGAACCTGAGTGTGGCGTTGTCGAGCTGGATCGTGGGGTGGCCGTCAGCATCAGCTCCGAGGTCGATCTGTGCGATCTGACTCCAGCGCTCGGCCAAGCGACCGGGATCGGGGCTCTGGAGCTCGGCGGCAGCAATGCTGCTCACCTTGGCAGTGTTGACGTAAGGCTCCCAGTAGGCGCCGGCAGGTGTCCAGGCGCCGCCGACGGCGTCGCCGGTAGGTCCGGTCATCTGGTCCATCTCGAAGAACGCGCCGCCGGTGTCGGCGGGGTGCAACTGCATGCCGACATGGCCCTCGTCGGGATGATTCATCTCGAACGCAATCCGGATGCCCATCTCGTCGACGTGGGCGCGGCGGGCAGCGACGTCGCTGACCTGGGTGATGACCATATAGCCGGTGTCTCCGCCGCGCCGCTGCTGGTACCGGCCGGCGGCAGTGTCCGGTTGAGTTGGCGTGACGCATTCGAGGAATTGAGTGCCCACCGGCCAGAGCACGTTCTTGAGGCCGAATATGCCAACCCCCGGATCGGTGAAGCACGGCTCAACGCCGAGAACGCATTGGATGTCCGCCGAGGTTTGGGCCAGGTCGGCTGTGGTCACGGCGATTTGACGGAGACGAATCCACATGTGCGTCACACTAGGAGGGGACCTCAGAGGTTGCTTGGGACTCGGGATCGAGCCGTAGATGCCGCGGATCGCCGGCGGGAGGCCGAAGCCTGTCGAGCAGGCTGTTCAACTCGGCCCCGGCAAGCAGTCCCATGGCGAGCAAGTAGAGCCACAGCAGCAGGCTGATTGCGCCGCCGAGCAGGCCGAAGACGGCGTTGACGCCATTGGAAGCGAGCTGCAGGTAGGCGCCGAACCCGCCTGACACGGCCAGCCACCACACCGTTGCCAGCAGTGCTCCTGGCACTTCTCGCCGCCATCTGAGCTTGTGGCGCGGGGCGATCCGGTAGACCGTCGCCGCCCAGGCGACCACGGCCACGAAAACGACGGGCCACCGCAGCCAGTCCCACGCCGTGCTGAATGAGCTGCCCGCGCCCAGCCGATCCGCCAGCTCCGAACCGCCGCCGAAAAGCGGCCCGACCACCAGCATCGTCGCCACAACAACGGCGACCACCAGCGTCAGGAACGTCAGGGCAAAGCCCACGAGCCGGGTCGACAGCCAGCTGCGAGCGCCCTGATGGCCGCGTGTTGCGTTCAAGGCACGCACGACGGCTATGAAGCCGCGCGACGACGCATACGCGGCGACCGCCACACCGACGGTGATGACCCGGGCGTCGGAACGGTCGAACAGATCGGCCACCGTGGCGTCGAGCGTGTTCTGATCACCGAACGTGTTGCTGATCTGTCGAAGCAGCCAAGCTTCGGTATCGCCGGCTGCGCCCTGGCCGATGAGGACATCCAGCGAGCCAAGGGCCGCCGCAAAGACGATGACAGCCGGGAACAGCCCAAGCAGGGCGAAGAACGCGATCTCCGCTGACAGCCCACCGATCCGCTTGGCACCCCAGTCCTGCCGGACCTCGTTGACGATGTTCAGCGAACGGCGTGCCAGCGTGCGGGGCCGCGCTGTGCCTTCCGCTGCAGCTTCGGTTGCGTCGGCCGCGGCGTCGCTCCCGTCGTTCAGGGGGAGTCAGCTTTCACGAGCTCTGCGGCCCGGGCAACCAGTCCGTTGCGGTCGATCTTCGCGGTTGATGCCAGCGGGATCTCGGGGACAAACCACACCTGGCGGGGGTGGGCATATGCGGGGCCGTTCGCGAGGGCGTGCTGTTTGACCTCGTGAACCGTGAGCGTGTGGCCTGGTTCGACACGCACAAAGGCCGCAGGCAGCTGGCCCTTCAGCTCGTCAGGCACCGGGACCACCACGGCCTGATGCACCGCCGGGTGCTTCTCGAGCATCTGCTCGACTGCGTCGGGAAATATGTTCTCGCCGGCGCAGACGAACATGTCGTCGACGCGGCCCACGAAGTAATAGAAGCCATGGGCGTCCCGGGTCATCAGGTCGCCTGTGTGGTACCAGCCGTCGGTGAGGCGTTCGGACGTGACGTCGGGCAGATTGTGGTAGCCGGTCATGACCCCGGGCGAGCGCACCCACAGCTCGCCCGCATCGGAGTCCTCGCCAGTGTCGGGGTCGACCAGCCGCAGCTCCACCTTGGGGTGCTGATGGCCGACGGAAATCTTGGGCCTCGGCTTGCCGTCAGGATGGGGGCCGAACTCGAGCACGGCTTCGGTTGTGCCGTAACCGTTGGAGACGACGGCTTGGGGAACCAGGCGCTGCACGTCGTTGTACAGGGCTTCGGTCAGAGGTGCGGAGCCGATGAACGCCCGCTGCACCGAGGACAGGTCGGGCGCCTTTTGGCCGGCCGCAACGCGAGACGCGATCTCAGCGGTCACCAGTGCGAACATGGTCGGCACGCCCGAGCACATCGTCACGCGGTGCTGTTCGATGGCCTCGATGTAACCGGCAGCGGTGAATCCCGGCAACAGGACCACCGTGCCCCCGTTCGCGAACGCCAGCTTCGAGGACATCGAGGCGTTCTTGTGGTACAGCGGGGCAGAGACGAGCATCACCTCGCCCGGCATCGCCGCCCCGTACTCCAGCACCGTGAAGGTGACGTTGCGGTGGGTCAGCAGGACGCCCTTGGGTCGGCCGGTCGAGCCCGAGGTGTATATCTGCACAGCGACGTCGTCGTCGTCGACGTCGGCTGCGCAGGCCAGCGGCTCCTGGGCTCCCAAGGCATCCCATTCCGCGGTGCCGATGACGATGTGCGGCATGCCCGGCGGCACCAACGGCGCGTGCTCCGCATCGGAGACGACCAGCTGCACGTCCGCGTCGTCGAGGATGTAGGCCTGAGTCTCTGCGGGGAGCCGGGTGTTGAGCGGCACGAATACCAGCCCTGCCGCTGGCGCACCGAACATCACGTCGTAGTACTGGCCGCAGTTCGCTGCGAGCAGCCCGACGCGGGTGAACGGCGCCAAGCCCCGAGCCGCAAGTCCTGCTCCGCAGCGCAGCGCCCGACCGCGCAGTTCCGCGGAAGTGACATGCAGAGGCGGCGATGCCGATCTATCGATGAGCACAACGGCATCGTCATGCTCAGCACGTTCGAGCAACTCGGCGACGTTCATCGCCATTGCAGGCTACGAGGATGAGCCGTGACCCGCCTGCGGAATCTTCATAGCCGGCTCAATCTCGACGAGCGTGTCATGGAATGCCGCCGAGCCGACATCGGGGTCAGGACCGCCGACTGTGGCATTGGTGAGCACGTTGACCGTGCGCGCGTCCGCACTGCCGGCCCACCATCCAAAGGGCATTGCCACCAGTCCGGGCTGCAGACGGTCGGAGACTGCGGCATCGGTGAACAGCTCGCCCCGGTCGTTGTGGACACGCACCTGGTCGCCGTCGGCGATGCCACGCTCTGCTGCGTCCGCCGCGCTGATCTCGAGGCGAGGCCGCGCAGGGTCGGGATGGTGGTGCTCGAACCCCCCGTAGTGGCTGTTGAGAAATCGCTGGTGCTGCTTCAAGGTCATGAAGGCGAGCGGATAGCGATCAGCCAGTTCCGCGTCCCCGCCGGGTGACTCCGAGGCGGGCTGGTAGCGGAGTGCGCCCAGCCGGATCGGACCGAGCTGGTGGCCTCGAGCGGTTCGAGGTGGAGCGGCATCCGGTGGCGGGAGCGGGACCTGCCTTTCGGTCAGCGCAGACCACCCTGGCGGAACTGCCAGCCGTGCCCAGCCTTCGTGCAGGAGTCGTTCGAAGGTGATGCCGTCGAGCCAGGGGTGCCCACTGGCGAGCAGATCCCGCGCCACCTGCTCGTCGCTGTCGGCGAGGCCGGAGGCGTCGAGCTGCATGGAATGTGCGAGCCGTCGAAAGATCTCAGTGTTCGGCAGGCACTGGCCGACTGGTTCGATAGCTGGCAGGTTCAGCGATGCGTACAGATGGCCCCACGCGTTCATCAGGTCGAGGTGCTCGATCTGGGTGGTCGTGGGCAGCACGATGTCGGCGTAGCGGGCCGTGTCGGTCATGAACTGCTCGATCACCACCGTGAACAGATCGTCGCGTTCGAGCCCAGCGAGTACCCGGTTCTGGTCGGGCGTGATTGCGGCGGGGTTGCAGCCGTAGTTCACCAACACGGTGACCGGCGGCCTGGTGTCGACATTGGTGAGCACGTCGCCGAGAGCCGACATATTGACGGTCCTCTCAGGCCCCGGCGGCGGCACGATGTCGGCAAATGCTGTGTCGAAGTACGCCTGGGTCGACCGCATGTACACAGAACCCGAGGCGGCGGCCAGGGCAGCGACTGCTCGATGGATGTCCTGGCCGTGCTGTCGGTGCTCCATGCCGATGAGCGCTCGCAGCACCGAGGGTTGCTCGTGGGCGATCCGGTGGGCCAGCGCGACGATGTCGGACGTTTCGATTCCCGTGATGCCCGATGCCATTTCCAACCTCAGCTCGTGAGCCTCAGCGCGGAGTTCTGGCCAGCCAGTGGTGCTCGCTTCGATGTGAGGCTCGTCGATGAGCCCGTCGCGGTCCAGCACGCCGATGACGCCCAGCACGAGTGCTACATCGGTGCCGGGGCGGGGCTGGACGTGCCAGTCGGCCCGCTGTGCGGTCATCGTCGAAACCGGGTCGACGACGATGACGCTGGCGCCATTGCGACGGGCGTCCTCTACGTATGGCCACAGGTGCCGATTCGTGACCAGAGTGTTGGTGCCCCACAGCACGATGGTGCGAGCGCTCGCAATCTCGGTGGGGTCTGCCCCGAGCGGCATGCCGAGCACGTCGGCGGCTCCGTGCCAGGCCGTGACGCCGCAGATATGCCGGTTCAGGCGCGTCGCCCCGAGTGCTGCGAAGAATCGGTCGGCCAGAACGCCTTTCTGCACGAGACCCTGCGTTCCGTCGAGCGAGTAGGGCAGCACGGTCTCGCCGCCGTGCCGGTCAATGGCGTTGCAGATGCGCTCGGCGATCTCACGGATTGCCGTGTCCCAGTCGATCAGCTCGAACCGGCCTTCGCCCTTGGACCCCGTTCGGCGCAACGGCTGCAGCAGCCGGTCCGGGTGGTACACGCGCTCGAGGAACGGGTTCACCTTCGGGCAGAGCTGCCCGTCGGTGAAAGGGTGGGTCGGATCACCCCGCAGGTTCACGGCCACGCCGTCGCGGACGGTCACCTCCCATGCGCAGGTATCGGGGCAGTCGTGATGGCACGCCCCGGCGACGACCGTCTCAGCGACGCTCACCTGCAGAAATCCCTGGGCGACCCGAAGTACATCACCCATAGCATGGCGCATTGAGGCCGGGGCGCCCTTATCGATTTCGGGGCGTAACGGGCACGAGGCGAACTGCCCATGTCACAGTCGACTTTTTTGGCGACGCCGATCGCCGCGCCGCCCCTTGGCGAGCCGGCGCGCCTGTTCAGCGGGCCCTTTCTTGTACTCAACATCAGCGCCCTGTTCTCGGCGATCTCGTTTTCCTCGATGCTGCCGCTCACGGCCCTGCTGGTGACCAATCAGACAGGCGGCGGTGATGTCGCGGTCGGCTTCGCCATCGGGGTGTTCGCGATCACGGCGATCGCAGCCCGGCCGCTCATCGGGCGCCTCGGCGACGAGCGCGGCCGCCGCTTCTTGATCGTCATCGGCGGCTTCACGACGGCTGCAACGTTCTTCGGCCATATCTGGGCCGATACCTACGCGGCGATCTTGATCATGCGAATGCTGACGGGGGCGTTCCAGGGAATGTTCTTCGTAGGAAGCGCGGCGATGATCAGCGACCTCGCCCCTGAGGACCGCCGGGGCGAGGCCATCAGCTGGTTCTCGGTGTTCCTCTACTTCGGCATGGGCCTGGGACCGGGACTGGGAACGATGATCGAGGAGTGGGGCGAGTCGTCGTTCGTTCTCGGCGGCTACGACACGGCGTTTGCTCTTGCTGGCGTGCTGATGGCGTTGTCGGCTGTTATCGGCTTGTTTCTCCCGAAGGACTCGCCGAGCGCGCTGGTCCAACCCTTCGCCGGGGCACCGAGCGGCCAGCAGAATGGGGCCACCGAAGCGGACGTATCGCGGCAGCAGACGCGACTCGCGCACGCCGCGCGTCCGGCGGTGTTCCAACTCGTCGGGAAAGAGGGGGGCGCGGTTCAACTGCCCACAACAACGCACGAACCGTCGCCGGCGAGCACGTCCAATGCCGGCGGGGTCTTCTACAAGCCGGCCCTATGGCCCGGGACCATCCTTGCGATGGGGATCATCATTGTCCCGGCGCTGTACGGCTACCTGCCCAAGCTCGCCGAGGAACACGGCCTCGGCTGGCTCGGCCCAGTGTTCTTCGTCTACAGCATGCTGGTGCTGGTGCTTCGCATCATCGGGCGCAAGCTGCCCGACACCTTGGGCACGAAGCGCACGGCCACCTTGGCGCTCATCGGGGCTGCAGCAGGCATGGTGGTGATGGGCACATTCGTTTCGATCCTGGGACTCTATGTGGCCGTGGTCATCCTGGCCCTCGGCGGGTCGCTGCTGTACCCGGCGCTCATGGTTGCCGCGGTCGAAGGTGTGCCGCCCAACGAGCGAGCCCGCGCGCTCAGCACCTTCACGATGTTCTTCGAGCTCTCGGCGGGCATCGGCGGGCCGATTCTGGGCCTGTCGGCGTGGCTCCTCGGCGCCACGGTCGGTGCCTTCTACGCAGCGGCGGCATGCTCGCTGCTCGGCATAGTGCTGCTCGGCATATGGCAGCGCGGCTTGGCCTCGACCCGCTAGCCGGTGCGGAGCGCGCCGCACTCGGAGCCTCCACCAAGTGCTGATCAACCGCAGCTCAGCTCGTGCCGAGCAGGATCATTGACGCGATGTAGATGCCGAGCAGGCCGACGCCGTCGATGCGCCCAGCACGCTTGCCGACGAGGGCGCCGAGGTAGGCCAGCACGACCACAGCCATCATCGCCCCGATGCCCAGGCCGGTCAGCGACGGGGAGTCGATGGCGCCGGCGCCCACGAGACCCATGGCCCCGCCCACGGCGAGGCTGTTGAACACGTTGGAGCCGAAGAGGTTGCCCACGATCAGCTCGGTATGGCCCTTGCGGGCAGCTGCAACGACGGTGGCCAGCTCGGGGAGCGATGTGCCCAGCGCCACGACGGAAAAGCCGATGAAGCCACCGCTGAGACCCCACTCTTCTGCAAGGTTGGTGGCGCCTTCGACCGCGAGCTGCGCTCCGACGAGGACGCCGAAGAGGCCCACCACAGCTCTCAGCAGGTTGCCCAGCGGGCGGCCGGCGTCTTGGGCGAGGTCGGATGGTCCGGCATCCGCCGTGGGGTCGTCGTGTGACGTGCGAACGAGCCAGATCAGCGTGAGCGCCATCAGGACCGCGAGCACCGCGCCCTCGAGCCGGCTGAGTACGCCGTCGACCACCAGCAGGGCGAAGATGGCAGCAGTCGCCACCGACCACGGAACATCACGTCGCAGCGCGGTGCGCGAGAACGGGATTGGCATGAGCAGCGCTGCTACACCGAGACCCAGGCTGAGATTTGCGACGTTCGAGCCCACGATGTTGCCCACGCCGATATCGGGATTGCCGTCGATCGCGGCAAGCGACGACACGACCATCTCGGGGGCAGACGTCCCGAACCCCAAAACCACCGCACCGATCACAGCGGGCCGCATGCGCAGTGCTGTTGCCAGGCGCGACGCGCCTGCAACGAAGTGGTCTCCGGCCACCACCAGCAGGATCAGTCCCGCCAGCAGCGCCAGCAGTGCCCAGATCATCGCTGAGAGGCTGAGCCGGCAGGCGAAGCCGTGGCCCGAGCGGCCCGTGAGCCCAATCGCATGAGAATTGGGGAACAAGAGCGGGATGCAATGGGCGACTCAGCGGGGAGGTTCAAGCTTCGACGCATCTTCGGAGACGTTCCTGGCGCACCGGGTGTCGTCAGCGGGCTGTTAGTGGTTGTGCCGCGGGGTGCCATGGGTGCGAGCGGTGTCCCGGTACTTGACTGCCGGGCGCAGCACCATGCCTTCGTCGAACTGGCTGACGATCGAGCGCTGGATCTCCTGCCAGGGGGTGTGCGACGCAGGCACCGGGTACCCGCCGGCGTCGTCCAGTTCGGCGTGACGTCGCGCCAGCTCGTCGTCATCCACCAACATGTCGGCGCTGCCGCGTCGCAGGTCGATCCGCACACGGTCACCGGTGCGCAGCAGCGCCAGGCCGCCGCCGGCAGCGGCTTCGGGGGCAGCGTTCAGGATCGACGGCGAACCCGAAGTACCCGACTGGCGCCCGTCGCCGATACAGGGCAGCGAATGCACTCCGCGCACCAGCAGAGCGGCCGGGGGTTGCATATTGACGACCTCAGCGCCGCCGGGATAACCGACGGGACCCGTGCCCCGCACGAACAGCATGCAGTACTCGTCGATGCCGAGATCAGGGTTGTCGATATTGGCCCGGTAGTCCTCCGGTCCGTCGAAGACGATGGCTCGCCCCTCGAACGCATCGGGATGGTCGGGGTCTGACAGGTAGCGCTGGCGGAACTCCTCGGAGATGACGCTGGTCTTCATGATGGCGCTGTCGAAGAGATTTCCCGACAGGTTGACAAAGCCGGCGTCGGCAAGCAGCGGCTCGCCTGCTGGGAGGATCACGTCGGCGTCTTTGATCTCGGCGTCGGCACAGTTCTCGCCGATGCTGCGGCCGTTGGCAGTCAGCGCATCGGGATGCGGCAGCAGCCCCGCACGCATCAGCTCGCCGATGACCGCGGGCACGCCGCCCGCATGGTGGTAGTCCTCGCCGAGATACTCCCCGGCCGGCATCAGATTCACCAGCAGCGGCACGGCGAAGCCATGCTTCTGCCAGTCGTCGTTGTCGAGCGGCACGCCGAGATGCGCCGCAATCGCGTTCAGATGGATCGGGGCGTTGGTGGAGCCGCCGATCGCGGAGTTCACCACGATGGCGTTTTCGAACGCCCCGCGGGTCATGATGTCGGAGGGTCGAAGATCTTCCCGCACCATCTCGACGATGCGCAGACCCGTGCGATAGGCCATCTGCGCCCGTTCCCTGTACGGGGCAGGAATGGCGGCAGAGCCCGGCAGCTGCATGCCCAGGGTCTCGGCCAGCGAGTTCATCGTGGTGGCGGTGCCCATCGTGGAGCAGTAGCCGACCGACGGGGCCGAAGAGGCCACCAGATCAATGAAGCCGGTGTCGTCAATCTCTCCCGCTGCGTACATCTCGCGGGCCTTCCATACGACAGTGCCCGATCCGGTGCGGCGACCCTCGTGCCAGCCGTTCAGCATGGGTCCCACCGAGAGCGCGATAGCGGGCAGGTTGACGGTGGCGGCGGCCATGAGGCACGCCGGCGTCGTCTTGTCGCAGCCGATCGTGAGCACGACGCCATCGAGCGGGTAGCCCTGCAGCACCTCGACGAGGCCCAAGTACGCCAGGTTGCGGTCAAGCGAAGCCGTGGGCCGCTTGCCGGTTTCCTGGATCGGATGGACGCCGAATTCGAACGCAATGCCGCCGGCTTCGCGGATGCCTTCGCGCACCCGCTTCGCCAGCTCGAGATGGTGGCGGTTGCACGGGGAGAGGTCCGAGCCGGTCTGGGCGATGCCGATGATCGGCTTGCCCGACTGAAGCTCCTCACGCGTCAGTCCGAAGTTGGCGTATCGCTCCAGGTAGAGCGCCGACATGAGCGGGTCGCCCTCGATGTCGAACCAGGCCGCCGAGCGCAGTCCG